>Ga0307408_100001453_pt1 | contig 17618 bp, 16 predicted proteins | sample 322Cmetagenome_FD_202116 | JGI IMG/M metagenome (GOLD analysis project Ga0307408, IMG submission 202116) | Maize rhizosphere microbial communities from greenhouse at UC Davis, California, United States - 322HYB-C-3 | ecosystem: Host-associated > Plants > Roots > Rhizosphere > Soil | place...
TGGGGTACTGTGGTTCAGCGCACCGAACCTGCTTCAATACGGCGGCAACGGCCGCCAGTCGCGGATGGCGGGCAGCGTGATGGCGTGGCGCAGGTGGGCGATAAAATCGCTGCGGGGAATCGGGGCCGCGCCGAGGGATTTCAAATGGCCGGTCTCTTGCTGGCAATCGACCATGTCCACCCCGTTGGTGCGCAGGAAGTGCACCAGGTAGGCCAGCGCGATCTTGGACGCGTCCGGCACGCGGGCAAACATGGACTCGCCATAAAACATGCGGCCGATGCACACGCCGTATGCGCCACCGACCAGTTCGCCTTCATGCCACAGTTCCGACGAATGCGCATAGCCCAAGCGGTGCAAGCCGGTATAGCCGGCAATGATGTCGTCGGAAATCCAGGTGCCGGGACCGTCGCGCCGTGGCGCCGCGCAGCCGCGCATCACCTGTTCGAAGGCGCTGTCGAAGCGCACCTGCCATGGGCCGTTTTCCGCCATGCTGCGCTGCACCTTCTTGATGGACTTTTTCAGGCTGTCGGACACCTTGAAGCGGCTGGTCAGCAGCACCATGCGCGGATCGGTGCTCCACCACAGGATGGGCTGGCCTTCGGAAAACCACGGGAAGATGCCGCGTTGATACGCCGCCAGCAGGCGTGGCGGCGACAAATCCGCACCGGCCGCCAGCAGGCCGGGTGCATCGGCCGTCAGCGCCTCGGAGACGTCGGGGAAGGGCGTGTGCGCGTCCAGCCAGGGAATCATTACTCAATCGCCGCGCATCGGCTTGACGATATCCATGGTGTGGAAACCATACGTGCCGCCGCTGTCGCGCATGCGGGCGCGGTCGGCAAAGAACAGTTCCAGCGTGGAGCGGATGGTCGGGAAAGCCAGGTCTTCCCAAGGAATCTGGTCTTCGGTAAACATTTGCACGTCCAGGCTTTCCTCGCCCGGGGCGAAGTCCAGGTCGCGCAGGGTGGCCAGGTAAAACATGTGGACCTGGTGCACGCGCGCCACGTTCATCAATGTAAACAACGGCCCCAGTGTGATATTGGCGCCGGCTTCTTCCGCTGTTTCGCGCAATGCCGCTTCGCCCGTGGTTTCATTGTTTTCCATGAAACCCGCCGGCAGCGTCCAGTAGCCATAGCGCGGCTCGATGGCGCGCTTGCACAGCAACACTTGCAGTTGCCCATCCTGTTCCCATACCGGAATCGAACCCAGCACCATTTTCGGGTTCTGGTAATGAATGGTGGTGCACGACGTGCACACGTAGCGCGGCCGGTTATCGCCCGCCGGGATCATCAACTCGACGGGATGGGCGCATTCGGAACAGAATTTCATGGGTGGCGGCATTGATCAGGAACGTGAACTGTACTTTACACCGAATGCATGGCCGGCGCGAAGCGCGCGCCAGCGTTATGCACTTATCGTGCCAGATATATAAGTTCTATTGTCTGGGTTTTTAAGATTAATATTGCCTAAACCCCGGACCTGTCCTATAATACTTACATCAGACGCGGGGTGGAGCAGTCTGGCAGCTCGTCGGGCTCATAACCCGAAGGTCACAGGTTCAAATCCTGTCCCCGCAACCAGAATTCGAAAAGCCGCTGAATCGCAAGGTTCAGCGGCTTTTCCCATTTGCAGTCCCAGGTGCCGGGATCGTGTGGTACCGGGAACGCGTCAGACGTGGCAAGTTGGCAACTTTTGCCCGCTTCCATTATGCTGGGGGCATGATCCGCGTCCTGTTCTTGTTGCTGGCGGCGTTCGGCGCCGGCGTGGCGCTGTGCGGCGACCAGCCTTTGTCCGGCAGCCATCCGGCGCTGGCGCGCCTGCCTGCGCGCATGGTGTGGGCCTGGGAGCGGCCGGAAGATTTAAGGTGGCTGCCACCGGACATCGGCGTCGCCTACGTGGCGTCGTCCATCATGCTGCAAGGGGACGATGCGCTGGTGCGGCCACGCACGGCGCCGCTGTTCGTGCCAGACTACACCGCCGTGGTGCCGGTGCTGCACGTCGATGTCTCGTGGCGCAAGCCGCCCAAGCTGACCGCCGCCCAGCGGCAGCGCATCGTGCGCGAATTGCTGCGGGTGGCGCAGCGCGGCAACCGCCGCGTGGTGCAGCTCGACTTCGAAGTGCGCCGCTCGCAGCGGCCGTTCCTGGGCCGGGTGATGGCCGATATCCGCCGCCAGTTGCCGCCCAATTTCGCCTTGTCGATGACGGCGCTGGCGTCGTGGTGCCTGGACGACCACTGGCTACCCGCCAACCATGCCGATGAAGTGGTGCCGATGGCGTTCCGCATGGGCGCTGGCGAGCAGGCGCTGCGCGACCGGCTCGACGGCCACGGCTTTGCGCGGCCCTATTGCCGCGCGGCGATGGGCCACGCCACCGATGAACCGGCGCTGCGTTCGTACGCGCCCCGCAATTATTATTTCTCCCCCAAACCGTGGACGGCGGAACGCTGGCAAGCCGTCCTTGACCGGAGCACATCCTGATGAAACGATCGCTGACCGCCTTGTTGCTTGCCGTGCCGCTCGTCTTGCCATTTGCCGCCTCAGGCAGTGGCGGCGACGGCTTCATGGCCAACCGCTTTGCTTCCGAAACCCAGGTGGCGCCGGCCTTCCTGCAGCAATACGCGGGCGGCAATCTGGGCGTGGTGCCGGGCAGTTACTGGCGGGTGTTCCACTACCTGGCGTACCAGGCGGCGAAAGGCAAGCCGCTGACACCGCCGCAACTGGCCGCGCTGGAATTGAACGAGTGGCGCATCGGTAAAGGCAGTACCTGGGATTACGCCTATGAGGCGGAGTTGAATGGCAGCGGCACCTGGCTCAAGGAGCGCGCCGCCTATGCGAAGCAGTGGGGCTTGCCGGTCGATGTGAAGCTCGATGTGATGGGCGAGACCGACAACGCCAGTTACGTCAATTGCCATTTCGATGCCTTCAAGCAGGCCGCCGTCACATTGAAGGCGCGCGCCGCGCTCGGTGCGGGCGGCAAGGCCTGGCTGCAGGGGCAGGATGCGGTCTTTGCCAATTGCCAGGAACCGCCGCACGAATATGGCAAGCCGCTGCCGAAGCGGGTCACGCAATTGCCGCCGGCGCCGGCGGCCAATGCGCCGGACTGGCTCAAGGCCGACTATGCCTACCAGGCCGGCGCCGCGCATTTTTATGCGCGCAATTTCGAGCAGGCGCGCATGCAATTCCAGGCCGTCGCGCAGGATGCGAAATCGCCCTGGAAACACCTTGGCGCCTACCTGGCCGCGCGTTGCCTGATCCGCAGCGCCACCCTCGATGACGAGGGCAAAGGCGCCGCCCGGACCGCCCGGCTGCAGCAGGCCCGCAAGGAACTGGAAGCGCTGGCGCCGGCCTTTGCGCCGGCGCGCCAGTTGCTGCCGCTGGTCGATGCGCGCATCGATCCGTTGGCGCGGATCGCGGTGCTGGCGCGCCAACTGGAGAGCGAACCGTTCGGCGCCGACACGCCGCGCCTGCTCAGCGATTACCTGGTGCTGATGGACAAGCAGCCGCGCAGCGCGCTGCTGGCCGCGAAGGAACCCATGACAGCGTGGATCGCCACCATGCAGGCCAACGTGCCGGCCGATGTGTATGACGACCCGCACAGCCCCGAGGTGCGCGAACAGCGCCAGCATGGCCTCGACGGCTTGCGCCAGCGCTGGCTGAAGGCGGGCGCCGCCGATTCCGTGTGGCTGGCGCCACTGGTGTCGCTGGCCGGGCCCGGCGAGTTGAGCGAGACGGAACGCAAGGCGGCGCACGCGGTGCCGGCCAAACATCCGCTGTACCTGACCGTGCAATATCACCTGGCGCGGCTGGCGCTGGCGGAAAAGCAGGGCGCGCAGGCGGACAAGGACATCGACCGCCTGCTGGCCACCCATGGCAAGTCGATGTCGGTCGCGACGCACAACCGTTTCCTCGGCCTGAAAATGGCGTCGGCCGGCTCGCTCGATGAATTCGTGCAGGCGGCGCGGCGCAAGCCCGATGGCGTCGACCAGGGCGTCGCCATCGACGCCAAGGCGCAGGAAGGGGACACGGACGAGGACTTCCCGCTGGCGGTGTTCCGCTACCTGCCGCTGCCGGAACTCAAAACGCTGCAGGCGCATCCACGCCTGCCGGCCCGCTGGAAAGCGCCGCTGCAGGAAACCATGCTGGCGCGGGCGCTGATCCTGAACGACGAGGCAACCGCCTTGTCGCTGATGGACGCGCTGGCCAAAGGTCGCAAGACCACCGAACACTTGTATGCACGCTACCGCAACGCCAAACCGGGCGAGGAGCGCAAGCTGGCCGGCGCGCTGCTGCTGGTGAATACGCCGGAACTCAATCCGAAGGTGATGGACGCTTTTGGTACCGGCCGCGAATGGGGCTGCGCCTATGGCGCGAAAAGAGAGGAAGCGCCGCCACCGGCGCAACCGCCACGCTACCTGAGCGCCGAGCAGGTGGCGGCGGCCGCGCTGGAACAGCAGGCGTTATTAAGACTGCCGCTGCGCAGTGAATTCATGGCGCCGCCGCTGCTGGCCTGGGCGAAAGCCAAACCGGCCGATGACGAAGCGCCCAAGGCGCTGCATTTCCTGGTCGCGTCCACCCGCATGGAGTGCCCGTATGGCACCGACAAGGAAGAAAAGGACCAGTTGCGCGCCCGTTATTCGAAGGAAGCATTTACGCTGCTGCATAAGCACTGGCCGGGCAGCAAGTGGGCCAAGGCGACACGCTACCATTTCTAGCCGTTGCCATCGCCCTTGGGCGACAGGCTGGCCCACAAATGCGCCGCCGCCATGGTCCGGTGCGGCGCGTAGCGCTGCAGGAATTGCTCGGTGCGGCGCATGTCGGGCTTGCTGTCTTCGCCCAGCAGCGCCTGCAGCGCGGCGCGGATCGCCACGTCGCCGTGCAGCGAGCAATCCGCGTAACCATAGCCGCGCAACAGGCCGTAATTGACGGTCCACGGGCCGATGCCCTTGACCGCCAGCAGCGCGTTACTGATGGCGTCGATCGGGTTGCGCGCGGAGACCATCAAATCCAGTTCGCCATTGTCGACCATGCGCGCAAAGCGCAACAGGGTTTCCGCCTTGGCCCGTGAAAATTTGCGGGACAGCAGCGTGTCGAGGTCCAGCTTCGCCGCGCCGGCCGCGTCCGGATAGCACCACAAGCCGCTGCTGTGGCGGATATCGGCCAGCTGGATAAACGTGCGGCGCAGCGCAATGGCAAAGGCGAGATTGATTTGCTGGCCGATGATGGCCCAGGTCAGTGCTTCGAACACGGTGGCCGATTGCACGATGCGCAGGCCGGGCTGGCGCCGCGCCAGCGGACCGAACAGCGCGTCGCCGGCCACCATGGCGGCAAACGGTTGCGGGTCGATGCGCAGGCCCAGCACGTTGAGCAGCGCGTCGTCGATGGTGGCGCGTAGCGCTTCGGTGGCGGCGCCGTTGACCTGCGCCGTGCAGCGGGCGACCGCGCCAGCGAACGCGATATCGAGCAGCACCGGCGCCCCCGCCAGCACCACGGCTTTGCGCAAGCGCCCAGCCGTCACCTGTTCGGCCACGCTTTCCGTATCGCGGCTGTGGAACGTCAGCACATCGTTCAGCCGGTAGCCGTCCGGCAGCGCGATGGTCGATTCCAGTGTGCCCGTCATGCCGACTCCGCGCGGCGCAGCCAGCCGACATTCGGCCGGAAACCCGTCACCAGTGCTGTGCCGGCAATCACGATGGCGGAGCCGGCCAGGGTATGCCATCCGACCGACTCGCCGAGGAACAGGACGCCCCACAGGATGCCGAACAGGGGACTGAGGAAGGTCACCGTCAGGGCCGACGTCGCGCCGACGTCGCGGATCAGCTTGTAGTAAATCAGGTAAGCGATGCCGCTGCACAGCACGCCCAGCGCAAACGCCGCCGCCATGATGCCCATGGTCGGCGTGCCTGGCGCCGGCATCAACGGCACCAGCGGCAAGGTCAGCAGCGCCGCCGCCCACATGCTGCCGTGCGCGTTGGCAAACGGTTCAACCGATTGCGCGGTTTTCGCGTAGGTGCTGGCGATGCCATAGTTGAACGACGCCAGCAGTGCGGCGGCAATCGCCAGTGCGGCGCCGGCGCGCGCGGTGGTGTGGTCGAGCCCCACCAGCAGCGCCACGCCGCAGGTGCCCAGCACCAGCCCGGCGAGCACGCGGCCGGACACCATTTGCCGCTGCCATACCGCGCCGATCAGCGCGCCCCACATCGGCGCCGTGGCGTTCAGCACCGACAGGACGGAGGCGGGCAGGGTGCGCGCCGCATAGGCAAACAGCACGAACGGGATGCAGGAATTGAACAGGCCCAGGATGAAGTAATGCTTCCAGTGCTGGCGCCAGCCCAGCGGCTTTTTCATGGCAAAGCCGACCACGGCCAGGAATCCGGCCGCAAACACCAGCCGGTATTCGATCAGCACGGCCGGCCCGAGCACCGGGGCGGCAATGCGCATAAAGAGGAAAGAGCCGCCCCAGATCGAGGCCAGCAAAATAAGACGCAGCAGGTTGGCGGTGCTCATAGCGGGTCACTTGGTAAGTTGAACCGCTATTGTGGCCGAGCCGGCCAATGTCTGCAGGCCGATTCTTGCTTTCAAATTGCTTTTAAATCGCCAGGGCGTCAGCCCACCATGCACGTGCTGCCATTATCGGACGGCGGCAGCGGGGCGGCGGCATGGTTGACCTGCATGCTCGATGGCACGCCGTTTTTCACGGCGGTCATTTCAGCCAGAATGGAAATCGCGATTTCCGCCGGCGTCTTGCTGCCGATGTACAGGCCGATCGGGCCGTGCAGGCGGTCCATCTGTTCCGGGGTGACGTCGAATTGCAGCAGCCGCTCGCGCCGCTTGCTGTTGTTCAGGCGCGAACCGATCGCGCCCACATAAAACGCATCGGATTTCAGCGCTTCCATCAGCGCCAGGTCATCGAGCTTGGGATCGTGCGTCAGCGCGACCACGGCGCTGCGGTGGTCCAGTTTCATTTCCAGCACCAGGTCGTCCGGCATCGCATGCACCAGCCGGACGTTATCGACATGCCAACCTTGCCGGTATTCCTCGCGCGGGTCGCACACCGTCACGTGGTATTCCATCGCCGTGGCGATTTGCGCCAGGAAGCGCGACAACTGGCCCGCGCCGATGATCAGCAATCGCCAGCGGGGGCCGTGCTGCGTCACCAGGGTATTGCCGACCCGTTCCAGGATATTGCCGGCCACGGCCGGCGCCAAGGTGACGGCGCCGGTGTCGAGGTCCAGCCGCCGTTCCACCAGTTGGCGCTGCTCCAGCATGTCCAGCAATTGCGCGATGCGGCTGTGCGGCCCGAGCGGTTCCAGCGCCAGTTCGATGGTGCCGCCGCAGGGCAGGCCGAAGCGGTGCGCCTCATCGGCCGTGATGCCATAGCTGACCACTTCCGGCTTGTCGCGCGTGATGCCGTGGTCGCGCACCCGGGCAATCAAATCATCTTCGATGCAGCCGCCGGAAACCGAGCCCACCACCGTGCCATCGTCGCAAATGGCCAGGGTGGCGCCAATCGGGCGGGGACTGGAGCCCCACGTTTTCATGACGGTGACGAGTTCGGCCTTGTGGCCGGCGGCGATCCAGGCGGCGCTGGTTTTCAATACTTCGAGGTCGATGCTATCCATCGCGAAACTATACACCGGCGCGGGGGAGGCTGCTCCGATGGACGCATATACCGCTCATCGGGGGGCTTGCCATTCAGCGGCGCGGTTTGCGCAATTTCTTGCGGCATACCCGTTTCGAGACGCTGTCCATCGCGCTACCGGATGCAATCTTTTCCGCGTCATATTGCTCGTACTTGAAATTGCCGACGGCTTCACCGTTTCCCATCGCATCGGGATAAAAGGTTTGCGCCTGCAAAGTCGCGGTGTGGTCCTTGCAGGCATACAGGTGCTGGGCGCGCACCGAGCGGTACACCTTGCCGTCCGGCGCGGTTTGTCCCTTGCGGTATGTGCGCAAGACCCAGGCGCTGCGCCCGCCGTCATTTTCCTTCACGGAAGCCAGGTCCACGTAGACGGCCGGATCGCTGCCCCGGCCGATGCGCGTCCATTCGGCCGCGTGCGCGCCGGAGGCAGGCAGCAACAGAGCCGCGATCAGCGCGGCCATCGGTGCGGAGAACGGCGCGGCACGGGAGGCGGCGGCCGGCGCGGTACCTGGCGCGGGCATGGGCATGCGCATTACGGCACCAGCGGCTTTTTCGTCGCCAGCTTGGCCTTGACGTCGGTGACGGCCCGGTCCAGGGCCGCCATGCGCACGGCGATCGCCGGGTGCGCCGCGGTGTAGCCGTTCAGGACGGTGGCCGGATACTGGCTGGACAGGCGCTGCCAGAAGGGCTTGGCGCGGTCGATGTTATAGCCGGCGCGCGCAAGCATGTAGATCGCCAGCGTGTCGGCCGCCGCATCGAGGTCTTGCGGCACCGGCTTGATGCCGCCGCCGCCAATCAGGAGCGAGGTGTCGGGCTTGGCGCGCACCAGGTTGTCGATCATGCTGCCCTGGGTGCTGGTCTGGCGCATGGCGCCGGCGTGGCCCAGCACGTTGTGGGCGATATCGCGCGCCAGCACGTAGGCAATGGCTTCATCGCTTTGCGCGAAGTTCATCATGCCGCGCGTGATGGCGACACGGTGGCCGTCCGCATAGGAATTGATGTTGTCGGCATTGCCCAGCTGGATGCGGATCGCGCAGGCGCGCGTGACGGGCACGTTCATGGTCTGCGACAGGCCGCTGCGGCCGATGGTCAGGTTCAGCGCGGCGCGGTTGCCGACCAGCGGTCCCAGCACTTCGGCCGCCTGCGATTCCGCATCCGGGCCGCCATTCAGTGGCTTGTCTTCGACGGCAATCAGGCTGTCGCCCTTGCGCAAGCCGGCGCGCGCGGCGCCGCTGCCGGCCAGCACCGAACTGATTTGCAGGCGGTCGCCATAGCCCAGCACGGCGGCCGCCGCTTCGCTGAATTCACCGGGATACGAGTAGCGGTTTTGCGCGGTGAAACCGAGCAGGTTGCGCGCCTGTGTGCGGCACAGGTCGGCATTATTGATCAACAGGGGGGCGGACACGCGCGACAGGCGGTCTAGCAGCGCCACCATGTTCTTCAGGGTTTCCTGCGCCGCCGCGGCGCGGGCGGACAAGCCTGGCTGCGGTTCCTGCGCCGCCGGCGCATAGGGCGCGGGCGCATCGGCCGAGGCAGGGCCGGGTTTGCCCGGCCAGATGGTGGAACAGCCTGCCAACAAGGTCGCGGCGCCCGCCGCAGAAAACACCATCGTCAAACGCATTACCTTGCCAGCCATTGCATATTCCTCTTAATGTTTGCCGGTGCTCCCGAAACCGCCTTCGCCGCGTTCGGAATCACCGAATTCTTGCACCACGTTGAAGCCCACTTGCAGCACCGGCACAATGATCAACTGGGCCAGCCGTTCCATCGGGTTCAGCGTAAACGTATTGTGTCCCCGGTTCCAAGTGGAAACCATTAGTTGCCCCTGGTAATCCGAGTCAATCAAGCCTACCAGATTCCCCAGCACGATGCCGTTCTTGTGGCCCATGCCGCTGCGCGGCAGGATCATCGCGGCATAGCCTGGATCGGCGATGTGGATGGCCAGGCCGGTCGGCACCAGCACGGTCTGGCCCGGCTCGATCACCAGTGGCGCATCGATGCAGGCGCGCAGGTCGAGGCCGGCGCTGCCCGGGGTTGCATAGGCCGGCAGCAGTTCTTGCATGCGCGGGTCGAGGATTTTCACGTCTACGGTTTTCATGTGCTTACGACTCTTACTTGTTCTTACAGGTTTGACGGGTTACGACTGCGGTGAAAACAGCGAGTGCTGTTCGATCCGCTTGGCGATTTCCGAAATCAAGGCGCGCGCCAGGGTCAGCTTGTCGGCGCGCGGCAGGATGGTGTGGCCGTTTTCATCGAACAGGATGATGGTGTTGTCGTCCTGGCCGAAGGTGTGGTGGCCGATGTTACCGACCAGCAGCGGGATGCCTTTCTTTTCGCGCTTGGCGGCGCCGTACTCCAGCAGGTTTTCCGATTCCGCGGCAAAGCCCACGCAATACGGATAGCCGGCCAGGCTGGTGCGCTGGGCCACGGTGGCGAGGATGTCCGGATTTTGCTCGAACTTCAAATCCGGCACGGTGCCGTCGCCGGTCTTTTTCATCTTTTGCGTGCTCGGGTTGGCCACGCGCCAGTCCGCCACGGCGGCGACGGAAATGAACACATGCTGGCCGTGCACCGAGCGCATCACTTCGTCATACATTTGCTGCGCGCTTTGCACGTTGATGCGCTGCACGCCGAACGGCGTGGCCAGCGCGGTCGGGCCGGACACCAGCACCACTTCCGCACCGGCTTCGCGCGCGGCGCGCGCCACCGCATAGCCCATCTTGCCGGACGACAGGTTGGTAATGCCGCGCACCGGGTCGATCGCCTCAAAGGTCGGGCCGGCCGTCACCAGGATGCGCTTGCCCGCCAGGACTTTCGGCTGGAACGCCGCCACCAGTTCCGCCAGCAGTTGTTCGGCTTCCAGCATGCGGCCCAAGCCCACTTCGCCGCAGGCCTGTTCGCCGGCCGCCGGGCCGAAGATGGCGATGCCATCTTCCCTTAGCTGATGCACGTTGCGCTGCGTGGCCGGGTTTTGCCACATTTCGACATTCATCGCGGGCGCCACCAGCAGCGGCACATGGCGCGGACGCGCCACGCACATGGTCGACAGCAAATCGTCGCAGGCGCCGTGCGCCAGCTTGAAGATGAAGTCGGCCGAGCAGGGCGCCACCAGGATCGCGTCGGCATTGCGGGTGACGTCGATGTGCGCCATGTTGTTGGCCACGCGCGGGTCCCACTGGCTGCTGTAGACCTGCTTGCCCGACAGCGCCTGCATGGTCACGGGCGTAATGAAATGTTCGGCCGCGTCGGTCATCACCACTTGCACCGAGGCGCCTTCGCGCGTCAGGGCGCGGCACAGTTCGGCCGCCTTGTAGCAGGCGACGCCGCCGGACAGGCCCAGGACGATTTTTTTGCCTTCGAGTTCCATCAGCGTTCCTTTATTTGTTCACGCGCCGCAGTTCATCGAGGATCATCAGACCCGCGCCGATGCAGATGGCGGTATCCGCGACATTAAACGCGGGGAAATGGCCCAGGCCAGGCCAGTGGAAATCCAGGAAATCGACGACATGGCCATACAGCAGGCGGTCGATCACGTTGCCGACGGCGCCGCCCAGGATCAGGGTCATGGACCAGCAAAACAGGCGCTGGGTGGAATGCTTGCGCAGCAGGTAAATGATGAACAGCGCGGCGGCAATGCCGATCCCGGTAAACAGGTAGCGCTGCCAGCCGCCGGCGTTGCCCAGGAAGCTGAACGCGGCGCCCTTGTTGTAGGCCAGCGTGAGGTTGAAGAACGATGTCACCAGCAAGTCTTCGCCATAGCGGAACGTCTTGTTGACGGTGATCTTGGTGATCTGGTCCAGCAGGATGATGATGGTGGCAATGCCCAGCCACGGGGCCAGTCCGCCGCCGGACGAGGTTGCCTTTGAAACGATAGGTTTGGATTTAGCCATGAACGTCCAAATGAGGTAAGTTGGACAACGTAGGGCGGCTTTGACGGGGACGCCGAGTCAAAGCCGCCGAAGCGCCGCCGCGATGCATGCAAGGCGGGTTCGTAGAACCCGCCCTACGTGGAAGTGACCGGGACGAACTACGCGAACTTGCGCTGCTCGCCCGCGCCAAACAGGTTGCCGTGGCAGCGGCCGCACAGGCCCGGATGGTCCGCGTGGCTGCCCACGTCGGCGCGGTAGTGCCAGCAACGCTCGCACTTGGCCGCTTCCGACGCCTTCACTTCCACTGCTTCATCCGCTTCGCCAGCGACTTGCTGGACCTGCGCCTGGGACGTGATGAAGACGAACTTCAGGTCCTCTTCCAGGCTGGCCAGCAGCGCGTATTTGTCGCCGGCGGCCTTGATCAGCAGTTCCGCCTGCAGCGACGAGCCGATCGCGCCCGAGGTGCGCACTTCTTCCAGCTGCTTGGTCACGTCGGCACGCACGGTGCGCAGCGCGGCGTACTTGGCCAGCAGCGCTTCGGTGTCAGGCACGGCCGGGAATTCCCAGTACGTTTGCGTGAAGATGGTGTCGTCGCTGGCGGCCAGGGCTTCCTTGCCGGCGAAGACGGCCCAGGCTTCCTCGGCCGTGAACGACAGCATCGGCGCCATCACGCGCAGCAGGCTTTGCGTGATGTGCCACAGGGCCGTTTGCGCCGAGCGGCGCGCGTGCGAATCCACCGCCGACGTGTACAGGCGGTCCTTCAGGATGTCGAGGTAGAAGCCGCCCAGGTCTTCCGAGCAGAAGTTCTGCAGCTTGGACACCACCGGGTGGAATTCATAGTTTTCGTAGTGCGCGGCGATTTCCTGTTGCAGCACATTGGTGGCAGCCATCGCATAGCGGTCGATTTCCAGCAGTTCCGCCACCGGTACCGCGTTCTTCGCATGGTCGAAGTCCGAGGTGTTGGCCAGCAGGAAGCGCAGCGTGTTGCGGATGCGGCGGTACGATTCCGTCACGCGCTTGAGGATCTCGTCCGAGATCGACAGTTCGCCGGTGTAATCGGTGGCCGCCACCCACAGGCGCAGGATGTCGGCGCCCAGCTTGTTCGACACGTCCTGTGGCGACACGGTGTTGCCGACCGACTTCGACATTTTCTTGCCTTCGCCGTCGACGACAAAACCGTGCGTCAGCAGCGCCTTGTACGGCGCCGAGCCGTTCAGCATGGCCGACGTCAGCAGCGACGAGTGGAACCAGCCGCGGTGCTGGTCCGAGCCTTCCAGGTACAGGTCGGCCGGGAAATGGCTTTGTTCCGGGTGCGAACCGCGCAGGACGGTCTGGTGCGTGGTGCCGGAATCGAACCACACGTCCAGCGTGTCCTTGTTCTTTTCGTAGTGGGCCGCGTCGTCACCGAGCAAGGTGGCCGGGTCGAGCGCCTGCCAGGCGTCGATGCCGCCTTTTTCAATCAGTTGCGCCACCTGTTCCAGCAATTCCGGGGTGCGCGGGTGCAGTTCGCCGGTTTCCTTGTGGATGAAGAAGGCCATCGGCACGCCCCACTGGCGCTGGCGCGACAGGGTCCAGTCCGGACGGTTGGCGATCATGCCATGCAGGCGCGCTTGGCCCCAGTCCGGGAAGAAGCGGGTGGCGTCCACGCCTTTCAACGCGGCCTGGCGCAGGGTCGGGCCGCCGTCTTTCGGATGCGCGTCCATGCCGGCAAACCATTGGGAGGTGGCGCGGTACACGATCGGGGTCTTGTGGCGCCAGCAGTGCATGTAGCTGTGGTCGAACATCTTCAGTTCGAACAGCGCGCCGGCCTGGCGCAGCGCGTCGCAGATCGGTTTCGACGCTTCCCAGATCGTCATGCCGCCAAACAGCGGCAGGGTCGACACGTATTTGCCGTCGCCCATCACGGGTTTCAGGATTTCATCGTCCTTCATGCCGTGCGCCTTGCACGAGATAAAGTCGTCCAGGCCGTAGGCGGGCGCCGAGTGCACCACGCCGGTGCCGCTCTCGGTGGTCACGTATTCGGCCAGGTACATCGGCGAATAGCGGTCGAAGAAGGCGTCGCGCGCGTGCAGCGGATGCTTGAAGCGGATGCCGGCCAGCGCGGCGCCGGTCGCGGTGCCGATCGTCGTGCCTTCCAGCTTGTAGCGCGCCAGGCACGATTCCACCAGGTCTTGCGCCAGGATCAGCAGCAATGGCTGGCCGTCACGGGTGGTTTCCACCAGCGCGTATTTGACTTCCGGGTGCACGTTCAGCGCCTGGTTGGACGGGATGGTCCATGGCGTGGTGGTCCAGATCACGATGAAGCCGTTCTCGGTCGGCAGCTTGGGCAAGTCAAAGGCGGCGGCCAGCTTGTCGTGCTCGGCAAAGGCAAAGCCGACGTCGATCGCCGGATCGCGCTTGTCCTTGTATTCGACTTCCGCTTCGGCCAGCGCCGAACCGCAATCGAAGCACCAGTTGACCGGCTTCAGGCCACGGTACACATAACCCTTTTCCAGCATCTTGCCGAGCGCGCGCAGTTCATCCGCCTCGTTGCCGAAGTTCATGGTCAGGTACGGGTTTTCCCACTCGCCCAGCACGCCCAGGCGAATAAAATCTTTCTTTTGGCGCTCGACCTGTTCGTGCGCATAGGCGCGCGCCTTGGTCAGCACGTCGGCCGTCGGCAGGTTCTTGCCATACAGTTTTTCGATCTGGATTTCGATCGGCATGCCGTGGCAATCCCAGCCCGGCACATAGGGCGCGTCGAAACCGGCCATGGTGCGCGATTTCACCACCATATCCTTCAGGATCTTGTTGACGGCGTGGCCGATGTGGATGTCGCCGTTGGCGTACGGTGGACCGTCATGCAGCACGAATTTCGGACGGCCCTTGGCCGCCTTGCGGATGCGCTGGTAAATCTGCTTGTCTTGCCATTCCTTGACCCAGTTCGGCTCGCGCTTGGCGAGGTCGCCGCGCATCGGGAATGGGGTTTCAGTCATATTGACCGGGTATTTATTTTTTGGGGCCTTGTCAGACATGGATCATTCTTTAATGTTGGTGTTTCGGCAGGCGCCGGCCTGGCAGGCCATGGCGCCGTAATTCTGTGTGTGGGGGATGGCGCTCAAATTCGGTCGGTCGCGGTGACGGCGCCGCTGCGCTGGGCAAACCAGGCGCGGGCCTCGACGGCATCCTGGTCGATGGCGCGGGTCAGGGTCGGCAAGTCGATGAATTTTTCCTCATCACGGATTTTCTTGAGGAATTCCACCCGGACGTTCTCGCCATAGCAGGCGCGGTGGAAGTCGAAGATATGGACTTCCAGCAGCACGCGGCCGGCGTTTTCCACCGTCGGACGCACGCCCAGGCTGGCCACCGCCGGCAGCGGCTGGTCCGCCAGGCCATGCACTTGCACGATAAAAATGCCGCCCAGGGCAGGGCGGTGCGGCACCCGCAGGTTCAAGGTCGGATATCCGATCGTGCGGCCCAGCTTGGCGCCGTGGATCACGTGGCCGGAAATCGAATACGGGTGCCCCAGTAATTGTTCGGCATGTTCGAAGTCGCCGTTCGACAGCGCGACGCGCACGGCGGAACTGGAAATGCGGTGGTCGCCATTCATCACGGTGGGCAGGATGTCGACTTCGAAGCCGTATTTTCGGCCGGCTTCCATCAGCATCTCGACGTTGCCGGCGCGCCGCGCGCCATAGCAAAAATCGCCGCCCACCATCAGCCATTTGACGTGCAAGCCATCGACCAGCACGTTTTCCGTGAATTCCTGCGGGCTCAATGAAGCGAATGGCGTGTTGAAGTGTTCCACAATGACCCGGTCGATGCCATTGTTCGACAGCGATTGCAGCTTGTCGCGCAAGTTGGCGATACGGGCCGGGGCTTTCGACAGGTCTCCGGACTTTTGCGCGAAGAATTCGCGCGGGTGCGGTTCAAAGGTCATCACGGCCGCTTCCAGGCCCAGCCGGTCGGCGGCAGCCCGTACGCGCGCCAGCAACGCCTGGTGGCCACGGTGGACACCGTCGAAGTTGCCGATAGTCAATGCGCAGGGCGCGCGCGCCGCAGCATTGGGAAGTCCGCGAAATACCTTCATTAGAGTTTTGCGCAACTAGGCTTGTGGGGAATCGAAAAGGAATTATAAGGTCTGACGGCGGATTTGACCTAAGTTAAGCCCGCGGCACGCCGCTTTGCCCCATATTTGCGCGCCGCCAAACGAAAAAACGCTGCCCGGGGGCAGCGTTTTCAGCACAGCGGGTACGGAATTAACCGCGGTTCTGCAGCACGAAGTAGCGCGCCACGTCGGCTTCGCCATTGGTGCCTTTGACGGATTTCAAGGTCGATACGCCGGCGGCTTTCTTGCCTGCGTTGATCTGGCCGATGCCGTAGTGCAGCTTCATTTCCTCAGGACGCTTGGCGGTGCCCAGCTTGAGGGCCTGGTCCATCAGCTTCAGGCCCTGGTCAGCCTTGCCGGCGGAAACCAGTGCGAAGCCCAGGTTGAACATGGCGTCAGCATCCTTGTTCTTCTCGGCTTCAGCCAGGGTGGTCGCTTGCTTGGCGGCGAACTCCGCTTCGTTCTTCAGCGCCAGGTCTTTCAGGCGCTTATGACGGTCGGCATCGGCGCCCTGGCCCAGCGCGCCTTTTTTGTAGCCTTCGTCAATGATCTTCAGCGCTTCAGCCGGGTTGCCGGTTTGCAGCGACAACTGGCCCATTTCCATGAAATCGTTCGGCTTGGTCAGCAGGCCCAGCGCCAGTTTCAGGCGCAGGATGTCCAGGTTCAGCGTGCTCGAGAAGCCAGGCTTGGTCACGACGCGCTGCAGCAAGTCGGCCCAGTAGCTGGTCTTCGGATAGTTGCCGGCCAGGCGCTCCAGGGTATGGACGTAGCCTGCCTTGTCGTTTTGCTTCAGCTGGATGTTGGCCAACATTTGCAACTGGGATTCGGATGCTTTGCCGTTGGCTTGCAATTCCTTGGCCGCTTCAGCGTACTTGCCGGACACGTAGTAGGTCTGGGTCAGCAATTCCTGCAACTGCTGGTTGCCTGGATTGTCTTTCAGGGCGCGCTGGATCCAGGTGATGGCTTTTGGGTAATCCTTGGCCTGGTAGTACAGGCTGGCCAGGGATTGCGTGAATTTTGGTGCTTCCGCAGCGGACAGTTTGCCGGAATTGATCACGGCTTCAAAGGCGCGGGCAGCGGTTTCATTGTCGCCGGCTGCGGCAGCTGCCGAGGCGCGGGTGCGCTCGATCAGGTATTTCTCGTTATCGGTTTTGCCGCCGACCGCGTCGGCTTCCCTCAGCTTGGCCAGCGCATCTTTATTCTTGCCAGCCGACGCCAGTTTCTGTGCTTCCTGCAGTGGTTTGCCGACTTCCGGACGGACTGCATCCGCAGCGTAGGCGACCGACGACATGCCGACCATGGGAGCAGCGGCGTTGAAGCCGATGGCGGCCATCACCAGGCCGAGATGCGCGAGACGAAACTTGGTCATAAGGAAGTGTTCTTTCTTAAAAAACAATAGGCAGGATCCCCTGCCTATTGTAGATACGTACGGATTACTGGAACTGCTCGTTACCGACCAGGCCAATCTTGGTGACGCCCAGGCGTTGGGCCGCAGCCATCACGCCTGCCACTGCGTCGTACTGCACCAGCTTGTTGGGACGCAGGTGAACTTCAGGCTGGTCGGCTTGCGCCGCCACGTTCATCAGCTTCGCTTCCAGCGTGCCACGGTCAGGAACGACCTGGTTATCCCAGAGAATCGTGCCGTCGAAGTCCACGTCGATCGTCACCACCACTGGTTCCGTGGTTGGCGGTGGCGGGGTGCCGACCGGCATGTTCAGGTTCACAGAGTGGTTAGCTTTTGGAATCGTGATAATCAGCATGATGATCAGCACCAACATGACGTCGATCAGCGGCGTCATGTTCATTTCCATCATTGGTTCCGGATCGGCGTTAGGGGAGCTACCGCCACCGACATTCATACCCATGAGTTATTCCTTTCTAGAAACTCGTCCGGATGGAGACCATCCGGACGAAGAGGTGTTAGCCCCTGTCAGGCGGTTCGGTAATGAAGCCGACCTTCTGGATGCCAGCACGCTGGGTGGTGTAGATCACCTTGCCGATCGATTCATAACGGGCACCTGCATCGC
>Ga0307408_100001454_pt1 | contig 17613 bp, 22 predicted proteins | sample 322Cmetagenome_FD_202116 | JGI IMG/M metagenome (GOLD analysis project Ga0307408, IMG submission 202116) | Maize rhizosphere microbial communities from greenhouse at UC Davis, California, United States - 322HYB-C-3 | ecosystem: Host-associated > Plants > Roots > Rhizosphere > Soil | place...
GGTTTACCTACCACACGGTGGGCGGCAAGTTGAAATCCCTCGACGAAGCCGCGTTGAAGATGAACGAGAAGCCCACCACGACCCTCGAGCTGTCCTGCCGCACCTACAACCGCCTGGAAAACGGCGTGCCGGTGATCGACATCGACGTGCGCACCCAGAAGTTCGTGCTCAACGGCGTCGACATTCTCGGCGATGCGCGCCGTGCGGTGTTGTTGCCTTAAGCCAACACCAAGCCCCTGTGGGAGCGAGCTTGCTCGCGATAGCGGAGTGTCAGGCACCTCGATGCTGAATGCACCGCCGTCATCGCGAGCAAGCTCGCTCCCACAGGTTGTCCTCTGATTCACCAAGGAATTGATTCCATGTCCTGGACGCCTCCAACCCATGAGCTGTTATCGCCGATCACCGGTGACGACGGCTCGCAGATCGAGCGGCTCCCGCTTAAACCGCTGTACTACGCCGCGCAAAAAGACGCCCTGGCCCGCGCGGGCGATGACGAAGACGAGCAGTTCTTCGAATTGGCCAAACTGGCCACCGGCCTGTCGGCCAAGGAGCTGGACCAGCTCAAGCGCCCGGACTACGTGAGCATTGCGCAATACGTGCACGAAATGTCCACGCGCCCAGCTTCGTACTTTCTGAATGACGCGCAGGCCGATCCCGACCAGGTGCCGCTGCTGCAACCGCTCGAGGTGGCGGGCCGCAGCCTGACCTCGCTGACCTTGGAAATGCCTGTGCTGCGTGCCACCAAGGCGATGAAAAAACTGAAGACGGCCAAGGAACGCGCCGAGTTCATCACCGCCCATTGCACTGGCCTGATGATCCCCGACCTCGATCACCTGACTGTGCCCGACTGGACCCAGCTGCAGGTACGCATCGACGATTTTTTAAACAAACCGGCGGACTTCTTTCGGAGCGCGACATCGAAGTGATCCTCGATGTGGTGCCGCTCATTTACTCGGTAAGTGAAGCGGAAATCCTGGAGTGGGACGCCGGCAAGGCCTTGCGCCGATACGACATCGCGATCACTCGCCTTGGCGTGAAACAGGAGTAGAACAGGATGGCAGACAACACGTTTTCGCTGTCCGGCGCGGCGAGCATTGGCGGCGTATTGGAAACGTCGGGGCTGAACCTGGCATTGACCACGGCCAGTCTCGACATCCGCCTGCTGGTGTCGGAACAGGTCAAGTTGCGAGAAACGCTGACATTGCTGAACGTTGCCCTGTCACAGCAGCAATCGCTGCTCAAGGCAAATGGTTCGGCGGCGGCGTCCAGCAGCGAGCCGAAATCCAAGTTAAAGGCCGAGGTTGAACAAAGCGTACCGCCTGATCGACGCAAATCTTCCATAGCCTTGGAGTTGGCGATGGTTGAGCTCAATCTGGTGGCGAAACTGAGCAAGGATCAGCTCTCCGGCATGGCGATCGCCAACCTGAAGATGGCCAGCGAAAAACAGGTGGCACCCAGCGGGGCGACAGCGGTGCAGCTGGCGCAGGTCGAATTGGCAGCGGCGAAAGCAGGTATCGGGAGTGGCCTCGACCCAGCCAAGAAACAGGACGAGTTGCTGAATTTTACTCGCGACAGCGCGGTCATGGCGTCGGCGTTCGGTCTTGATGTCAAGGCTGCCAGCGAGATGTTGTTGGCCTGGCGCACGGCGATGGAGCTGGACCGGGGACAAAGCCTGAGCCTGGCGGATGCGACCAACCACTTGGGTAACAGTGGCCTGAATGTCAAAGCGGCCGACATTGGCTCGGTCATGCAACGTGGTGGCGAGGCTGGTATCGGCGCGGGAATGACCCCGGAGCAGGTGGCGGCCCTCGCGGCGGCGTTCCTGAACAGCGGCGTGGACAAGGCTGGCGCCGGTGAGGCTTTGAAAGTGTTCACCACGGTGTTGGCCAAGGGGAATGCAGCCTCACCGCAGCAGCGTCAGGCCTGGACCGAGCTGGACCCCAGGTTCAATCCGGCGATGGTGGCCGACGGTCTGCGTACGGACGCATCGGGAACCATCACCCTGGTGCTTGAAGCACTGAAGAAAAAACCTGCCGACGAGCAGCAGTCGCTGACCAAGGTTCTGTTTGGCGATAACACCGCGATTCTTGAGCTGCTGAAAAAACCGCAAGACACCCAAAAGGCCTTTGCGCTGGTGTCCGAACGGACCACCGACGGAGTGTTGCCGAAGTACGACGGCTCCGTTGCCAAAACCGCCGAAACGCTTGGCCAGACCTCACAAGGACGATGGAACGCTCATCAGGCGAATCAGACCCGCCTGTCTTCGGCTGTTGGCAATGCCCTGATGCCGGTGGATGACGGTTTGACGGCCTCCCTCGACACGGTGACGGGCGGTTTGAGTTCGCTGGCAGAAGCGTCGCCGAAGGCCGCAGCGGGCGTTGCGCTTGCAGTTGCGGCCGTCGCATCTCTAGTGGCGCTGCTTGGCAACGCTGTGTTGTCGGAGGGGCTTTCGAGAGTGGGCAAAAAGGTCCTGGACCAGACCGCCGCTCGCCTGCCAGAAAGCGTGGGGGATGTAATCGCCGACGCTGATGACGGTACCCGCAAGGGCAAGGGCGGCAAAAAAGGAGCGCCCCGCGTGACCAGGACCAGGCCTGCCGGTACGGCGAGCCGTTTGATGGGAGCCGTGGCCAAGGCCCAACCCCTGGTCAGCAAAGCAGCGGCACCGCTAATGGTAGTCAGTGCCGGATACGATGCCTACAAAGGATTGCGCGACGGCGATGACAAGGCCGTTGGAGGTGCCGTCGGCCAGATGACCGGAACGGTCGTTGGGGCGGCGATCGGGTCGTTCCTTCTGCCTGGAATCGGCACCGCAATCGGCGGTTTTGTTGGCGGCATGGCCGGTTCGTGGCTGGGTGAGCAACTGGCGTCTCCTTCCGATCGGCTCGAGGCTCCGGAGGCGGTGACGAAAGAATTGACCAGCGCCCAGGCCAACCAACAGCAGAACACCATGACCGCAAATATCTACATCAACGGCCAAGACCAAGCCAGCGCAAGTCAACTGGCGAACCTGGTCGTGCAGCAGCTCTCGGGCCAATTCGGCTTGATGACCATGCCCAACTCGCTCGCCATGCGCAGTGATGCGGCCCTGACCGACGGAGGTACGTGATGCGTCAACAAATGGCACTCGGCAGTTTCATCTTTGGCCTGTCGAGAAATTTTGCGTACCACCAACTGGTGCATACGTCGGACGGTGGCTGGAAAAACCTCGACATCCTCACCGGCAAACCCAAGTCCAGCCAGGTCGGCCAAGGCCTGCAAGGGCTGACGATCACCGGCAAATCGATGTACGCAACCGCCATGGATCGCCTTGATGAGTTGCGGGCGCTGCAAGCCCTGCGCATCCCTTTGCCGTTGGTCGATGGCATTGGCCGCAACTGGGGCCGGTGGCGAATCAATGATGTCACCGAAACCCAGACCGAGATCATTGATGACGGTACGGCGATGGTGGTCGGCTGGGTGGTTGTTTTGACGGAGTTCGCCAATGCGTAGGGTTCGAAGTATCGCCGGTGACTCGGTGAATCTGTTGCTGTACCGCGAGCTTGGGCGGTGTGATGACGCCGTTGAAGAAGCGCTCTGGCTGCTCAATCCAGGGTTGGCGGAATGGAGCCCGGTATTGCCCGCGGGCGTATGGGTGATCCTGCCGGAAGTGGACCTCAAGCCGGTGGCATCGCCACCGGTTTCGGCCTGGGATTAAGGAGGCGACATGTCATTGGGTTTCACGCCTGCGGTGGAAATTTATGGCGCAAACGCTGCGCTGCTCAACGAACGCCTGCTCAAATGGGAGCATGTTGATGCGGCGGGGATCGAGTCCGATCAGCTGACGCTCACCATCAGCCTGGACGGTCTGGAAGGGTTGCCCAGCCTGGGCGGCAAGATTGGCCTGCGGGTCGGTTATCTGGAGTCGGGTCTGGTGGACAAAGGCGAGTTCGTCATCACTCGGCGCACACCGTTCCTGTTTCCCCTGCAACTCGTGCTGGCGGCCATGGCGGCGCCGTTCAGTGCCGCGGACCAGACCGGGTTCAAGCAACGCCGATCCGTCAGCCATGGCCCGACGACCCTGGGAGCGCTGTTTCGTCAGCTGACTTCCCGGCACGGGTTTTCCCCCCGGGTGGCGCCGGACCTGTCGTTGATCAAAATCGAGCACATCGACCAGACCAACGAAACCGACATGGGGTTTCTGACGCGCCTGGCTCACCGTTATGACGCGGTCGCCAAACCCGTCAACGAGCTGTATGTGCTGGCCCGGCGCGGCCAGGCGAAGTCGCTGTCGGGCAAGGTTCTGCCCGAGATGAAACTGTCGGTGACGACCAACAATCGCCCAGGCGACCACGCCTTCATTTCGGCGAAGTTTGATGAAACCGCCCGAGCCAAGTACCAGGGCTGCAAGACCCGTTGGTGGGATGCGGCGGCCGGCAAGCTGCAGGTCGAGGAGAGCGGCATCGCGCCGTTCAAGACCCTGCGCCAGCGCTTCCAGAGCGCCGACGACGCCCGCGCCGCCGCTGAAGGAGAGGTGCGCCGGATGGAGCGCGAAGCGCTCAAGGTGGACATCGAGTGCCCTGGCAACCCTGGGCTGTCCGCCGAGGGCATCGTATTGCTGGATCCCTCCTGGCCGGATTTCATGCGCGGTCGCTGGTCGATCGACAAGGTCACCGCCAGTGGCGACCGGGAAAAAAGCTATCGCTGCTTGATTCATGCAACCCGCCTGGATGCCAAGGCCTGACCCCGCCACCCCCCTGTGGGAGCGGGTTTGCTCGCGAGGACGCCAGCACATCCAACATCAATGCTGCCTGACCCACCGCAATCGCGAGCAAGCTCGCTCCCACAGTTTTGTTCAGCATTGCACATATCCCTGCGCCCAACCGAGTCCTCCTGTGGGAGCGAGCCTGCTCGCGATGGCGGTGTGACATTCAACATCTCTGCCGCCTGACCCACCGCAATCGCGAGCAAGCTCGCTCCCACAGGTCTTCCTCGACTGCATCTTCTCTACAACTGGAATTCCTCCATGAAGATCACCCCGATCCTCACGCAGTTGCGTGAGCAATGCCCCACGCTCGGCCTCCGCGTGGCCGCAGGCTTCGATCTTGCCACGCTGCAAGCCGAGGCCCCGCTGCAACCCCCCTGCGCCTATGTCCTGCCCACCGCCGACATCGCCAGCAAGAACGCGGCACAGAACGTCACGCTGCAAGCGGTACGCGACCGTTTCGATGTGGTGCTGGTGCTAGACGCCACTGACGCGACAAAAGCGCTGGATCTGTTGCACGACCTGCGGGCCGAACTGTGGCGTGCACTGGTGGGTTTCAAGCCGGGCGCCGAGTACAGCGGCATCGAATACGACGGCAGCGAACTGGTTTCCGGCAATAGCAGCCGCGTCTCGTACCGGCTGCGTTTTTCCGCCGAGTTCCAGCTGGGCCGCAATCTGGCGAGCCAGCCTGCCGAAAGCTGGCACGAGCGTGAACTGGACGGCTTGTCGTCCTTTACCGGGGCCACCGTGCGGGTCGATGCCATCGACCCGGCGGACCCCAATCTGAAACATCCCGGCCCCGACGGGCGCGTGGAACTGACTTTCTCTGGAGACGTAACCCCATGAGCAAACGCATCACCGTGCTGCCGGCCCCGGGCCGTGCCGTACCGGACCCGGAAGCGGGCGATCTGTTGCCCCTCGAGGGCCGTGAAGTGCCCGACAACGCCTGGTGGCGTCGACGTCTGGCCGATGGCGATATCACTACCAAAGCCGTGAAAGCGGCAAAACCACAGGGAGCCAAATAATGGCGATCGGATTCAGCAATATTCCCGCGGACATTCGTGTTCCGCTGTTCTACGCCGAAATGGACAACTCGGCCGCCAATAGCGCGTCGTCGGCCATGCGCCGGTTGATCGTCGCCCAGGTCAACGACAACGTCGCCCCGGCGGAAGTCGGCAAACTGGTGCTGGTGTCCAGCGTCGCGCTGGCCAAGAACATTGGCGGGCAGGGCTCGATGCTCGCCTCGATGTACGAGACCTGGCGCAAGACCGACCCGCTCGGTGAAATCTGGTGCCTGCCGCTGCACAACGTCGAAGGCGCCATCGCCCAGGGCGTGCTGACCTTCACCGGCGCCGCGACTGAAAGCGGTGTGCTCAACCTGTACGTTGGCGGTGTGCGCGTCCAGGCCGCCATCGTCAATGGTGCTACAGCGGCTCAGGCTGCTACTGCGCTGGCCTTGAAAGTCAACGCGGCCGCCGACCTGCCGGTGACTGCTGCGGCCGCCGAAGGTGTCGTGACCCTGCGCGCCAAATGGACCGGTGACAGCGGCAATGACATCAGCCTGCAATTCAATCGCCTGGGCAAGAGCAATGGCGAAAACACCCCGGCGGGGCTGACCACCGCCATCACTGCGATGACCGGCGGCGCCGGTGTGCCGGACCAGACCGCTGCCGTTGCGGCCCTGGGCGACGAGCCTTTTGAATTCATCGCCATGCCCTGGTCCGATGTGGCAAGCCTCAACACCTGGCAAGCGGTCATGGACGACAACACCGGTCGCTGGTCCTGGGCCAAGCAGTTGTTCGGCCATGTCTACAGCGCCAAGCGAGGCACTATCGGCACCCTGGTTGCTGCCGGTCAGGCACGCAACGACCAGCACATGACCATCCAGGCCCTGGAACTGGGCGTACCGCAACCGTTCTGGATCCAGGCCGCTGCGTTGGCTGCGCGCACGGCGGTGTTCATCTCCGCCGACGCCAGCCGTCCGACCCAGAGCGGCAGCCTGCCAGGCCTGGACCCGGCACCGGCCAGCGAACGTTTCACCCTGACCGAGCGCCAGTCGCTGCTCAACTACGGCATTGCCACGGCGTACTACGAAGGTGGCTATGTACGCATCCAGCGTTCCATCACCACGTATCAGAAGAACGCTTTCGGCCAGGCTGACAACTCCTACCTGGACAGTGAAACCCTGCACCAGTCGGCGTTCATCGTTCGCCGCCTGCAAAGCGTGATCACCAGCAAGTACGGTCGCCACAAACTGGCCTCGGACGGCACCCGTTTCGGCGCCGGCCAGCCCATCGTGACCCCGAGCACGATCCGCGGCGAGCTGATCGCCCAGTATGCCAAGCTCGAACTGGAAGGCCATGTGGAGAACGCCGAGCTGTTCGCCGAGCACCTGGTGGTCGAGCGCGACAGCCAGGATCCGAGCCGGGTCAACGTGCTGTTCCCGCCGGACTACATCAACGGCCTGCGGGTGTTCGCGCTGCTCAACCAATTCCGCCTGCAATACGACGCCGCTGCCTGACAGTGATGCTCAATTGCTTGATTCAGCCCACCTCGCGTGGGCTTTTTATTTGAAGGGAGAAACACCATGGGTCAACTGATTGCGGGCACCTGCTACGTCAAAGTGGACGGCGCTCAACTGACCATCAACGGCGGCTGCGAAGCGCCGCTGATGTTCACCAAGCGCGAAACCGTCGTACCGGGTTTCTACAAGGAAACCGACGTCGCTCCGTCGTTCAAGGTGACGGCGCTGCACACCGCGGACTTCCCGCTCAAACAACTGGTGGCCGGCACCGACATGACCGTCACCTGCGAATTCAACAACGGCAAGGTCTACGTGCTGGCCGGCGCCTACCTGGTGGAGGAGCCGGTTTCCAAGGGCGACGACGCCACCATCGAGCTGAAATTCGAAGGCATCAAGGGGACCTGGCAATGACTGACGTCGTGACCTTGCGCGTGGCCATCGAGGCCCACGGCGAGCCATTGAGCGAGCTGACCCTGCGCCGTCCGACGGTGCAGGAAGTCCGGGCGATCAAGGCGCTGCCGTACAAGATCGACAAGAGCGAGGAGGTGAGCCTGGACATGGACGTCGCGGCCAAATACATCGCGGTGTGCGCCGGCATCCCGCCGTCGTCGGTCAACCAGTTGGACCTGGCTGACCTCAATGCCTTGAGCTGGGCCGTCGCGAGTTTTTTCATGAGTGCGGCGTCGCAACCATCGGCGACCTGATCGCCGCCGCCTATGACCTGGCCTGGTTCTGGAAGGTTGACCCCGAACAGATGATGGCCAGGCCACTGGATGTGCTCCGCGAATCCTTGGAGCACGCGCAACGGATCAATGCGATGCAGCAGGTGCAGTGATGGCAGACACAGAAAAGGTAGAGAAAAAAGCGGTGCTGCTGACGGGCATCGACGAGCTGTCACCCAAGCTCGCGAGCCTTCGTGCGAAGGTCGCGAGTTTCAAGCAGAACCTCGATGCCACGGGTTTGGGCAGCCTGGATATTGCCGGTCTGCTGCCCAGCGGTGGCCTGGCCCAACCGTTCATGGACGGGCTCAAGTCGGCGCTGGCCTTCAAGGACGAAGCGGGCGCAGCGAGCGTGGCGGCCAATGCCGTCCAGGCGTCTGAAGCGCCTCGTGTAGCGGCACAGAATCTGGATGGATTGAAGACTTCCATCAGCAACGTGTCGGTGCAATTCGGTTCGGCGCTGGGGCCTGCGGTCAACGCGGTGGCGGTCGGTTTGCAGCCGATGATCAGCAGCGTGGCCCAGGTGCTGCAGGACAATCCGCAACTGGTCCAGGGCCTGGCGACGGGCGTTGTCGCGTTCAACGCGATGCAGACCGCGGTCAGCGGTGCGAGCCAGGCCATGGAAGTGGTCAGCCTGGCGATGAAAATGAACCCCATCAGCTTGATTGCCATGGGCATCGCCTTGGCGGCCGGGATGATCATCGCCCATTGGACGCCGATCTCGGCATTCTTTGCCGGGCTCTGGCAACGGCTCGCGCCGATCGTGTTGCCGATGGTCGAGTTCTTCAAGACGATGTTCGCCTACACCCCGATGGGGCAGGTGATCAGCAACTGGGGGCCGATCAGCAGCTTTTTCGGCGCGCTCTGGAATGTGATCGTGGCGGCGGCAACGCCGGTCATCGGTTTCATGCAGACGCTGTTCGCCTGGTCACCCTTGGGTTTGATCGTTGCCAACTGGACGCCCCTGACAGGGCTGTTCGCGGCGATCTGGGATCTGCTCAAAGCCTTGACCGTGCCAGTGATGGACGCCCTCAAAGGCCTGTTCGACTGGACGCCGCTGGGATTGATCATGGCTAACTGGGGCACGATCGGCGAGGTCTTCGCCGGCATCTGGGAAGGCATCCGCAACCAGGTGTCGATCATGCTGGCGGTGTTCAGCGGCCTGTTCGACTGGTCGCCCATCGAAGGCCTGACCAAGCAGTGGGGGCCGGTGGGCGAGTGGTTCAGCCAGTGGTGGAGCGAGCTGCAGACGGTGATCGCGCCGATCAAGGCGTTTTTCAACGGCGGCTTCGGCGAGATGATCACCTCGTTCACCGCCAAGGTCGAAGGATTGACCGAGGCGCAGCGCGTCACCAATGCCGAAAGCAAGGGGGAGCTGGCGCCGGCGTTTTTTGGCGGGGCCAGCGAGCAGCCTGCGCGATTGCCTTCGAGCCTGGCGCCGGCGAAAGCGTCATTGGCCCCTGGAGCATTGCCGCAAACCTCCAGCAACCTGGTGCAACAGAGCGCCGCCAACAACCGCACGCAACTCGAAGGCGGCCTGACCGTGCGTTTCGAAAACGCGCCGGCCGGGCTGCGCGCCGATCCGCCCCAGACCAATCAACCGGCCCTGGCGGTGAGTTCGCGCATCGGCTATCGCTCACTTTCCACAGGAGGCTCCAATGAGCTGGCGTGATCGTTTGTTGCCGGCGTCGTTTCGTGGCGTCGGGTTCTGGGTCGACCAGGCGAAAACCCCGGTCGGCCACAAAGGCCAACTGCATGAATATCCACAGCGCGACCAGCCCTTTTTCGAGGGCCTTGGGCAGCAGGCGAAGATTCATGAGCTGACCGCGTTCATCGTTGGCCCCGATTGCCTGGAGCAGCGCGACAAACTGCTCAAGGCCTTGGAGCAGGGCAGCGGCGAACTGGTGCACCCGTGGCTGGGCCGCCTGCAAGTCAAGGTCGGCGAGTGCGACATGACCCAGACCCGCCAGGACGGCGGGCTGGTGACGTTCGCCCTGAAGTTCTACCCCGACCAACCGCTGCAATTTCCGTCGGCCACGATCAACAGCCAGAAACTGCTGCTGGTCTCGGCCGACAGCTTCCTCGGTTCGGCGGTGCGGCGCTTCGAAGACGCCATGACCTTGATCAAGGCTGCACGGATCGGCATCGCTGACCTGCGCAACAGCCTCAAGGACATCTACGGGGTGATTGAGCAGGAGCTCAAGCCGTTGATTGAGACCTATCGGCAACTCAGCGATCTGGTCAAGGCGGTGAAAGAGCTGCCCAAGGAAGTGGCGGCCGAATTCAAGGGACTGCTCGGTGACATCCGCGAACTGAAGGACTTCGCCCGTGACGGCTACCGCGGCGTGATTGCCAGCGTGTCGCAACAGGTGGAGGCCATTCGCAAGGCTGACGCGCCCAAGCTCACCACCGGCAAGGACACCACGGCGGCGGCCCAGGCCGTAGCCGATCTGGTCCAGGACACGCTGTTGGTGCAGGTCGCGCAATGGATTGCGGCGATGCCGGTGGCGGCGCCCGCAGTCAAGTTGGGCGCCACGCCGTCGGTGGCGCAACAGGCCGTGCAACCGGTCCAGCGCCGGGACGTGCCGGTCGCCGACGACGTGCTGGCCCTGCGCGACGCCCTCAACGATGCGATCTGGCAGGCTTCCCTCAAGGCTGATCCGCAGCACTACCAGGCGATGAACAATCTGCGTCAGCAAATGGCTGCGCACCTGACGGCGGTGGCGTCTTCGGGCGTGAGGTTGATCAACCTGTCATTCAAGCAAAGCCTGCCGGCGCTGGTGGTGGCGTACCAGCAATTCGCCGATGCCACACGGGTGACGGAAGTGACCCAGCGTAACGGCGTCGCCCATCCCGGTTTCCTGCCGCCCAACGATTTGAAAGTCTCGGGGGAGTAAGCCATGAACGAGCTCGACAATGCCGTCTCGCTGACCGTCGGCGGGCTGGATTACGGCGGCTGGAAAAGCGTGGAAATCACTTCGGACCTGGAGCGCCAGTTCCGCACCTTCAAACTCGACATCACGTGGCAGTGGCCGGGGCAGACCCAGTCGGTGCCGATCCGTCCGGGCGATGAATGCCAAGTGCGCATTGGTGCCGACCTGGTTCTCAGCGGCTATGTGTTCAAGGCGCCGGTCAGCTATGACGGCCGGCAGATCAGCCTGAGCATTGAAGGCGGCTCCAAGACCCAGGACCTGGTGGACTGCGCGGCGATCAACCGTCCGACGCAATGGCGCGGACAAACGCTGCTGAGCATCGTCCAGGCCCTGGCGGCGCAATATGGCGTGGGTGTGGTCAGTGAGATCCCGGAAACCGCGCGGCTGAGCGAACACAGCATCGTGCCGGGGGAAACGGTCTTTCAGTCCATCGATCGTTTGTTGACGTTGTTCCGCGTGTTCTCCACCGACGATGCCCACGGGCGCGTGCTGTTGGCTAAACCCGGCAGCGGTGGGCGGGCGAGTGATGTGTTGGAGCTGGGCAAGAACATCCTGTCGGGCAGCGCACCGATGGACTACAGCCAGGTGTTCTCCGAATACCGGGTCATCGGCCAGCACAAGGGCAACGACCAGCAGAGCGGGGTGGCGGTCAGTGAAGTTTCCGGCACCGCCACCGACTTGAGCTTCAAGCGCAAGCGGGTGACGGTGATCAGCGAGAGCGCGCAATTGACCTTCGAACTGGCCCAGCAACGGGCCGATTGGGAGAGCGCCATCCGCAGCGGCAAGGCGTTGACCACCACCTACCGCGTGCAGGGCTGGCGCCAGGCCAATGGTGACTTGTGGCGGCATAACGCCTTAGTGCGAGTGATCGATCCGGTGCTGGGGTTCGACGGAGACATGCTGATATCCAAAGTGACGTACTCGCTGTCGGCACAAGGCTCCGTCACCACCCTGCAAGTCGCGCCGCCACATACCTTCGACGCCAACCCGGTGCCGCCCAAACCCTGAATCCGGCACCGGATATCTGTTCACTGCAATCCCTTGTGGGAGCGGGCTTGCTCGCGAAAGCGGTGGCTCAGCTTGCATCAATGCTGGAGGTGCCGCCGTCTTCGTCGGATCGCCGCCCGGAGCAAGCCCGCTCCCACAGTATTTCGAGATCGCCTCCAAGTTTCTGCCCACCACAAATCCCCTGTGGGAGCGAGCTTGCTCGCGATGGCGGTGTGTCAGTCAACATCAGTATCGAATGTCAGACCGCTATCGCAAGCAAGCTCGCTCCCACAATGTTCAGGGTCTGTTAACCCGATCCGAAGGAAAACCTCAATGAGCCTACTGACCCGCCTCCTGGCGCGCGGCACTGTCGTGCTCGCCCACTCGGCGACCAAGTTGCAGTCGCTGCAAATGCGCCTCACCGCCGGCGAAGTGAATGACGACATGGAGCACTTCGAACCCTACGGTTTCACCAGCAACCCGCTGGCCGGCGCCGAAGGTATCGCCACGTTTCTCGGGGGCGATCGCTCCCATGCCGTGGTGCTGGTGGTCGCCGACCGCCGTTTCCGCCTCCAGGCCTTGGCCCCGGGTGAGGTGGCGCTCTACACCGATGAAGGCGACAAGCTCCACTTCAAGCGCGGGCGAGTCATCGACATCCAGACCGCCACCCTGAACATCCGCGCCAGCAGCGCGGTGAACATCGACAGCCCGGTCATCAACCACACCGGCAAGATCGTCTCCCAGGGCGACCAGGTCGCCGGCGGCATCAGCCAGATCAAACACGTGCATGTCGGCGTACAGGCCGGCAACGGACAGACCGGCGCGCCGGCGGGTGGCCAATGATGTTCATCAGCCAGAACCTGCACGCCGCGCTGACCCGCTCGGTGCTGATCAGCCTGTTCACCTGGCGCCGCGCCGCCGCCGACGATGCCGTCGATGACGAGGAGCGTTTCGGCTGGTGGGGCGACACTTTTCCCACCGTCGCCGACGACCGCATCGGTTCGCGGCTGTGGCTGTTGCGGCGGGTCAAATTGACTCGCCAGACCCAACTCGACGCTGAGTTCTACGCCCGCGAAGCCCTGCAATGGCTGATCGACGACGGGCATTGCAGCGCTATCGACATCATCAGCGAACGCCTCGACGCCCAGCGCCTGAACCTGCGCACGGTCCTGACCCTGGCCGATGGCGAGCGCCTGGACATCAACCCCGACCACAGTTGGCAGGTGACCTATGCCGTTTGAAACCCCTTCGCTGCCGGTGCTGATCAAGCGCGCCCAAAGCGACCTGGCCAGCGATTCGCTGCGCCAGTCCGATGCCCAAGTACTGGCCCGCACCCTCGGCGGCGCCGCCTATGGCCTGTATGGCTACCTGGATTGGATCGCCGAGCAGATCCTGCCGGACAAGGCCGATGAATCCACCCTGGAACGCATCGCCGCCCTGCGCCTGAACCAGGCGCGCAAAGCGGCCCAGGTGGCCAGCGGCAACGTCAGCTTCACCGCCACGGCCGGTGCGGTGCTGGACGTCGATACGCTGCTGCAATCGAGCGATGGCCGTACGTACAAAGTGACCACCGCCCGTACCACCAGCAATGGCTTGAACACCGCCGCCATCGCCGCGCTGGACGCTGGCAGCCTGGGCAATGCCAATGCCGGCCTGGTGCTGACGCCCGTGCAGCCTGTGTTAGGTATCGGCAGCAGCTTCACCGTGCTGGCGCCTGGCGTGACCGGAGGTGTCGCCCGGGAAAGCCTTGAGTCGCTGCGGGCGAGGGTGAGCCGCTCCTATCGCATCATTCCCCATGGCGGTTCGGCCCAGGACTATGAGACCTGGGCCCTGGAATGCGCCGGCATTACCCGCGCGTGGTGTCGTGGCAGTTACCTGGGCCCGGGCACCGTCGGCCTGTTCGTGATGCGCGACGAAGATCCGCAGCCGATCCCCAACGCCGAGCAATTGGAGGAGGTGCGAGCGTATATCGAACCGTTGCGCCCGGTGACCGCCGAATTGCATGTGCTGGCGCCGACGCAGGTACCGGTGAACTACCGGCTGCGCATCACGCCGGACACCAGCGCCGTGCGGGCCGCCATCGAGGCCCAACTGCGCGACCTGCATAACCGCGAAGCCGGTCTCGGCGAAACGCTGCTGCTGAGTCATATCGCCGAAGCCATCAGCAGCGCCACCGGCGAAACCGACCACAAACTTAGCGCACCGGTGGCCGATGTCGCCGCCGCGAGCAACCAGTTGCTGACGTTCGGAGGCTGCACATGGCTGGAATAAGAGCCGCCGAACAGTACCAGGCGCAACTGCGCAACTTGCTGCCCAGCGGGCCGGCGTGGGACCCGGAGCGCGTGCCGGAACTGGATGAAGTGCTGCAAGGCATCGCCCAGGAACTGGCCCGCCTCGACGCCCGTGCCGCCGATCTGCTCAATGAGATGGACCCGGCGGGGGTGAGTGAGCTGGTGCCGGATTGGGAGCGGGTGATGAATTTGCCGGATCCATGCCTCGGCTTGAAACCATTGTTCGGTGACCGTCGCATTGCCGTGCGCGAGCGATTGACGGCTGTCGGCGGGCAGAACGCAGCGTATTTCATCGAAATTGCCCGTAGCCAGGGTTACCCCAACGCCACTGTCACTGAGTTCCGGGCTCCTCGCATGGGGCGCTCACGCTTCGGCGTAGCGCACTTCGGTAGCAAGGATGCGCAATTCATCTGGGTTCTGAACACCGGAGGGCGGCAAAGCCTGGGCCGACGTTTCGGTGCCAGCTACTGGGGCGAGCGTTTTGGCGTCAACCCGGGTAGTGCGCTGGAGTGCCTTATCCACCGCAACGCGCCAGCACACACGCTGGTGTTTATCAATTACGACTGAAGGACAACACCATGGATTTTCCAAAAAGCGTACCGGGTATCGGCCTGGTCAACGGCAAGTTCGTCGATGAAGACGCTACAACCGGCACCCCGGGGTCATTGATCCCCGCCGTCTGGGGCAACAGCGTGACCACGGAGATACTCAATGTCATCACGGAAGCCGGGAATACACCGGACGCTGCGGATACTGCCCAGCTCAAGAAGTCGATTGTCGGTTTGATCGCCAGTCAGACCAAGCAGGCAACCGAGGCGGCTGCTGGGTTGATGAAGATCGCCACTCAAGCAAAAGTGACTGCTGCGACAGACGATGAAAGCGCGGTGACTCCCCTCAAGCTCGAACAGCGTTTGCTGACAGCATTGCCAGTCGCTGGAACCGCCACCAACCTCAAGATGTTCGTTCCGGCGGAGACCAAGGTGGCGACGTTGACCGCCGATGAAATCATCGTCAGCACCGCTACCGGCGGGCGGGCGTACCGATTGGCGAATTTCAACAAGGCGGTCAATCTCGCGTTGGCGGGGGCGGGCGGTACGGATAACGGAGCTGTCGTTGCAAACGGTTACGTGGCGCTCTACGCCATCTACAACCCGACTACCGCGACTTCGGCGCTGATGGCCGTCAATGCGACGGGAGGCGTGGTGCCTAGTATTTATGCCGGAGCCTCCAGGCCGGCGGGTTATACCGCTTCGGCTTTGGTGAGCGTTTTACCCACCAATGCCTCGGGTCAGTTTCGTATCGCTTATCAGTTGGGACGCCAGGTTACGTTTGAAAACAGGGTTCTCTATAGCACCACTGTCGGCAGCACGGCGATGACGGGCGTTAACATCGCCGGCTACGTGCCGCCCAATGCAACTCAAGTGTCGCTTTATCTCGCTGCCATGCAAACCCAGGTTGGTTTAGGTGTAGGTATTTCCGTGGCGCCGTTGGCGAGTGGCGCCTATATCGTCGGCACTGCATGGGCATCTGTATCGAATCAGGTATCCAGCACCAATATGTCTGTGCAGATGCCGCTCCTGGTTCAACAAACCATGTATGTCACGTTCGTAAACAACACCGCTGGTTCATTCAATATCGTTGCCGGCAGCTATCGTTTTTGAGAGAGATCACCACTATGTCCACGATCTATGTACAGTTTTCCGACGAGCTGGAAACCACCATCATTTCGGTCTTCGCTGGACCGCAAAATCCGGACGATTGGCCGAGGCAGGGAGAGGTTGCCAGCACTGATCCCCGTTATCTCGATTTCCGCAATCGTTGCCCCCTCGTGGGCGCATCGCGCGTTGGCGATGAGTGAAGGCCATGCGGGCGTCGATTTTGTTGACGTTGCACGAGGAGTTCCGATGACGCTGACAATTCAGGCACTCGAAACAATCATGCCGAACGCCCGCACCCAAGCGGGCGTTTTTATTCCCGCGTTGAACGCTGCCATGTCGCGCCATCGCATCGACACACCCAAACGCATGGCCGCATTCCTCGCCCAGGTCGGTCATGAGTCCGGACAATTGCGTTACGTGCGGGAGCTGGGCAGCGAGCAATACCTGAGCAAATACGACACCGGAACCCTGGCCGTTCGCCTGGGCAACTCGCCCCAGGCCGACGGTGACGGCCAGAAGTATCGTGGCCGGGGGTTGATACAGATTACCGGCCACGACAATTACCTTCGTTGCAGCCTGGGATTGTTTGGCGATGAGCGCCTGCTGGCCTTGCCCGAACTGCTGGAACAGCCGCAATGGGCCGCCGAGTCTGCTGCGTGGTTCTGGGAGCAGAATGGCTTGAACGAACTGGCCGACCGTGATCAGTTCAGCAACATCACGCGACGCATCAATGGTGGTTTGAACGGGTTGCAGGATCGTTTGCAACTCTGGGCAAGGGCGAGGGAGGTGTTATGCCAACCTTCGGCCTGATGCCTTTTTCCTTCCGCTCGCTTGGTATCGCGATGTTGCTGATGCTGTTGATCGGTGGTCCGGCGATGTTGGCCTGGCGGTTTCAGGATTGGCGGTACGGCAGGCAGTTGGCGCAGTTGGCGCAGTCACAATCCGAGACGCTGAACCAGATCTCCCAGGCCGCCGCGATGCAGCAAAAGGCTGAGCAGGACAAACGTCTCGCCTTGGAACAACGACTCTCCAACAGCGAACAAACCCACTACCGAGCCCTGAGCGATGCCCAACGTGACCAGGATCGCCTGCGCGATCGCCTTGCTACTGCCGATGTCCGGCTGTCAGTCCTCCTCGACGCCGACGATGTTTCCGCCGGTTGTGCAGTGCCTGCCGCCCCCGGCACCGGCGGCCTGGATCATGGCGCCCCACGCGCCCGACTTGACCCGGCGCATGCTCGACGAATTATCGCCATCACCGACGAGGGCGACCGTGGATTGATCGCCTTGCAGGCTTGCCAGGCCTATGTCAGGGCGCTGCGCCAGTGATCCGCCGAGCCTTGCAAGCTTCGAATGCTCGTGTACGGTAGGCGCCAATCGCGTCGAATCAGGAGAGCATCATGGACGACATTACCGAGCTGGCCGCTGAATTGGGCAGGCGCTTGCAACTGCTCAATGCCCACGTCACCACCGCCGAGTCCTGCACCGGTGGCGGGATTGCCGAGGCCATCACCCGGATACCGGGAAGCTCGGCCTGGTTCGAGGCCGGTTTTGTCACGTATTCCAATCGCCAGAAGACCCAGCAGTTGGGTGTGCCCGACGAGTTGTTCGAGAAAGTGGGCGCGGTCAGTCGCGAGGTGGTGGAGGCCATGGCTCGGGGCGCCCAGCAGAAAAGCCTGGCGCGTTTCGCCGTGGCGGTCAGCGGCGTAGCCGGGCCGGACGGGGGCTCGCCGAGCAAGCCGGTGGGCACCGTGTGGCTGG
>Ga0307408_100001455_pt1 | contig 17605 bp, 13 predicted proteins | sample 322Cmetagenome_FD_202116 | JGI IMG/M metagenome (GOLD analysis project Ga0307408, IMG submission 202116) | Maize rhizosphere microbial communities from greenhouse at UC Davis, California, United States - 322HYB-C-3 | ecosystem: Host-associated > Plants > Roots > Rhizosphere > Soil | place...
CTGGCTCTTTCCGGCAGCCCCGTTGTTCATACGGTGCAAGACGGGGCCGTCAGCATCCATCGTACATAGGCACCGGCGGCGACATAGCCCGCACCAAAGCTCGTGAGCAGCAGGCGATCACCGCGCCGCAGACGACCACTGCGTTGCCACACGCCGAGGCAGCTTGGAATACTGCCGCCCCACGTGTTGCCGACCTGTGACAAATTGGACATGACGCGCGCCGGGTCGAGACTCAGGTGCGACGCCACCGAGTCCATGATCCGCTGGTTGGCCTGGTGCGGGACGAGCCAGTCGATCTCGCTGGCCTCCAGGTTGTTCCGGTACAGGAGCGCCACGGCGACGTCGGTCATCATCGAGACCGCCGCCTTGAACACAGCGGCGCCGTCCTGGACCAGGTAGTGGCCGCCGCCGGCGACGGTCTCCGGCGACGCCAGGCGCCGGCTTCCTCCCGACGGGAGATACAAGTCAGTCGCGCCCGCGCCATCGGTTCGCAGCACGACATCGAGAATGCCGAACTCCGGATCCCCTCCGTCCTCTATGAGCGCTGCGCCGGCGCCGTCGCCGAACAGGATCGCCGTCGAGGGATCGTTCGGATTGACGACGCCAGACATCCGGTCGCCGCCGCAGACCAGCACCGACCGAGCCTCGCCGCTCGCAATCAGGGCACGCGCCTGCGCCAGGGCGAACACGAATCCGGACGACGACGCCCCGATGTCCATCGCCCAGGCGCGCGCGGCTCCCAGCCGATGTTGAACGATTGCCGAGGTGGAGGGAAACGCGTAGTCGGGCGTCACGGTCGCCACGAGGATGGCGTCCAGGTTGCGAGCCTCGCGCCCTGCGGACTGCAGGCAGGCGCGCGCGGCCGGGACGATCAGGTCGGAGGTCGATTCACCGCTCGCCACGCGCCGGTTCGCGATTCCCGAACGCTCGAGGATCCAGCTCTCGGACTTGCGCAGGCGTCCGGCCAGTTCCGCGTTCGTGAGTACCCTTTCGGGATAGTGGTATCCGATGGCGACGATCGCCGGTGCCGCTGTCATGACTGGTCACGGCTCATCGTGTGAGTCGACGACCGCACTCGGCCGTTCCTGCAGGAGCAGGCGCCGGAGCGTGCGCAGGTCGTTCACCAGCACCAGCGACGCCAGCAGGTTCTGACGGAGTCGATTCAGCTTGTGCTCGACGACTCGCAGCGCGTCGAGTCGTCGCGTCGCTCCCTCCTGGGCCGCTGCCGCGGTGTCGTCCAGAATCGACGTGTGTGCTTCCTCGAGTGCTTCGCGCAGCAGGCTCAGGTACTCGTGGGCGCTTTCGAGCGTCTCGAACCGGCTCAAAGATTGGTGCGTCATCACGCGCTCAACGGATCATGCCATCCGGCACTACCAGGCCAGTGGCTCGTGAAACAGCACGGCAAGAACGAATCCGGCATTGACGACGGTGGCGTACAGCATCGTCCAGGGTTTCAAGTCGGCGTGGCGACCCGAAGGGAACAGTCGAAACAGCGCGCAGCGATACACCACGAGGCCGGCGGCGGCGACGAGCACCAGTGACAAGAGGCCGCCGAGTCCCGCCGCCCGCGCGACCGGCACGAGCGCGGCCGCGGACGCGATCGCGAAGAAGGCCGGAAGAAGCGGCGCCACTTTCCAGCCGAGCACGCGGGAATAGGTCTGGTAGCTCGTCTCGTCCTCGGGTGCGCGAATCTTCCGCGATGTTTCCCATGCCGCCATGGGCAGCCACAACCCGACGAGCAGGAGCAGGGCGTTGCCGCCGACGTGTTCGGAACCGAAGGTATCGGCGAAGAGGCCGACGATGAAAGCGCCGAGGAGCAGGGCGATCGGATTGTGGGTGATGAAGGCGACCAGCAGATGTCCCGACATCGGCGGCCAGAAGAACCAGCGTGACGACAGCCAGGCGACTGCGAAGAGCAGCCAGAATGCGACGGTCGCCCACCCGCCTGCCGGCCAGAGGTTGAGACCAATCAGGGCGGCGGTGACGATCCAGCGCAGAAACTTGATGTCCTCGAGCGTGACGGCGCCCGTGACGAGCACGCGATCGCGGTACCTCGGATCGCCGCTTCGTCCGAGCGCGAGGTCGGTTGCCGCATCCTTCAACTCGTCGTACACGCGCATCAGCAGCAGGAACAGCAGCACCGTCGCGACGCCGCGGACCGCATTCCAGGTCACGCGCACGACCGGCAGTCCGGCCACCGCCTGGAGCGGGAACCAGACCGCGAAGAAGTGAAATGCGGCGTAGGGCACCATCTGGGGCAGCGGGAACATCTGCCCGAGATACAGGGCGAGGCGCGCGGCACGGCCGCGGTCCTGAACGACAGTCACCATAGCGTTAATGCGCGGCCCCCGGGTCGTCCGGGACCATATCTTGTCCTCCCGGCTGCCGTCAATCGATCGACGCCCTGTTGTATGATGCCCGCCCGCGTTCACCTCGTACTCGTCGAAGAAGGGACTTGTGGACTTGCCTCGTGTCGTCCGCTCGGCTGCGGCGGCCGATTTGCCGCCAGCCGCGATTGGCGGAAAGGCGGCGAATCTCGCTCGATTGGAGCGGGCCGGCCTCCCGGTTCCGGGCTGGTTCTGCGTCACCACGGCGGTGTTCAGGGAGGTGTCCGCCCCGGCGCTCGCGTCGCTGGCCGGCGAACTCGCGCGCTTCGACGGCAGCGACGAGCAGCAGGCAACGCGCATCAGCGCCAGCATTGCCGAGGCGATACACGCCACGGGCCTTCCCGGAGCCGATCGTGCCGCGCTGCATGCGTGCTTCCGCGACATCGCCACCCGACAGTCGTTCGTCGCCGTGCGGTCGTCCGCCGCCGACGAAGATTCCGCGGCGGCCTCGTTCGCCGGACAGATGGACAGCTTTCTGTTCGTGCCGGAGCGCGACCTCGAGCGCCGGGTTCTCGACTGTTTCGCCTCCTGCTTCTCTCCGCGGGCGCTCGCGTACCGGAAGCGGCAGGGAAAGGCACCCGCGCAGGACGCTGCCGTGATCGTGCAGCAGATGATCGACAGCCAGTTGTCGGGAGTGCTCTTTACCGCCAACCCGACGAGCGGCGATCTCGGCGAGACGGTGATTTGCGCCGCCATGGGGGTCGGCGAGGGGGTGGTGGCGGACCGCGCGGAGGCCGACACCTTTTACCTGGACTCGGCCACGCTCGAGGTCCGCCGCCGCGTGGAGGTCGCAAAGCGCACGCGCGTCGGCTTCGACGCGGCGCAGGGCGCGGGAACGGCGGTCCTGGATGTGGACGAGAGCGCGGCGACCCGAAGTGCGCTCACCGACGGGCAGCTGGCGGCGCTGGTGCGAATGGGCGCCGACGTACAGCAGCGCTTCGGCGGTCCGCAGGATGTCGAGTGGGCGATTGACGCCGCGCACCGCATCCACGTCCTGCAGGCACGGCCCATCACCACCCTCGAGCCCGCCCGCACCACCGTGTTCGACAACGCCAACATCGTCGAGAGCTACCCGGGCTGGTCGCTGCCGCTGACGTTTTCATTCGTGCGCGGCGCCTACGAGCGCACGTTCCGCGCGGCGTCACGCACGATGGGAGTGCCAGAGCCGGTGCTGCGCGCCAACCATGAGGTGCACGCCAACCTCGTCGCGCTGATCAACGGCAGCATCTATTACAACCTCCTCAACTGGTACAAGCTGTTCCTGTTCGTACCAGGTTTCGAGGGCGCGCTGCCGGCCTGGGAGCAGGCGCTCGGCGTGCAGGGGATCACGCCGCCGCGCGAGCCTCCGGCAACCGGCGCGATGGGCCGGCTTCACGCTCGCTGGCGGCAACTGCGCGTTGCCGGACGGCTGCTCTGGCTGTTCGTTCGCCTCGATCGGAAGGTCGAAGCGTTTCACCGGCAGTTCAACGAGATCCAGCAGGATTTCCGGCAACAATCGCTGGACCGTGCGGACGCGCACGAGCTGATCGAGCTGAGCGAGCACATCGTCCCGGCGTTCACGGAGCCGTATGCCATTTCCGTCGTGAACGACGCGTTCGTGCAGCAGCTCTACGCGCTGCTCGCGAAGCTCATTGCCAGGTACAACCTGGGCGAGCCCGCGCTGCGCAACGATCTGCTCGCGGGCGAAGGCGTGATGCAGAGCATCCTGCCGCTCCGGTCGTTGATGGCACTGGCGGGGGAGATCCAGCGCGATCCGGCGCTTCGCGATCTGTTTGCCGAGACGCCGGCCGGAGCGATCTGGCAGCAGGTCGCGGACGATCAGCGGTTCTCGGCTTTCCACGAGCGGCTGACTCGGCACATCGACGAGTACGGCGATCGCACGTTCCAGGAGCTCAAGCTCGAGACCCCCTCCGCGGCGGAGGACCCGGCGCTGGTGCTCGAGTTGTTGCGCAACTACGCGAGTCGCGGCCTGTCGTCGCCGCCCCGCACCGACGATCGCCGGCGGGCGGCGGAGACCACGGTCGCCGCGAGGCTGGCCGGGCATCCGGTCCGGCGGGCACTCTTTTCGTTCGTGCTCGGCCGCTGCCGTCGCATGGTGGCGCATCGCGAGGACACGCGGCTGGCGCGCAGCCGCGGTTTTGGCCTGATGAAGCGGATCGTGCGCGCCCTCGGCGATCGATTCACCCGCTCCGGCCTCATCGAGCGGCCGGGAGACATCTTCTATCTCTCTCTCGAAGAGGTGTCGTCTGCCGTCCGCGGCGCGTCGTTGACCCGCGACCTGCGGGTGCTGGTCAACCAGCGCCGCGCGGAGTACGAGGTCTTCAAACAGCAGCCCCTGCCGTCGCGGGTGACGACCCGCGGCATTGCCTTGTCGAACGTCGCCGCCGCACCGCCGCCCGCCGTTGCTGTCCAGGCCGACGTCAAGGAACTGCGCGGCATCGGGTGCAGTGCCGGTCGCGTGCGCGCGCGGGCCCGGGTGGTGCGCGAGCCGCACCAGCACCTTCACATCCGCGGCGAGATCCTGGTGGCGCCGATGACCGATCCGGGCTGGGTGTTCCTGATGGTGCCGGCGGGCGGGCTGATCGTCGAGCGTGGCAGCGTCCTGTCGCACACCGCGATCATCGGGCGCGAGCTCGGTATTCCGACCGTGGTGGCGGTGCCTGGGGCGACGTCGCGGATCGCGGACGGGCAGCTGCTCGAGATCGATGGCGCGACCGGTCTCGTCCGCCTGCTCGACGACGGCACGGCCGTGAATCAATCGATCTGACGCGCGAACAGCGCATACTGGCGGGTTGGAGGGCCGATTCTCTGCAGCCCGGAGAGTTCCCGCACGACGATCGCGATCACGCCTTCTTCGTAGTCGTCCGCGCAGTGTTGAAAAACCGCGCGGATCAACGCCGAGGCAAGCCCGGACCCGCGCACGTCGCCGGCGATCCCTACAGTACTCAGGACGAGCCGCCGGGGCCGCGCGCCGTGCGCCAGCCATCGGCCCCAGCCCCGGGCGTCTCCATTCAGCGCCCGTACTTCGGAAGCGTAGTCCGGGTAACTGAACACCCAGCCGACATCCCGGCCGGTCGCCCGCTCGACCGCGAAGTGCACATCGCCATCGCTCATCAGCATCAGCGCAGGAGCGAAGAGCTCCGCAAACTCGGCGAGCTCGAGCGAGGTGTAGCCGATGTGACCGGTCCACATCGCATCGAGGAGCGCGTGCATCCGCGGCAGCACCGCGGCCGCATCCGAGGGAGTGCCGCGCACGATTTCGTAGCGGTCAGTCGTGGCCCGCCTGACGCGCAGCATGGGCTGGTTCGCCACCGCCTCGCGCAGGCGCCCGCCGGAGGTGTCGATGCTGAACCAGCTCGATACCGGCGAAAACCCGTTCGCCTCGAATAGCCGGGGGTAGTACGGAGGATTGCGCGGCTCGAACAGGAACGGATCGCGATCGAACCCGGCGGTCATGAAGCGATGCAGGCGATGGGGGCCGCCGTTCATCGGCCCCCACACCTGCCGTGCGCCCGCGGCACGCAGCCACTCGAACGCGGCGGCGAACAACTGCGAGGCCACTTCCGCATCGTCTTCGGCCTCGAAGTATCCCACCTGGCCGACCGGGTGACCGCCCGGGTCGAGCAGGTGCGGGTTGACGATGGCGGCGATTCGGCCCACCAGGCGGCCGTCGGATTCGCAGCCGAACAACTGGATGCGGCCATAACGACCAAACGCGTCCTGGCCGGTGAGTTCCTGCCGGAGCCGCGCTCGCATCGGGGCAATCCACAGCGGATCCCGGCTGTTCAGGTCCCAGGCGAGCTGGACGAAGGTCTCGACGTCCGGGGCGCGAACCGTCAGCAGCGGCATTTGTATGGGCGGGCAGCTTACCATCAGCCGCGTCGTCCCGGTTAGCTCATGCTTGCGCGTCCGGCGCAATCCAGCTAACATCCGGCCCCGTTTCCCGTCTCACCCCGGCTCGAGTCGTGCGCGCGGGTTTGCGGCGTCGGCCGCATGGAACCTCGCCTGCACCCGGTGCGTTATCCACGTCAATTGCGATGCGCAGGGCAGGAGCTCACAGATGGAGCCCGTCAGGTCGGATGACTTTTATCAGCTGATCAAGCCGCAATTGTGCGGGCTGCTCGATCTGCTGCGCATTGGCGTCGTTTTCGAGCGGGGCAAGGGCAACTACCTCTATCACCGGCGCGACGGCGAGGACGTCGGCGTGCTGGACCTCGTCGGAGGTTACGGTTCTTTGCTGTTTGGCCACTCCCACCCGGTGCTGGTGGCGGAGGCCCAACGCCTGATCGCCGAAGGGCGGCCGATTCATTCACAGGGTTCGCGGCACGACCTGGCCGGGCGGCTCGCGCGCGAGCTGGCGCGTCGCGCCGGGGACGATTACTGCGTGGTCTTCGCCAACTCCGGCGCGGAGGCCGTCGAGGCGGCCATGAAGCACGCGATCCTGGAGACGGGATCGCGCACGTTCATCGCGCTCGAGAAGGGATTCCACGGCAAGACGCTCGGGGCGGTTCAACTCACGTCCAACCAGGATTACCGGGAGCCGTTTCTCATCGACGGTCTCACCGTGCACCGCGTCCGGGCCAACGATATCGCGCAGCTGGAGCAGACGTTCGCGCGCACCGGCAGCATCGCCGGCCTGATCTTCGAACCGATCCAGGGAGAAGGGGGGGTCCGCGAGATCACGCCGGAATTCGCGCAGCGCGCCGCCGCCCTCTGCAGCGCGCGCGGCGCTCCCCTCATCGCGGATGAAATCCAGACCGGCATGGGACGGACCGGGACGTTCCTGGCGAGCGAAGCCCTTGGCGTTCGCCCCGATTACGTCCTGCTGTCCAAGGCTCTCGGCGGCGGCCTGGCGAAGATCTCGGCGACGCTCATTCGCCGCGATCGGCACGTCGACAAGTTCGACGTCCTGCATACGAGCACCTACGCCGAGGACGATTACTCCAGCGGCATCGCGCTGAAGACGCTCGAGCTGCTCGACGACACGATGCTGGCCGACTGCCGGCGCAAAGGCAACCGGCTCCTCACCGCGCTGCGGGCGCTGATGGCCGCCTATCCCGACGTCATCGTCGACGTCCGCGGGCGCGGATTGATCATCGGGATCGAGTTCCGGCGGCTGCTCGACGATTCGAGCTTCCTGCTGCGCCTGCTCAGCAACCAGGACGATCTCGTGTTCGTGCTGGTCGGATACCTCTTCAACGTGCACCGCATCCGGGTGGCGCCAACGCTCAGCGACCCGCAGACACTGCGGCTCGAGCCGTCGGGTTTGATCTCGGACGACGAGATCGATCGCACGGTGGCCGCGCTCGAGGACGTGTGCGTGAAACTTCACGCGCACGATGCCGTCGGCCTCACCCGCTACTTTACCGGCGGGCCACCCGCCGACCACGACGACACCCGCGTCACTTTCGACACCAAGTTCTTCATCTACGACGAACCGCCGTACTGGCAGCGCGAGCTGAACCCTCCGCCGCTGAAGGTGGCCTGGCTGTTCCACATGATCGACGCCGACGACCTGATCACCGTGGAACCGAACGCCGCTGCGCTGAGCACGGAGGAGCGCGAACAGTTTCTGCGCCATTTCGCGCTGCGGTCGAACCCCGTCGTGATGAGCTCGTTCGACGTGCGATCGATCACCGGCGCGACCGTCCGCTTCTACGCGATCCTGCTGCCGTTCACGTCCGGGCAGATGAAGGAGTGGCTGGACGACGCGAACTTTTTCCGGGTGCGGCACTCGATTGACAAGGCGATCAAGGTAGCCAAGTCGATCGGCTGCGAAGTGATTGCGCTCGGCCAGTACACCTCGATCGTGACCAGGAACGCGACCACCCTCGACCTCCCCCACATCGGGATCACGACCGGGAACAGCTACACCATCGCGCTGGCGCTCGAGGCAGTCGAAAAGGCGATGGCCCAGCGCGGCGTCGACCCGGCGGGCGCGACACTGGCCGTCGTCGGCGCGTCCGGGAACATCGGCCAGACCTGCGCCGAGATCCTGGCGGCGCGCTTCGAACGGACGATTTTGCTGGGCAGCCGCAAGCCTTCGGCCGCCCGCCGCCTGGCCGATCTCCAGGTGCGCCTGCCTCGCGCGGAGGTGATCGTCGATCCCGCCGCGCTCGCCGGGGCGGAAGTGGTGCTCGCGGCGGCCAACGCGCCCGAGCCGTTCCTCGGCCCGGAGCTGTTCAGCCCGCGCGCGATCGTCTGCGATCTCTCGGTTCCCTTCGCCGTTCGCCCGGAGGTGCGATCCTCACGGCCCGACGTCGCCGTGATGAACGGCGGGATCGCGCGACTGCCGTTTGGCGAGGATCACGGGATTCCGGGATTCCCGCTGCCAGCGGGGCAGGTCTACGGATGCATGGCGGAAACGCTGCTCCTCGGCCTCGAAGGCGTCCGCGACGCGACCTTCACGGGGATGCTGCCCGCCGAGCACGTCTATCGGCTCGCGGCGATGGCCCGGCGACATGGGTTCGAACTGGGGGATTTCAAAACGCACGCCACCGTGGGGCAACGAGATGGAATCGTCCGCGTCTGATATCGGCATCACGACCCGGCCGGTGTCGGGAAAGGCCGGCGTCCTGTTCGATCTCCAGGCGGCCGGGTTTCGCGTGCCTGAGTTCTTCTGCTCGCCGCCCGATCTGGCTGCCGCAGTCGCCGCGCTCGGGTTTCCACTGGCCGTGCGCTCCGCAGCCAGTGGCGAGGACGGGATGCTCTCGTCGTTCGCCGGGCAGTTCCGGACGATCCTGAACCTGCGCTCGCTTCCCGAGGTGGCCCAGGCGGTGAGCGACTGTCGCGAGTCGATGCGGACGGAATCGGTCGCCGAATACTGCCGGCACAACGGCGTCGATCCCGATAGCCTGCAGATGAACGTGATCGTCCAGCGGATGATCGAGCCCGAGCTGGCGGGCGTCGCGTTCACCGTGAATCCGGTGACCGGCGCTGAGGAAGTGGTGATCGAAGCCTGCGAGGGACTCGGCGACGCGCTTCTGGCCGGCCATCGGACGCCCCTCGCCGCCGATCACCCGCTGCTGCAGCGATACCATCCGGAGATCGAAGCCGTCGCGCGCCGTATTCAGCGCTACTTCGGTGCGCCGCAGGACGTCGAGTTCGCGGTGGAGCGCGGCACGGTGTACGTGCTGCAGGCGCGGCCGATTACACGGATCGCGTTCGATCCCGCGGTCGGCGAGTGGACCAACGCCGACTACCGCGACGGCGGGGTTTCGAGCGGGGCCTGCACCCCGATCATGTGGTCGTTGTACGAGCACGCGTTCCAGCAGGCACTGGTCGGCTACCTCGGCGAGATGAAGGTGCTCGATGACGAGTTTCAAGCGGCGCGCATGTTCTTTGGACGGCCCTACTGGAACCTTGGAGCGGTCAAGCGCTGTCTGGCGAAGCTGCCGGGGTTCGTCGAGCGACGGTTCGACGAGGACCTCGCCATCGAGGTGCAGTACCTCGGCCCCGGAATCCAGACGCCGGTCAACGCGGTCACGTTGATCCGCGCCCTGCCGGCGATCCTTGCCATCGGCCGGCTGTTGAACCGGCAGGAGGCGTTCAATCGTGAGTTTCTCGGCGGCGCCTTCGACGCGCTCGAACGCAAGTACGAGCCGATGGCCGCGGACGTGGACGCCAGTTTCCGCCAGTTGATCGAGCGCGACTACGTGACCACCGAGGTCAACTACTTCCGCACAATCTTCTGTGCGTCGCTCGCCAAGCTCGATTTCACCGAGTCGTTTCCGCGCGCGGATTACCGGCAGCTGGTCGCGGCCTTGCCCGAGATGCGTCACCTCGCGCCGACACGCGCGATTCGCGAGATGGCCCGCAAGGGGGAGGTGGACGTCGACGGGCTCATCCGACGGTTCCGGCATCACAGCCGGCGCGAGCTCGATCTCAGCGCGCCGCGCTGGGACGAGGACCGGCCGTTCGTCGAGCAGCTCGTGGCCAACTATCGCGGCTCCGCAGGCGACGATCCGCGGACGGCCTATGAAGGGGCGCGGCGGCAGGCGCTGGCCGACCTGCCCTGGCACCGCCGCGGGAGTTTCGAACGGAAGCTTGACCGCCTGCGGCGATTCGTCTGGCTGCGCGAGGAAATGCGCGATCTCTCGACCCGCCTCTACTATCAGATCCGTCGTCACCTGCTCGAGATCGCCCGCCGGCGTGGACTTGGCGACGACATCTTTTTCATGACGTTCCGGGAGATCATCGCCGACGACCGTTCACGGATCGAACGGAACCGGGAAATCTTCGACAGCTATCGGAATTTCAAGGCGCCCAACGAAATCGGCATGCGCTTCCCGTTCCGGCCGGTCGCGCCGCGCGGCGGGCTGCAGGGGATTGGCGCGAGCCAGGGGGTGGTGCGGGGAGTGGCGCGCATCGCGCGATCGGTCGAAGAGGCCGCGCGGGTCGAGAAGGGAGCGATCCTGGTCTGTCCGTTCACCGATCCGGGCTGGACGGTGACACTCGACCGGGTCGCCGGCGTGGTCACCGAGACCGGCGGATTGCTGTCGCACGCGGCGGTGATCTGCCGCGAATACGGCATTCCGGCAGTGCTCGCGGTTCCGGGAGCGACGCGCCGCATCCGGGACGGTGCGACGATCGCCATCGACGGGGGCCGGGGCTGCGTCGAAGTGATCGAGCCCGGGCGCGACCAGGCGGAGTGACAGTCGCAACCCCAGGAACGGATCTGTCCGATGTCGAGCGCAGAATTCGGAGCCTTCAGCCTGCCACTCCTGGCACTGTTGTTCGGCGCGGTTCTGCTCGGCGACCTGTTCACACGCTTGCGGCAGCCGCGAGTCGCTGGCGAAATCCTCGCGGGCGTGCTCCTCGGCCCGTCGGTGATCGGCCTCGTGGTTCCGGCATGGGGGTCGGGGATCTTCGACAGCGGCGGCCCTTCTGCGAACCGCGTGGTGATCGGCTTCCTGTACAACCTGGGCCTGCTGCTGCTCATGTTCGCCTCGGGCACCGAGACCCGCGGAATGTTCCGGCGCGAGGATCGGCGGGAAGTCGCGTGGCTCTGCGTGATGGGAACGGTCCTCCCATTTGTCCTCGCCCTGGTGGTGACGGCGTTCCTACCCCTCGACGGCGTCGCCGGTCCCGCCAACCACAGGATCTCGCTGGTGCTCGTCATTGGGATCGCGTTCGCCGTGACCTCCATCCCGGTCATCGCCAGGATCTTTCACGATCTTCACATCCTCCACACCCGTTTCGCGCGCCTGGTGCTGGCGGTCGCTGTTCTGGAAGACATTGTGCTGTGGGGCATCCTCGCGGTCGCGACCGCGCTGGCGGCCGCTGCCGCGCTCCCGGCCGGCGCGGTGGCGGCGCGGACCGCAGCCGCCCTCGTGTTCTTTGCGGTGGGACTGACCGTCCTGCCGCCGCTCGTGAGCGCCCTCACCCGCGCGCCATGGAATGTATTCGCTCGCGACACGCCGGTGGCGTATCTGGTTGCCGTGCTGTTCGCGTACACGGCACTGGCCGCGGCGCTCGAGGTGAATCTCGCGTTCGCGGCGTTCCTGGGCGGCTACGCGCTGGTGCGGGACGACCTGCTGACGGACGCGCGGACGGCGCTCAACCGCGTCTCGTTCGCCGTCTTCATTCCGATCTACTTTGCCGTCGTCGGCTATCAGCTCGACGTTACGCGAAGATTCTCGTTCGCCATCGCCACGTTCGTGCTCGTGGCCGCCTGCGTCGTGAAGCTGTTGTCGGCGGGCCTCGGGGCACGGCTGGCGGGATTTCCGTGGCGCGATTCCGTCAACCTGTCGATCGTCCTCAACGCGCGCGGCGGCCCCGGAATCGTGCTGGCAAGCGTCGCGTACGACGCGAAGATTGTGAGCGGCGAGTTCTACACGGCGCTTGTCATCCTCGCCGTGCTGACGTCCCAGGCGGCCGGCGCCTGGCTGGACTACGTGCTTCGGAAGGGCTGGCCGCTGCTGACCGAGGCAGCCGAGCCGGTCGTGCACCCGGGAGTGAGCCTCGAAGCGGAGAGCGCGACCTGACCTGGCGGGAGCGGGCGGGTCGGAACGCCCCGGCTGCGCCGGACGTCTCTACGCGAAGGTGGCGGCAGGGATGGAGGTTCGATGAAGTTCTGGAAACATTCGCCCCGGGACCTGGTGCTCGTGCTGATCGCCACGTCGCAGTTCGTCGCGATGACGGCATGGGCGGTCCTGTTCGACACGCTGCCGCTGTCAGCCAACCTGGCGGTGTTCGTGCTGCTCAGCTACGTGTTCTATTACAACCCGATTGTGGTGACGCACAACTTCCTGCACACGCCGTTCTTCAAGCGGCGGGCGCTGAATCGCCTGTTCCCGGTGCTGAATTCCGCGAACCTGTTCCTGCCGCAGGTGCTCTACAAGTATCACCACCTCACTCATCATCAATACGCCAACGATCCGGTCCGCAACGGGACGACGCTCGATCCCTCGTCGACGTTCCGCTATGGCACGGACGGAGCGCAGGAGGGATTCGTCAGCTACTCGGCGCTTGGCCTGTTCCGCGATGGCACTTCGCACGCCTACCGGGAGGCACTGAGGCACGGACAGCGATCCCAGTTCTGGATGGAGCTCGCCGCGATCTTCGTCACGGCGATGTTGTGGTTGTGGATCGACTGGCGGTGGTTCCTGGCGGCGTTCGTGCCGACCTTCTATTGCGGGTGGTTCCTCGCCCTGCTCGAAAACTACTACGAGCACCATCGCGCCACGAACCCGGACAGCCGCATGGCTGATTCGGTCAGCTATTACGGGCGCTGGTACAACCGGATGATGTTCAACGAGGGGTACCACCAGGAGCACCACCTGAAGCCCCACCTCCATTGGACCCGGCGGCCGCAGGTGCACGCGGAGTTTGGCGAGAAGTTCAAGGCGGCGGGCGCCTACGAGGCGCGCAAGCCGCCGCTCCTCGGATTCCTGGACTGAGCGCATCGACGCATGGCAGTGACCGATTCGCTCGCGCAGGCCGTGATCCTCAGCCTCCCGCTCGTCTTCAGCGGCGGAGTCCACATGGCGGTCGTCAGGCTGAACCTGTTCGCGCCGCTCAGGGTGCCGATTTTCCGGCGGTGGTTCGGCGACAACAAGACCTGGCGCGGGTTGCTCGTCATCCCGCTCACCACGGCGGTTGGCGTGGCCCTGACGTCGGCGGTCTGGCCCGACGCCTTCGGGGGATGGAACCCGTTCGCGCTGGGAACGATCGTCGGGCTCGCCTACGCGGTCGCCGAACTTCCGAATTCGTTCCTCAAGCGGCGGCTCGGCATCGCGCCCGGGAAGCGCCCTCCGCGCAATGCCGCCTGGTTCGCGCTGGCAGATCAGGCCGACTCGGCCATCGCCTGCGCGCTGGCCTACGGCTGGGCGCTCGGTCTCACGCCCGCCACCGTCCTCCTGTTCATCCTGGTCGGTACCGGCATCCATCTGATGGTGAACTACAACCTCTATCTCATGCGACTCCGAAAAGAGCCGCTCTGACATGCAGGTGCTCGCGTATCGTGATCGCGAGACGGGCGCGATGCTGCAGGAGCGGGTCTACGCCGCCGAGCAGCTCGAGTTCCTGTACGGCACGGTTCGCGGCAGGCTGCTGCTGAACGGCGTTCTCTCGCATCGGATATTCAGCCGGGTCTACGGCTTCTCCAAGCGCACGCGGCGCAGCCGCGAGCAGATTCGATCGTTCATCGACACGCTGCAGGTCGATACGACGGAAGTCGAGAGGCCGCCTGACGACTACGACTCTCTGGACGCGTTCTTCACACGGCGCTTGAAGGCGGGAGCGCGCCCGATCGACCAGGATCCGGCGCACCTGCTGTCGCCGTGCGACGGCCGGGCGTTCGCGTGGCAGTCGCTCGGCGGTCGTGAGCTCGTCGTGAAGAAGACGCGCACCACCATCCCGGAAGTCATCGGCGATGCCCGGCTGGCCGCGGAGTTCGCGGATCCCGCCGTCCTGCTCGTGCGACTTGCGGCCGCCGATTATCATCGGTGCCACTTTCCGGCGGACGGCGTGGCGGGCCCGCCGCGTGCCCTCGGCAGCCGGCTTCATTCGGTCCACCCCATCGCGCTCGAGGCCGGCGCTCCCAGCTTCGCCAACTACCGCATGGTGACGCGGCTCGACACCGATGGCTTCGGCCCGCTGCTCATCGTCGAAGTCGGAGCGCTCACCGTCGGCTCGATCGTCCAGACGTTCACTCCGGCGCAGGTGAGGCGCGGTGCGGAAAAGAGCTACTTCAGATTCGGTGGTTCGGCTCTGGTGCTGCTGGCGCAGTCGCCGCAGGTGGTCTTCGACGAGGACCTGATCACTGCCACGACCCAGGGGGTCGAGTCACGGGTTCGCGTCGGCACGCGCGTGGGAGTACGACGCCGATGATCCAGTCAGCGGCGTCGCAATTCCGGTGGGCCAACCTGCTGACCTACCTGGCGGTCAGCGCCGCCGCCCTCGGCGTTGCGTTTACGAACGGTCCTGACACACGCTTCTGGGGTGGCGCAGGGATCGCGCTGGCGGTGGCGTTCGATCTGTTCGACGGCCGTTTCGCCCGCCTGTTTCCGCGCACCGAGAATGAACAGCGGGTTGGCGTGGAGATTGACAGCCTCGCCGACGTCATCTCATTCGGACTGGCACCGCCGATCTGCCTGTTGCGGGTGGTGCAGGTGATGGGATTCATCGATCTCGCCATCCTGGTCGCGGCGGCGGTCTTCTACCTCATTTGCATCGTGACCCGGCTTGCGCATTTCAACATTTTCCAGGCGAACACCGGCGGCTTCATCGGCTTGCCGTCGAACATCCCGCCGCTGATATGCACCGTGCTGTTGTTGGGGGTCCCCGGCCCGGCGTTGAGCACGGCCGTCCTCGCGGCCGGCGGTGCCGCCGCGGTCGGGGGATTCCGCATCCCGAGGCCGAACCGGGTGGTGTTGTATTCGATTCTCGCGATTTCCCTGATTGTCGCGAGCGGCCACCTCTGGCTCCTGGTGATCCGATGACGGCTGGCGCCCGGTCGATGCGCTCGGCGCACCACGATGGCGTCGAATCAGCCGCTCGACCCGGGCGTTCCCGGCGGCGTGATGATTGAGCTCGAGCACGTCGGCAAGCAGTTCGACGGCAAGCGCAACGTCTCCGCGCTGGACGATGTGTCGCTGTCGATCGCAAAGGGCGAGATGGCCGCCATCATCGGGCCGTCCGGATCCGGGAAGTCGACACTGCTCAATCTGATGGGCGGCCTCGATCGGCCGACCTCCGGCCAGGTCCGCGTCGGCGGCAAGCCTCTGGCAGGGCTCTCGGACGATCAGCTGACGCGAATCCGGCGCGACACGATTGGCTTCGTGTTCCAGTTCTTCAATCTATTGCCGACGCTGACCTGCGTCGAGAACGTCAGCCTGCCGCTGCACCTGCGCGGCTGGCGCCGCGCCGACGCAGAGGCGCGGGCCCGGGAGCTGCTGACGGTCGTCCAGCTCTCCGGCCGGCTGCATCATCGACCCGAGGAGCTTTCGGGCGGCGAGCGCCAGCGCGTCGCCATCGCGCGGGCGCTCTCGGTGTATCCGCCGGTCGTTCTCGCCGACGAGCCGACCGGCAATCTCGACACCCGCACGGGCGGCGAGATCCTCGCCCTGTTCCGCGATCTCCATCAGCGGCTGGGCACCACGCTGGTGATCGTGACGCACGACATGAAGGTGGCCGAGACCTGTCAGCGCATCATCTCTCTGCGCGACGGCCGCCTCGTCCAGGATCTGCGGCAATGATCCTGTTGCGCCTCATCACCTGGCCCTACGTCCGAAAGCACCTTCTCAGGACGGCGCTGACCGTCGGTGGCATCGTTCTCGGCGTCGCGGTGTTCGTCGGCATGAACAGCGCAAACGACAACGTGCTCCAGGCGTTCGCGCGCACGGTCGACCGGATCGCCGGCAAGACGGAACTGCAGGTGAGCGCCGGCGAGAACGGCTTCCCGGAGGACGTGCTCGAGAAAGTGCAATCGGCGGCATCGGTACGGGTGGCCGTTCCCGTTGTCGAAGCGGTCGCGACGACCAACATTGCCGGTGAAGGCAGCTTGTTCATCCTTGGTGTCGACCTCACCGGCGATCGCAGCCTTCGCGACTACGACCTGGAGAGCGCAGACGACGCCGTGATCGACGATCCGCTCGTCTTCCTGGCGCAGCCCGATTCGGTCATGCTGTCGCGCGAGTTCGCCGGGCGGAACGGGCTGACCGTGGGCCAGTCCGTCGCGCTGGGCACGGCCACCGGCGAGAAGCGGTTCACCGTGCGGGGCCTGATGAAGGCGGGCGGGCTGGCGAGTGCGTTCGGCGGCAACCTTGCGGTGATGGACGTCTACGCCGCGCAGAAGATGTTCGGGCGGGGCCGGACCTTCGACCGCATCGATCTGGCGGTCAAGCCGGGCCACACGATCGCGGCGGCCACGCTGGAGCTGAAATCGATCCTGGGTCCGGCGTTCCAGGTGGAACCACCGTCGCAGCGCGCCCAGCAGTTCGAAACGATGATTGCGTCGTTCGCCGTGATGATGGGCGCCTCGAGCCTGTTCGCGCTCTTCATCGGCATGTTCATCATCTACAACTCGTTCTCTATCGCCGTGACGGAGCGCCGGTCCGAGATCGGCATCCTGCGCGCGCTGGGCGCCACCCGCGCCCAGATTCGCGGGTTGTTCCTGGGCGAGAGCGCGGTCACCGGCCTGGTCGGTTCAGCGATCGGCGTCGCCGCCGGGGTCGCGATCGCCGGGGGCATCGCGGCCTCGGTGAGCGCGGTGATCAGCGACACGTTCGGTGTTGCGCGCGAAATGGGCGAGGTGTCGATGAGTCCGGTCGTGCTCGCGACCGCGGTGCTGGTGGGTGTGGTGACGAGCATGGCGGCGGCGCTCATACCGGCACGGACGGCAGCCCGGGTCGATCCGGTGCTCGCCGTGCAGAAGGGCAAAGCCCAGGTTCTTCCCAGCACGGAAACGCGCATGCGGCTGGTCATCGCTGGCGCCTGCGCGGTCGTGTCGGCAGCGTCCCTGCTCGGCGGCGGCTCGCGCCCGCTGTTCTACACGAGCTACGTTCTCGCGATCGTCGCGGCGCTGTTGTTGACGCCGATGCTCTCGCTCGCGCTCGCGCGCGCCATCCGCCCCGCCTTGAAGCGGCTGCGTCCGGTCGAAGGAGCGCTGGCGGCCGACAGCCTGATTCAATCGCCGCGGCGCACCTCGGCGACCGTGGCGGCGCTGATGCTGTCGCTCGCGCTGGTCGTCGCGTTTGCCGGAATGGCCAGGGCGA
>Ga0307408_100001456_pt1 | contig 17604 bp, 16 predicted proteins | sample 322Cmetagenome_FD_202116 | JGI IMG/M metagenome (GOLD analysis project Ga0307408, IMG submission 202116) | Maize rhizosphere microbial communities from greenhouse at UC Davis, California, United States - 322HYB-C-3 | ecosystem: Host-associated > Plants > Roots > Rhizosphere > Soil | place...
CGGCGTCCTTGGTCGCATCGCGGAGCGGCGCGAGACGATGGTGCTCGACAACATCAAGCAGCTTGGCGACATGCCAAGCGTGGTGGGCAGCGAGCAGATCGTGTCGGTGATTGGCGTCCCCGTGGTCGATCAGGGACGCCTCGTCGGCGTGCTCTACGCGGGGTCAAAGATGGTGGCTCGATTCGTCGAGGATGATCGCTACGTCCTGGAGCTCATCGCGGCAGGCGCCGGCCCCACGATCTCGCGTGCCCGGCTCGCCGACGCGCTCGATCTCTATCGGCGACAGCTGGAGTCGCAGACGGGAGAGCTCGAGGCGACCGCGAGCGAGCTTGAGTTGACGGTGGCTGCGCTGCGACGGGCGAACGCCGAGCTCGCCGCGACCGCCGAGTCGGCTCGAGGAGCACAGGTCGCCGCCGAGGCCGCGAATCGCGCGAAGTCCGCGTTCCTCGCCACGATGTCGCACGAGCTGAGAACACCGCTCAATGCGATCCTCGGCTACGCCGCGCTGTTGCTCGACGGTCTCGCCGGCCCCCTGGCACCGGCCCAACGGGATTTCGTGGAGCGCACTCGCGTGAGCGGCCGACACCTCCTCGGGCTCGTCGAGGAGGTGCTCGACATCGCGAAGGTCGAGGCCGGGCAGATGCGCGTCGAGGTCGGCCCGGTGAGCGCATCGCGGGTGACCCACGCCGCCGTCGCGCTGCTGCGACCGCAGGCGGCCAGCGCCGGAGTCGAGATCGACGCAAAAGCCTGCACCGAGGTCTTCGGGGAGGTGACGGGCGACGAGCGGCGCGTTAGGCAGATCCTCCTGAACCTCCTCGCCAACGCGGTCAAGTTCACCCGCCCGGCCGGTCGCGTCACCGTCCGGTGCGAACGGTTCGAGGGCAAGGCGCCGTTCAACCCCGGGCCACTCGGGTCGTGGTTGACACTCGGCGTCACCGACACGGGGATCGGCATCGAAGCCGAGCACCTCGAGACGATCTTCGAGCCGTTCGTGCAGCTCGACGCGAGTCACACCCGCGCGCGCGGCGGGACCGGGCTGGGCCTCGCGATCAGCCGCCGCTTCGCGCGGCTCATGGGCGGGGACATCACCGTCGCCAGCCGCATTGGACAGGGGACCACGTTCACGCTCTGGCTGCCCGCGTGGGAGCGCGACCGGCCCGCGACCGTGCGCGCACAGCCGACTCGCGAACGGGATCGCATCACGCCGGCATCCGTCCCGAACCTCCGGCTCGCCGGCTCGCGGTCCGGCCGCGTCGCGTTAGGCGAGCTGCTCGTGATGTCGGCCCCTGACATCGTCGCCACCGTCGTCGACCGGCTCAGAGGCGACCCCGACATCCCGCGCGCGCGCGAGGTGACGCGCACCGAGCTGGAGGACCACATCGCCACGTATCTCAGCGACATCGGCCAGCTGTTCGCGATCATCGATGAGCGGGGCACGACCCGCATGCCACTGATCGTAGACGGCGCGGCCATCCAGCGGCTCATCGCCGAGCGGCACGGCGCGCAGCGACAGCGGCTCGGTTGGACCGAAGAGGAGCTGCGACGTGAACACGCCGCGCTCGAGGCGGAAGTCGAGCGCGTGGTGCTCGACTCATCCCTGCTCACGGGATCGCCACCGAGTGACGCGCTTCCCCTGCTCCGCTTGATTCTCCAGGAGGCGGAGGAGGTCAGCGTTCGCGGCTTTCGCGACGCGGAACAGCGGAAGCGAGAACAACCGTCGCGACGGGGCGAGGCGGGCAGCGACCCATCACGCCGCGGCTAACTGATGATCGACAACCAACGACCGAAGCTAAGGGGCGACGAGGCCCTCCTCGACCGCCAGCCGCGTCAAGCCGGCCACGCTGTGAATCTCGAGCTTGCGCATCAGGCTCTCGCGGTGCGTTTCCACTGTCCGCGGGCTGATGCCGTGGCGTGCCGCGATCTCCTTGTTCGTCTCGCCATTCGCGATCCCTTCGAGCACGTCGCGCTCGCGGCCGGTCAGGAGGGCGAGCTTTGACACACGGGAGAGCCGGTCGGATTCCACCCGGACGGCATCGCTCAGGCGCGTCGCCATGGCCGGCGAGAAGAATGACTCGCCCCGGTCCACCGCCCGTACCGCTTCGCGGAGCTCGGTTGGCGACGAGTCCTTTCGCAGATACCCGTTCGCGCCGGCGCGTACCGCCTGCAGCACGTACTCGGCCTCGTCGTGGACGCTGAGGATGAGCACGCGCGCCTGGGGTGCTGCGCGGCGGACGTCACCGATCACCTCCAGCCCGGTGCCGTTAGGCATGGACACGTCGAGCACGACAACGTCCGGATCGCATTCGGCCGCCAGCTTGACTGCCTCGATCCCGCTGGCCGCCTCGCCGGCGACGTTGAATCCGTGCGTCGATGCCAGCACGTGTCGGATACCTTCGCGCACCACCGCATGGTCATCGGCCACGAGGACGCGAATATTCGGTTCGTTGGTCATCCCGCCACCTGCTCGAAAGGAAGGCGAACGGCGAGCCGCGCACCGCCGCCCGCCGCGTTCGCGATCTGGACGCCCCCGCCTAACGCGCCGAGGCGTTCGCCCATGCCCGTGAGCCCGAGCCCGGGGTCACCCTGGAAGCCGCGACCGTCATCACACACGTCGAGCCGGAGCTCCCCGTCTTCCTTCGACAGCGTGATGGCGACCGAACCGGCGTTCGCGTGGCGGGCCACGTTGGACAACGCCTCCTGTAACGCACGAAACAACGCCAGCTCGGCGTCGTTCGAAAGGGGTGGCAGGGCGGTCGGCGCATCGAACGACAGGCGGATCCCGGTCCGTTCACCAAATCCTTCGACCAGCGCATGGAGCGCCGGCAAAAGGCCGAGCTCGTCGAGCAGCGGAGGTCGAAGGTCGCGAGCAACGTTGCGAATGCTGCGCATCCCGGTGTCGACGAGCTCGAGCACGCGATCCATCCGCGGGGCGAGTGACGGATCCACGGTCTCACGCAGCACCCCGAGCTGCAGCTTCACCGCCGCAAAGGCCTGGGCGGTCTCGTCGTGCAGCTCGAGCGAGATGCGGCGCCGCTCCTCCTCGTGCTGGCGAGCCATGCGCACCGAGAGCCGCTCGAGCTGACGCGTGCGCGCGGCGAGCCGAGTCGTTAGGTCCGCGTGCTGAAGTGCCGCGCCGACCTGACGCCCCAGCGTTCGAAGAAACTCTTCGCCGAGCGCGGTGAACGGGTCGCCGTGATCGCCGACGATCACGAGCGAACCGACGGGCGTCCCGTCGCGCACCACCGGCAGCACCGCGAGGTACGCGAACGGGCGAGCGGATTCGCCGAACGGGTCTGGCCAATCGCGCGCCAGAGCCGGTGACCCCGAGTGAGCCGCCTGACGCATCGTTTCCCACGCAGGGCCAACCGGTGAGCGACCAGTCCAATGCGCGCACGAGCCGATGCCGCGGACGAACGACCCGTTGCCCGACAGCTCGCCAGTGGTGCCGTTCCCGTTCGAGCGCGCACCAACGGTGGACGTCGTCAGGCAGAGCGCACTGCCGCGCACGCCTCCCAGCGCCAGCGGGCGGGCAAGCAACGAGTCGATGACATCCGGCACGTCATCCTTCGCCGATCCGCCCGCGAGGGCAAGGTCACCCGACAGCGCCGAAAGCGTCGCGAGCCCTCGTCGCAGCTCTTCGACGACGAGAAGCAGGATGCCCGCGCCAAGCGCGAGGACGAACCCGATATCGAGATAATAGCCCCACGGGTTCCATGCGCCTCGCGCGCGCAGCAGCGGGTAGTCGAGGTGATGCAGTCCCCAGAGCAGGAGCACGCCGGCGACGAACTTGGCGGCCCGCGATCCCACCCGTCGCTGATATCGCCAGAACGCCCAGCCGGTCCACAGCGTCGCGATGCTGAGGAAAAGCACGGCGGGACCAGCGGCGAGAAAGAAATTCTCGAGCCGGTAGATGGCGATGTAGGACCAGAGCGGCGGAAAGAGCACGAGCGCGAGATAGCCCGGGCGCCACGCGACCCGCTGCGAGAACGCCAGCGCTGCCCCGAGCAGCGCGAGCGCGGTCCAGCCCGTGAGCACCTGGTGCACATAGAGCCACGGCTCGTACGCCGTGGTGAGAAACCCACAGATCGCGCCGATGCGGAGCACGTAGAGGCCCCACGCGACCGCCCACCAGAGGAAGTATCGCTTGCGGAACTGCACGAACAGAAACGCGCAGAGTGCCGCGATTCCTAACGTGATGACCGCCTGGAGCAGCGCCGCGTTTAGCTCGCTGAGGGACGTGGCATGCATGAACGAAAGCTATAGCTGTTAGCTATAGCTATTGGCTACGGACTGGGGGCCTCCCCAACGTGCATCCGGCGCTCCACCGCCGCGAATCGCTCCACCGCTACGTCATCTCGCGTCGCGAGCGAGACCAGCACACCCACCGCGAACGACAGAGGAATCGTCACCAGCGCCGGATTCTTGAGCGGGAACCACGCGCCCGGGTGCTTCAGGATGTCCACCTGAATCGTCGGCGAGAGCCAAATCAGCACGAGCGTCGACACCGTCCCGAGCACCATGCTCGAGACGATCCCCTCGGTGGTGCAGCGTCGCCAGAAGATGGAAAGCACGAGCGCCGGGAAGTTCCCGCTCGCGGCGATGGCGAACGCAAGCGACACCATGTACGCCACGTTCTGTCCCTTGAACAGAATCCCGAGCAGGACCGCAACTACGCCGAGTGCGACCGTCGCGATCCGGGCGACGCGAAGCTGTTCGCGGGAATCCGCCTCTCCATGGCGCACTACGTTGACCCAGAGGTCGTGAGACAGCGCCGCGGCACCCGACAACGTGAGCCCGGCGACAACCGCGAGAATCGTCGCGAACGCGACCGCGGCGATGAAACCAAGGAACGGCGTCCCGCCCAGGACCTCGGCCAGGAGTGGGGCGGCCATGTTGCCACCCTTATCGACCGCCTTGATGGCCTCAGGTCCAACCAGCACCATCGCGCCGAACCCGAGCACGAACGTCATAAGGTAGAACACGCCGATGAGCCCCGTGGCGTAGAACACCGACGTCCGGGCAGCGCGAGCGTCGGGCACGGTGTAGAACCGCATCAGGATGTGCGGAAGCCCGGCCGTGCCGAACATGAGCGCCATGCCTAACGATATCGCGTCCAGCGGCGCCGCCACGAGCTTGCCCGGCGCGAGCACGCCGTCGCCGTAGCGTTCCGCCGCCGCGGCGAACAGGGCGACCGGGTTCATGCCGAACCTCGCCAGCACCATGAGGGCGAGGATCGCCGCGCCTCCAAGCAGGAGCCCCGCCTTGACGATCTGGACCCACGTCGTCGCGATCATCCCGCCGAAGAGCACGTACGCGAGCATCGCCGCGCCAACGATGACGATCGCCGTCTCGTACGACAGCCCGAACATGAGGCGGATCAAGCCGCCGGCGCCGACCATCTGCGCGATGAGATAAAGTGTCACGGTCGCCAGCGTACCGAGCGCGGCGGCGATGCGCACTGGCGTCTGGCGCAGGCGAGCAGCCACGACATCCGCGAACGTGTACTTCCCCAAATTCCTCAGCGGCTCGGCGATCAGGAACAGCACGACCGGCCAGCCGACGAGCCATCCGGTCGAGTAGATCAGCCCATCGAATCCCGTCGTCGACACGAGGCCGGCGATCCCCAGAAACGACGCGGCGCTCATGTAGTCCCCCGCGAGCGCAAACCCGTTCTGCCCGGGCGTGATCGACCGCGCGGCGGCGTAGAAGTCCTCGGTGGTGCGCGTGCGGCGAGCGGCCCAGTACGTGATGCCGAGCGTGATGGCGATGAATGCGAAGAAGAACACCATCGCGACCACGTTAGGCTCGCCGATACGCGTCGCGACCGCCGGCGCGGGCGCAGCCTGTGTCGCCTGAAGGATGGTCATCAGGCGGCCTCCCCGCGGCGCAGCTGATCGAGCTCCGCGTCATAGTGCGTGTTGGCCCAGCGCACGTAGACCCACGTCAGCACCCACGACAGCACGATCACGAGGGCGCCGAGCAGTACCCCGACGCTCAGCCCGCGCGTCAGGAGTCGACCCATCAGCGGCTTGTTGTACGCGATAAGGAGGATGAACCCGAAGTAGATGGCCACCATCAGGGCCGTGAGACTGACCGCGATGCGCCACCGGGTCTCTGCGAGGGAGCGAAACCGATGTTCGGACATGAACGGCCGGGAAGCGGGAGACGGGAGACGGGAGACGGGAGACGGGAGACGGGAGACGGGAGACGGGAGACGATGAAAACTCGACTATACGTCGATCACTGCCCGGCGGTAATAGCAGCTCCGTTTCGACGTCTCCCGATTCCCTATTCCCGATTCCCGATTCCCTATTCCCTATTCCCGATGACCGGAGGATCGATGATTGGCGTCATGCCCAGCCACTTGCGGACATATCCCATCTGCCCCACGTGGTACGCCTCGTGAAGCGAGAAGTATCCGATCGCGCCCCGCAGCGTCGCGTCCGTCGTCGGCACCTTCGCAGCCGGCGGCGCCGCGAGATCGGCCTCGGTCAGCGTGCCAAGTCTCTCCTCGAGCAGCTCGGACAGCTCCTCCCACAGCGCCACCAGCTCGGCCGGCTCCGGGTAACTCTCTGCCGACCCGACCTTCGAGCCCGTATCGAACCGGGTTCCCCAGGGGAAGTCGCGCGGCACGCCCACGAGCGACAGAAGCCGGGTCCGGAAGTGAATGACGTGACCCGCCATCCACAGCAACGGGTTCGACCGATCACCCGGGCGGCGCATGGCGGTATTCTTGTCGACCCCGCTCATCGCCTTGATGAACAGATTCGTCGTGATCCGGAATTGTTCGGCTACCGTCCCGATGCTCGGGTGCATGGAAGCTCCATGGGTGTGTGCGGGTACGGGGTAAGGTAGATTGCCTCGGAACCCGATGTGACCCGCTCCAGGATCGCCGAGTTATCTCTTTGTGGAATCCGACGCGGCCGTAGTCAAACGAGTGCTGAACGGAGAGGTCGAAGCGTTCTCGATCCTGGTCGAGCGCTATTTCGACCACTACGTCCGCTTCGCCATCCACCTCGTTGGTAACCGCGAGGATGCCGAGGAGGTCGTGCAGGACACCTTCCTGCGCGCCTACCGCGCTCTTGGCCGCTATGAGGAGCGCGAGCGCTTCGGCGCCTGGCTCCTCCGTATTCTCGTGAACCGCGCCCGCACCGTCAGCGCCATCGGGCGGCGACGTGAGAAGATGTTCCCGGACCAGGTCGAAGCCGCGGTGCCCGAAGCGGCGCAGGCACACCCGGAAGAACGGGCGGCTCTTCGCGAAGAGATGGCGAGGGCGCTCGACCAGCTGGGGCGAGATCAACGGGAGGCGTTCCTGCTCCACTACGTCGAGGGCCTGAGCTACGAGGAGATGGCCGGGGTCACCGGGTCCGGTGTCTCGGCGCTCAAGATGCGTGTGAAGCGGTCGTGCGAGCGACTGCGTGAGATCCTTCAGGGGGTGAATCGTGTCTGACCGTCTGCCGGGACCTGACCCGCTCGCGATGCTCATTACCGAGCTCCGCGCGCCCGTCGCGGTCGATCCGGCGTCGAAGCGCCGAGTGATGGAGCTGGTTCGCGAGGCGCCGCTTCCCGCCGCGGTCGCGCCACCGGCGCGGCTGACGCCGAACAGGTCTCGCGCCCTGGCGACCATTCGTCGGATGCGCGGCGACGCGCCGCGGGCCGCGTCGGCGAGCACGCTAGCCACGGCCGCGGGCATTGCGCTCGTCATGCTGGTCGGCATGCAGGATCGGGTGGACACGGGCGCACCCCGCAGTCGTCGCGCGGTCGTCATCGGCGACAGTGTCGCGTCGGTCGCCTCGGCCATTCGAGACACCCTCCGGATCGTCCAGTTCATGCTCACTGCCCCTGCCGCCTCGCGCGTGGCATTGGCTGGCGACTTCAACGGCTGGGATCCTCGAGAGATCGCGATGACCCGCGATTCCCGCGACGGGCGCTGGGCGGTCACGCTCGCGCTTGCGCCGGGTCGCCACAGCTACGCGTACGTCGTGGATGATACGCAGTGGGTCCGGGACCCGGTCGGCACGGCGGCCGAGCCTAACGATCTGGCGCCGCCGCGGTCCGTTATCATCGTGACCCGTTAGCGCCGAGGGGCGGGTCGAGAAAGCCACGGTTTGCGAAACTGCAATACGAAGGGGGTTGGTCATTCGGTGACCAACCCCCTCCGTATTGCGGTGCTCGTCCCCCTCATCGCTCGTCGCCGGTCGAACGTCGCTTGGCGGCATTGCCTCTGCCTGAGCATTCTTCCTGATGGGACACACGCGTTCATGGAACGCGAGCGTTTTACCGTATGGAGGAACCCGTCCGCGTGAATCAATCGCCGCCTCGCGACGACGACGAGCTGGAGGAGCTGCTGTCGCGCCCGTCGTCGGAGGTCATCGACGCGCTTCGCCAAACACCGGGCGATGTGATCGTGCTGGGAGCGGGCGGCAAGATGGGTCCTTCCCTGTCCGCCATGATTCGCCGCGGCGCCGATGCGCTTGGCGACGGGCGTTCGGTGATGGCCGTCTCGCGGTTCTCCTCATCCGACGTTGCGGGCCGCCTCGAGCGAGGCGGGGTTCGCGTGGTGAGGGCCGAGCTGGGGGATCGCGCCGCCTTGGCGCGATTGCCCGACGCGCCGAACGTGATCTACATGGCCGGGCAGAAGTTCGGCACACGAGACCTTCCGTCTCTCACGTGGGCAGTCAACACGCTCATCCCGGCGATGGTCGCCGAGCGTTATGCGGCATCACGAATCGTCGCGTTCTCGACCGGCAACGTTTATCCGCTCACTCCCGCGACGGGCGACGGTTCACGCGAAGGCGACGCGTTGACGCCCATCGGCGAGTACGCGAACTCGTGCGTCGGACGTGAGCGTGTCCTCGAGCACGTGTCACGAACGCGCGGAACGCCTATGGCGATCATTCGCCTCAATTACGCGGTGGACCTTCGGTATGGCGTGCTCGTCGACATCGCGCATCGCGTGGCCTCGGGCCAGCCCGTGCGCGTGGACATGGGATGGGTGAACGTCATCTGGCAAGGTGACGCCAATGCGCAGGCCATCCGCGCTCTGACTACCGCCGCATCACCACCGATCGCGATCAACGTCACGGGGCCGGATCGATTGTCGGTCCGCGAAGCCGCGCGGCGGCTGGGCGAGTTGTTAGGCGCGACGCCGGTATTCGAGGGTGCCGAAGCGTCGGACGCGCTGCTGAGCGACACGGCGTTTGCGCAATCCTTGTTCGGCCGGCCGACTATTTCGACCGACGTTCTGATCCAGTGGGTCGCCAGTTGGGTTGCGCGTGGGGGTACGCGCCTTGGCAAACCGACAAAATTCGAGGTTCGCGATGGCAGGTTCTGAGGCGCATACGCAGGGCAGCGCGGCCCTTCGGGCGATTCGATCGGGCTGCGTCATCCCTGCGCATCCGCTCGCGCTGACGTCCGCGCGAAAGCTCGATGAGCGGCGCCAGCGCGCGCTGACGCGGTACTACGTCGCGGCCGGCTCCGGCGGCATCGCGGTTGGTGTGCACACGACGCAGTTCGCCATCCGCGATGCGCAGCACGGCCTGTTTCGGCTCGTGCTCGAGCTCGCCGCGGACACGGCGCGCGCCTCGCTGCCCCGCCTCGGTGCGCCCGCGGTGTCGGTCACGCAACCGTTCGCCCTCATCGCGGGCATCTGCGGTGCCACGAACCAGGCGGTGAGCGAAGCGGAGCTGGCCGAGTCGTTAGGTTACGACGCGGGCCTGATCAGCCTTGCGGCGATGCGCGGCGGATCGAACCGCGACCTCGTCGCGCACTGCCGAGCGGTCGCCAATGTCATCCCGCTCGTGGGCTTTTATCTCCAGCCCGCGGTCGGCGGCATACCGCTCGACTATGCGTTCTGGCGCGAGTTCGCGGAGATCCCCAATGTCGTCGCCGTCAAGATCGCGCCGTTCGATCGATATCGAACGATCGACGTCGTCCGCGCGATCGCAGCGTCCGGCCGCGACGACATTGCGCTGTATACGGGCAACGACGACAACATCCTCGGCGACCTCGTCACGCCGTTTCCGTTCGGCGCCGGCGGCGCCCCGCGCCGAATCATCGGCGGCTTGCTGGGGCAGTGGGCGGTCTGGACGCGGCGAGCTGTCGATCTGCTCGATCAGGCACGCGCCGCGAGCGAGTCGGACGTGGTACCCGCGGACCTGCTCCGCATCGGCGCCGCGCTCACCGACGCCAACGCCGCCGTTTTCGACGTCCGAAACGCGTTCGCCGGATGCATTGCCGGAATTCACGAGGTCCTGCGGCGGCAGGGGCTGATGCAGGGCACCTGGTGCCTCGACCCGCATGAGCAACTGTCGCCCGGTCAGTCGGAGGAGATCGATCGCGTGATTCGGTGCTACCCCGACCTCACGGACGACGACTTCGTCGCCGCGCACCTCGATCGCTGGCTCGCCTAACGTCACTTGTCATCCCGAGCCGCCAGGCGTTCGGGATGACGGTTCAGACGCCGATCAGCTGCGCGTGCCACGACTCCCGAGCCGGACGCTCGAACTGCTCCCGCCACGCGGAAGCCGTGGTGACGGACGTGTCGAACGTCGGCGTCTCCGGTCCGATGCGACCCTCTCTCCCCAGCTCGCTGAATGTCTTCCGCGTTGCCGCGTTCACTCGACCCTCGAGGTCCCGATAGTACACACGGCCACCACCCAGTAAGCTCGTTCCGAGCTCCGGCTCGAGTCTCGTGAGCGTTCGAAACAGCCCATCGATCGAACACCCTGACGCGCCGGCCGCGGACTCGTCGACACCGATCGCCAGGAACCTGCCATCTCGCCACTCACGTCCGCACGTGAGCGGCGAGCCATGCGCGTTCCACTGACCAAGAAACGCATCGACGGCATCGAGCAGGCGTTCCGACGCCGGCTGGGTCAGCTCGTTCGCAGCGCCAAAGACCCAGACGCGTGCGTCGCTCGGGAGTGAATCGAAGGGAACCTGCGGCATGGATCGGCTCGGTGACTCGAGTGGCGCGTTAGGGCCGCGAACCAAGGCGGCCAATCACTCACGGAAGCTAACGCCGCACGCATCACCCTGCGGTCGTGCTGCCGGGATCGCTCGCCGCGAACTACCATTCGCTCGACAAGCATGATCGCCTACGAAGGAGAGACGTGTCCGTCACACAGCCGCTTCTCCCTGCCCTGCTCGCCGTCGCTGCGCCCGACACCGGCATCTCGGTCGAGCGATTCCTGCTCCTCCTCGCCGTCATCCTCATTTCGGCCAAGGTCCTCGGCGAGCTCGCCGAGCGCATTGGCCAACCCGCGGTGATCGGCGAGCTACTGGCCGGCGTGCTGCTTGGTCCTTCCGTCGTGGGATTCGTCGATCCATCGCTGCCATCACTTCATCTGATCGCGGAGATCGGTGTGGTGCTGCTGCTGTTTGGGATCGGCCTCGAGACTGACCTCAAGCGCCTTTTGAGCGTCGGCCCCGCCGCGTTCACCGTCGCCGTCGTCGGCGTGCTTCTCCCGTTCGTGTTCGGCTACGGCGTGTCGCGCGCGCTCGGAATCGCCGTCCTTCCGGCAATCGTGATTGGTGCGGCCCTCACGGCGACGTCGGTCGGGATCACCGCTCGCGTGTTCTCGGATCTCGGTGCGCTCAAGAGCCCCGAAGGTCAGATCGTGCTCGGGGCCGCCGTGATCGACGACGTAATCGGCCTCGTGATTCTCGCGGTCGTGAGCGATCTCGTCGCTGGCAAGTCGCCCAGTGTACTGGGCGTTGCCCGAGCCACGGCGGTCGCCTTCGGGTTCCTTGCCGGAGCGGTTCTCATCGGGCGATTGGTCGTGCCGTGGCTCTTCAGGCTCATCGCACGAACGAGCAAGGAACACACGTTGGCGACGATGGCGCTTGCGCTCGCATTCATGCTCGCGGTGCTTGCCTCGCAGATCGGCTCCGCGCTGATCGTCGGCGCGTTCGCCGCGGGGCTCGTGCTCGCGCCCACCGAGCACGCCAACGTCATCGAGCGCGGCATTGTCCGGCTCGCGAACGTGTTCGTCCCGATCTTCTTCGTCGCGGTCGGTGCCGCCGTGGACGTACGCACGTTCGGGTCTCGAGAGGTCGTGATCGTCGGCGTCGCCCTGACCGCAGTGGCCATCGTGGGCAAGTTTGCCGCCGGCTGGGCTCCCGTATGGGTGAGTGGTCGGAAAACGCTCATCGGGGTCGGCATGATCCCCCGCGGGGAAGTTGGCTTGATCTTCGCGCAAACCGGCCTCGCGGCCGGCGTATTGAACGCCGGCGAATACAGCGCGCTCATGCTCATGGTTCTCGTGACGACGTTCATGGCGCCCCCATTGCTGAGACGCCTCCTCACGAAGGCCGCGGCCGAGACCGGGCACCCGCAATCGGACGCGAGTGCCATAGGGGAGATGACCACTGAAGCCTGATCGAACCCGAGGAGGAAAAGAGGGGCCGATCCGCCGTCCGGGTAAGCACGTCGACGTGCTCGCCCGGACGGGAGGTCGCCTAACCAGCCATTATGGCTTCGCGGTTCCCGGAAGCTGAATCATCGGCATGGCGCTGCCGGAGACCTGCGGCATCTGCCCGTTCCAGCGCTTCGCCATCTCGTACTGCACGAGAGTCGGCGTGAGGCTCTCCGAGAGCAGACGGTTCGCCTTCGCTTGCGCCTCGGCCTCTGCGAGGATTGCCTTCGCGCGTCCGGCCGCCTTGATCGAGTCGCCCTGTGCCTGGAACTGATTTTTCTGTAGCTCGTTCTGCGCGGTGAGCGCCTGCTGCTGCATGACGTTCTTCGTGTTGATCGCGTCGATCACCGCCGGTGGCGCCCGAAGCTCGTTGATCGTGAACTGCTTGACGATGATCCCATACGGCGCGAGCCGCTCCGAGATCCTCGCCTGCGTCTTGTTCACGACCTCGGCCTTCTTCGGGCCGATGACGTCGGCGATCGGTTCGGTCCCCACGACCTCCTGCAGCGCCTGACGAATCGACTGCTTTACATACCCGTGCTGGATCGTCTCGATGTCGGTACGGAAGGTCTGGTACAACGCCGGGACACGCGTGGGGTCCAGCTCGAACGACATGGAGACATCGAGCGAGATCGGTTGACCTTCCACGCTGTTGACGTTGATCTCGTCGTTGCTCCGCGAGCCTTCCGCGCTCCCGCGGGTCAACACGAGCGTTTGCATGAACACCGGATACTCCTCGATCTGGCTGAAGAGTGGGTTTCTCGGATGCAGGCCCGGGCCCATCGGCTTCGGATCCACGCCACCGCCCGCGCGGTGTATCAGAATGCCGACATGACCCGGATTGATGTACGTGATCGTCGAAGGCAGGAGTACGAGCAGCACGATGAGCCCGGCCGCGAGAAACAGCAGTCGCCCGATCCTGGCACCGAGGCTGGTCGAACGATCACCGCGCATTCCACCGCGAATCGCGCCGAGGCGTTCGCCGAGGGAGCTCTCCACCGTTGTCTCCTTGACTGGCCGTCGGCCTAACGAGGCTGGCGGCCGCATCTCCTGAGTGACGACTCCGGACCTCCCGCGGACGCGGCGTCCGAGCCGTTAGGTGTACTACGTCGTGACATCAAGCGCTGTTTCTGCTTCCGCGTCACGGTCACGCGCGACCATCCATCGCCTCACGATAACACTCCGGACACATCACCTCGCCGGACTCGAGTCGCACCATCTGCCGCTCGTCGTGTGCGCCGTGCAGGGCACACGTTAGGTTCACCGTGCGATCGATGGCCTTCCGATTGCGCGTCTGCTCGAGCGCCCGTCCGGCCGTCGTGTAGTACCGCACGACGAACACGACGAGCGCCACGGCCACACACAGCAGGGCGACGAACAGCACGCCCTCGATGATGATCGCGTTCATCGCTTAGGCGCGGGCGGTGTGGGTGTCGGCTCGATCGCACCATTGCTGTCGAGCAGACCCGCCCGACCCACCAGCTGCGCCGCGAGCACCGTCTGGATCACGCCTGTGATGCTACTCGTCGTCGCCTCCGGCGCGCTCTCCCCACCGCTCGAAATGGTGACCAGCTTCGCCTGCGCCAACGCATCGGCGATCGCCGGACCGAGCTGCGGCAGGAGCTCGATCTGCTTGTAGCGGAAATAGCTCTCACCGCCAGCGGCGATCGCTTCGTTCACCTTGCGAATGCTCTCAGCCGTCGCGTCGGCGATCGTGCGAATGCGGATCGCCTCCGCCTCCGCCGCCGCGAGCGCTTCGATCCGAACGCGTTCAGCGTCGGCCTTGGCCTGCGCGATCTGCGTGGCGTCCAGCTCCGACGTACGCTGCACCGCGAGCGCGTCCTGCTTCTTGGCTTCGGCCTGCGCGATGAGCGCCGCGTTGGCAGCGCGCGTCTGCTCGAGCTCACGCTGCTTGTCCGAGATCACGCGCTCCGCGTCGAGCTGCGCCTCGCGCGCCCGCCGTGTCTGCTGCGCCGTGGCGATCTCCGCGTTCGCCTGCGCCTCCACTGCGCTCTGGCGGCGGCGCGCTTCGGCCACCTCGCTCTGGACGATCTTGATGTTGAGCGAATTGAAAACGAGTCCGAGGTCGGTGAGCTCGCGCGAGCACGCCTTGCGAATGATGACCGCGAGCGGGTCGTCCTCATCCTCGACCACGTCGGCGTGTACCGGCAGGTTCGCGCCGCGGTCGGCGGGCACGAGCGCCGTCGACGCACCGCCCTCGAGCAGCGCACGTGGTGTCGGCGCCGACCGCGCCGAGTACAGCTGATCGTGCGTGAGCAGGTTGATGGCTCGGCGCCCCGAGCTCGAAAGGAGATCGGTGAGCGTGTTGACCTGGTCCGCATCGCTCTTGCTGAAGAAGCGGTTTGCGGCCGTTTTGATCATCGCGTCGCTGTCGCCGACGGACACGATCGCGCTCGCCAACACGCGCACCTTGATCGGGCGCGGGATGCCGCCGTCGTCGATGTCGGCCGTCTGGTCCGTGATGTCGAGGTCGACGTTGATGACCTTGCTCGAGATCGTGGTCCCGGTCGTGAGGAGCGGGATCTCCTTTGACTTGCCGGGACCGCGATAGATGACGGAGCCGCCCGCGAGCCAGCTCACGATGCGAATGGTGCCTGCCTCGACGTTTCGCAGGAACGAAGCGACGATGCCCGGGATGACTATGAAGACACCGATGAGGATTGCGGCTATCAGGTAGAGGCTTGTCATGGTAGATGCTCAGCTATGGTGATCGCCCGGCGCCGCGTCGAAGCGCTCTGGGCGGACGGTGACTCGAGGTCTCCGACGCGCCCGCGCGCTCATGCGCCGAGATACGTGACCGTGCAACGATTGCGAGTATCGTCGACCGCCTCGATGCGGAGCCGGTCGCCGGCTCGCACCTTCCGCGCTGCCGCGCGTTCCGTCGTGTTCAGCGTCGCGAGCAGTTGCACGACCTGCCCGTCGAGCTCCACCGCGACGAGGCCGTTGCCATTCGCGTCGAAGCTGGTGACGGCGCGAGCCTCATCGCTCACTACGCTCTCGAGCGTCTGCGCTGGTGCTGACGCGAATCGGAACAGGAATCGCCACAGCGGGGCGACCAGTCCCCACTCGAAGAGCAGGCCGGCGCCTAACGACGCTACCAGCAGCCCGGGTTCCGGAATCAATGGTCGAAGCAGGAGCCCCGATGCGCCGATCCCCACGAGCACGCTGAATGCGACGCGGGGCTGCAAGAGTGCGAGCAGGCGCGATGCACTCGACGCGCCGCGCACGCCAGTGTGACGCACTCCCGCGGGCACGTGAGTCGTGTGCCCATCACCCGCATGACTGTCGTGGGCGAGGCCGTGGCCGTGTGTGCCGTGGCTGTGACCCACATGCGCTGCCTGCGCAAAACCGCTCAAAGCCATAACGCCGAGGCCAACACCACCGAGCGTCAGACTGAACGTGTAGGGGTCCATGGTTGGAGTTGAGAGCCCCTCGAAATAAAGGGAGTGAGCCGGACCGCACAATGCGGTCGCCGCGTCACTCCCAGTCGATAAGCGCTCACGCCCTAAGTATACGAGTGGTTCGGGACCGCCGTTTCGGCACTGCCCCAAACGCTGTGCCGACACGGGGTTAGCGACTCAATACGCGCGTTCGCTACTTGCCGAGCTCGCGGCGCAACGCCGGACCCAGCTCGGGGAAATCGAACTGGAACCCTGCGCCCATCAAGCACTTGGGGTTGACACGCTGGCCCGAGAGCAGGGTTTCCTCGCCCATCTCGCCGAACATGAGCTTGACGGCAAACTCTGGAACTGTCGCGACGGCCGGACGATGCAGCACCGCGCCTAACGTGTGCGAGAACTGCGCGTTCGTCACCGGATTCGGACCGCAGACGTTCACGATTCCGTCCATGGCGTCGGCGACCATCAGGAGCTGCAGCGCACGCATCGCGTCGTGCATGCCGATCCAGCTCATCCACTGCGCGCCATTTCCGATCTTTCCACCGCCGCCGACGTTGAACACCGGGAGGAGCTTCGCGAGCACGCCGCCATCGGGATGCAGGACGAGCCCCATCCGCGGATGGACGAGACGCACGCCCGCGTCACGGGCGGGCGCGGCGGCACGCTCCCACTCCCGAACGACATCGGCAAGGAACCCGCGCCCCGGGGCACTCGTCTCGTCGAGGACTTCGTCGCCACGTGAGCCGTAGATCCCGACCGCCGATGTGGCCAGGAATACGCGAGGCGGAGTCCGTACCGCAGCCATGGTCCTCGCCAGGACGTCGGTGCTTCGCACGCGGCTCGCGAGGATCGCGGTCTTGTGCTCTTGCGTCCACCGCTGGGCGATCGTTGCACCGGCGAAATTGATCACCGCATCGGCGCCGTCGAGCGCCGCGGGATCGAGCGTTCCGGCAACGAGGTCCCAGTGGAAGTCGACGCCACGGCTCGACCGCCGACCGATGCGCCGGACCTGGTGCCCTTGCACCGTTAGGTGCCGGGCGAACGCGCTGCCCAGAAAGCCGGACGCTCCGGCAATAGCGACGGTGGTCACGGGTTCGTCACTCCGCCAGCTCGAGACTTCGCCAAAGGTACCAGCAGGCCACAGTTCGATATGGCGCCCACGCCGTGCCGATTTTCAGCACACGCTCAGGCGGCGGACGCTTGCGCAGCCGATAGGCACGCTGGATCGCTTTCTGTATGCCGAGATCGAGCTCGGGCAGCACATCCGGTCGACCCAACCGGAACATCAGGAACATCTGCGCCGTCCAGCGCCCGACGCCCTTGATGCGCACGAGCGCGCCAATCACCTCGTCGTCGGCGAGCTCGTGCAACGTCTCGATGGGCAGCTCGCTGCTCGCAACGCGTGACGCGAGATCCTTGAGGTACGACAGCTTCTGCCGCGACAGTCCGACGGCGCGCAGTTGCCCATCGGTCGTCTCCGCGAGCTCGTTGGGCAGTGGCGAACGTCCGCCGTAGAGCGCCAAGACACGGCCATGGATCGTCGCCGCCGCTTTGCCCGACAGCTGTTGGTAGATGATCGAGCGACACACGGCATCGAAATGCGTGCCCTCCGTTCTCGGGACCAGGCGGAAAGGGCCCACCTGGCGAATCACCTCACCGAGCACCGGATCGGCATCGGTGAGATGGGCGATCGCGCGTCGCGCGCCACGAGGTATGGTCGGCAGAGTCGGCAAAGGGAGAACAGAGAATGGCGCACCGAAAAGCGA
>Ga0307408_100001457_pt1 | contig 17599 bp, 14 predicted proteins | sample 322Cmetagenome_FD_202116 | JGI IMG/M metagenome (GOLD analysis project Ga0307408, IMG submission 202116) | Maize rhizosphere microbial communities from greenhouse at UC Davis, California, United States - 322HYB-C-3 | ecosystem: Host-associated > Plants > Roots > Rhizosphere > Soil | place...
AACTTAGTTTTTAGCTCAACTAAAAACCAAGGGGAGTCTAAATTTGTTATGGATGATATAAAATTAGCTTTAGGCAAACTTCCTGAAGAATATTTTGTTCCCTTTAGTATGTACTTTGAAGGGTTCAAGTACCATGAGATTGCGGACCACTTAGCAATTCCAATCGGAACCGTTAAAACCCGCATTCACGTAGCACGTAAGCTCCTTAAAAAGAGCTTAAAACCATACGACAACGGTGTTAAAAAACCGATTTATGCCGAAATGGATTAATTAGCCCCTTTTCTAAACTCATCATACTTAAGAGCGTGCAGGTGCCAGCCTGACGCTCTTTTTTTATGCGGTAAATTCGAGAAGGCTTTTAATAAAACAAAAAGAGAGAACCCTCTGCTTAAGAAGATTCTCTCATTTTTGTTAATATCTGAAAGCCCGCTGCTAGCCGGCCAACTCTTTTTCCACTTTTGCCATGCACTTATCAAACTTCCTTATAAACTTATCGATTGAGATGTCTGGCAAAAAAATCGCTCCTAATGCTAAAACGAAAATCAAGAGAAATAAGATAAGTACTAAGAGCCTCACGGTTTAGGGAAGTTACAGGTGAATTTATATCGAGTACTTATTTCTCCAGTTCTATCTTCAATTTGTCCAAGCCCTTTTGATAGTCTTTCCCCACCATTCCATCGTACATAAGGCTCATCCATTTATCAAAGGTAGACTTGTTTTCGCCTGCGAAGGTCCATGTAACTTTGGTTCCTTCAGGCGTATTCTCGAAAAACATATTGTCCTCGTTTGAGCTTTCCCAAGGTTCAATGAAGGTCAGCTTCTGGTAAAGTGCCTTGTAGGGCTCGGCTTTAACAATTTCAAATTTTCCTTTTCCAACCTCTTTGCCATCCCAGGCATAAGTATAGCCAGGCGTGTTCGGTGTTCCGGATATGGAATATTTTGCTGTAGGCTCAGCTTCATGCCATGGGCTCCATTTGCTAAAGTTGTTATAGTCAGCTGTGTAATTATAAGCTACACTATCCGGAACTTTTATAATAATGCTTCTCTCAACCTTAAAATTTGTAGGCAGAAATATAGCTCCAGCAAAAAAGATAACAACGATTGCAACGATAATTCCAAGTAAGATTTTTAAGAACTTCATTATTGCTAGTTTTGGTTAAACAATAATTAAAAATATACATTTTTACGCTATGTTTGCACCACAATTTTGTAGGTGTGAGCACCAAATTACTACAGGTATAAAAGCTTAATGTCCAGGCTCGACGAGATAAAAAGACCCATAGAAAAAGAATTAGACGTTTTCGAGGAGAAATTTAAAGCCTCCATGAAAAGCTCGGTGCCGTTGCTCGACCGTATTACCCATTACATAGTAAAGCGTAAAGGCAAGCAAATAAGGCCGATGTTTGTGTTTTTCTCGGCAAGCCTGTGTGGACAGATCTCCGAAGCTACGCATCGTGGTGCTGCCTTGGTTGAGCTTTTACACACCGCAACCTTAGTGCACGATGATGTGGTTGATAATTCCTACGAACGTCGGGGCTTTTTTTCTGTAAACGCACTTTGGAAAAATAAGGTAGCCGTTTTGGTTGGCGATTTCCTGTTGGCCAGAGGCATGCACCTTTCTCTGCATAATAATGATTTCAACTTACTTAAAATTGTAAACCATGCGGTGCAGCAAATGAGTGAAGGTGAGTTGCTGCAGATGGAAAAAGCCCGCAAGCTCGATATTGACGAAAGCGTTTATTACGAGGTTATCCGTCAAAAAACAGCATCTTTAATTGCCTCGTGTTGTGCAGTAGGAGCGGCCTCTGTAGGAGCTAGCGACGAAGTTGTTGAAAAGATGCATTCCTTTGGCGAGAATGTAGGCATGGCCTTTCAAATAAAAGATGATTTATTTGATTTCGGTACTGATGATGTGGGCAAGCCTTTAGGAATTGACATCAAAGAAAAGAAAATTACCCTTCCCTTGATATATGCTTTAAGTAAGGCCACCAAAGCTGAAAAACATCGCATCATCAATCTTGTTAAGAACCATAATGAAGATTCTCAGAAAGTAGCTGAAGTGATCTATTTTGTGAGAAACAGTGGCGGGCTCGCCTACGCGGAAATGCAGATGCACCGTTATCAAAGCCAGGCGTTCGATATCTTGAACTCTTTGCCAGAGAACGAAGCCAGGACAGGTTTGGAACAATTGGTTCGATTTACAACCGAGCGAAAAAAATAAGTTATGTCTAGTGAAATTGTGTTTTTCGGAGGGTTTCTACTCTTCGTGGTGCTTATGCTTGCCATAGACCTTGGGGTTTTCAATAAAAAGGACCATGCCGTAACGCTTAAAGAAGCAGCCATAATGAGCTCGGTTTGGGTGGCATTTGCCTTTGGTTTTTACTTTTTACTACTGGCACAAGGGCATAAATTGCATGGAATTACAACTTATCAGCAGTTAGAGTACTTCACGGAGAAAAACCTTCATAACATCCGACTAACTCCACAAGACTTTGCGGTCAGCTTACTTGCATACAAACAAAATATAGCCATTGAATTTTTAACGGGTTATGTAGTTGAATACGCCTTATCAGTGGATAATATCTTCGTTATGGTGTTGATCTTTAGTACATATGGAGTTGCAGAGAAATACTATCACCGGGTACTGTTTTGGGGTATTGTGGGGGCTGTCGTAATGCGTTTCCTGTTCATTTTTGTTGGGGCTACACTAATTAGCAAGTTCGGATGGATTTTATATGTATTCGGAGCTTTTTTGGTCTACACCGGCATAATGATGTATGTAAAACGAAATCTGGACGAGAAAATAGATACAGAAAACCATACGGTAGCTAAGTTCGCATCCAAGTATTTTTCTGTTTATCCAGAATTTGTTGGAAACAAGTTTTTCATCAGGCGTGGCGGAAAGAGGATGGTGACACTTCTGTTTGTAGTGTTACTGATTGTTGAATTTACAGACCTAATTTTCGCAGTTGACTCCATCCCCGCAATTTTTGCAGTTACTAAGGACCCTTACATTGTGTTCTTCTCTAATATTTTTGCGATCCTGGGTTTGAGGTCGATGTTCTTCTTACTGGTAAACATTATTCATAAATTCCATTACCTTAAAGTAGGATTGGCAGTGCTACTGGTATTTATTGGGGCAAAAATGCTAGGGCATGGCTGGCTGCATAGCTGGGGGTTTACCACTACACACTCATTGATTGTCATCTTATTGATTTTAACCATTAGTATAGTAGCTTCGTTAATGTTTCCCAAAAAAAGAATACCCAATGCTGCCTAGCTTATCTAAATGTAAAATTAAGCCGAACGCTGTTAGTAAAATTAGCTCATTCAAATACGGCTTTATACGGTAGCGGTCATTGCCAATATTTCTTCAACATAGGTACGTTCATTTGCCAGGCGTGGTACTTTGTGCTGTCCTCCCAGCTTTCCTTTAGTTTTAAGCCAGTTATAGAAGGTGCCTTCTTGTGCCACGTGGATCAATGGCCTGCGAAGTGCCATGTCTTTAAAGCGTTTCGCATCATAGTCTGAATTTACTTCGCGCAAGGTATTGTCCAGAATATCTGTGAATTTTTCAATATCAGAGGGTGCTTGTTCAAATTCGATAATCCATTCGTGCCCTCCAGCTTCGTTTTCGTGAAAATAAATCGGGCAAGCAGTGTAATCCTTGATACTTGCACCGGTAGCATTGCAAGCCGCGGTAAGCGCGTTTTCTGCATTATCGATAATCACTTCCTCGCCAAAAGCGTTGATGAAATGTTTTGTGCGTCCTGTAATCTGGATTCTATAAGGCGAAAGTGATGTGAATTTGACTGTATCGCCAATCATATATCTCCACAAGCCGCCATTGGTTGAGATAATAAGCGCATAGTTCTTATTCAACTCAACCTCGTGCAATCCTAAAGTTTTTGGATTTTCTTCTCCAAAACTCTCCATGGGCAGGAACTCATAGAAAATGCCATAATCGAGCATCAACAACATTTCTTCAGAATCTGATTGGTCTTGTATTCCAAAGAAACCTTCCGATGCATTGTAGGTTTCCAGATAATACATTTTATCAGACGGAATCAATTTTTTAAACTGCTCCCGATATGGAGTAAATTTTACAGCTCCGTGAATATATAATTCAAGGTTTGGCCATACTTCCAAAAGATTGTTTTTGCCGGTTAGATCTAATAGATGTTTTGCCAGTACTACGGTCCAGGTAGGTACACCTGAAATATTGGTAACGTTCACATCCATGGTTGCGCGGGCCATTTTCGCTATTTTTTCCTCGTAATTATCCATGAGGGTAATAGACATGTCTGGCGTACGGTAAAACTCTGCCCAAATAGGAAGGTTTTTGATTAAAACAGCCGAAAGGTCGCCATAGTAAATGTCGCCTGCAGCCTGGTTAACCTGGTGGCTTCCGCCAAGGGCTAAGGACTTTCCTGTAAAAATTTGTGCATCCGGACGGTTGTTACAGTAAATAGAAAGCATGTCCTTGCCTCCTTTATAATGGCATTCTTCTAAGGACTCAGGGCTAACCGGGATGAATTTGCTTCTATCGCTGGTTGTGCCAGATGATTTTGCAAACCATTGAATTTCTGTTCCCCAAAGAATATTTTGTTCGCCCTTTAGCATCCTCTCAATATAGGGCTTTAGGCTCTCGTATGTTTGTATGGGAACCCGTTGTTTAAACTGCTCCTGGTTGTGTATGGAATTGTAATCGTATAACTTACCCCATTCTGTACCGCGTGCGCCAGATAAAAGATTCTTGAAAAGTTCATCCTGCACATCATGAGGGTACTTGATAAACAGCTCAATCTGGTGCATCCGCTTCTTCATGAACCAGGTGAATATGGAGTTTACAATAGTCATATTGGATTAGAATCAGCTGTTTTCTTTTTCCGTAATTCGAAATTCTGCCCAAGATAAAATTTCCGGGCCATTTCATTATTAGCAATCTCAGTAGGAGTGCCGGTTAGCATTATTTTACCCTCAGTCAGCAAGTATGCACGGTCTGTAATAGTGAGCGTTTCCTGCACGTTGTGGTCTGTAATTAAAATGCCAATGTTACGATGCTTTAATTTAGCCACAATGGTTTGGATCTCTTCAACTGCAATTGGGTCAACCCCTGCAAAAGGTTCATCCAGCAAAATAAAGCTTGGGTTAGCTGCCAGTGCACGTGCAATCTCCGTACGACGGCGTTCTCCACCGGATAATAAGTCGCCACGGTTTTTGCGCACCCGATGAAGGCTGAATTCGGTTAATAGCTCTTCAAGTTTTTCCTTTTGTTCTGCTTTACTCAGATTACCACGCATTTCCAGAACAGAAAGTATATTGTCTTCAACAGATAGTTTCCTGAAAACGGAAGCTTCCTGTGCCAGATAGCCTATCCCTTTTTGAGCCCGTTTGTACATTGGGGCTTCAGTAATATCTTCATTTTCTAAAAAAACATGCCCTTCGGTAGGTTTAATCAACCCCACAATCATGTAGAACGATGTAGTTTTGCCTGCTCCATTTGGCCCAAGTAGTCCAACAATCTCACCCTGTTCAACGTGAAATGAAACATTGTTAACAACGGTGCGCTGCTTATATTTCTTTATAAGATTTTCTGCTTTAAGTATCATTATGTTGCTGTTACAGAACGCTTCTAATTCCTTTAACGCACAATTGAATTGAGCGTTTATCCTTCCAAATGTTTTCTTCTATAGTATAACAGATATCGAATGGTATGCCATGATTAATTAAAGGCGCATAGTCGCCCAGATTAAATCCAATGCAATCAAACGTTGCAGAGTTTCCCTGGCGTACATTCATTTTTAGATGGTTGTTGCCAACGATGCTAGCCTTACCAACCGGCTCAACCCTTTTACTGATAAATGTCGGGGCCATATTTTGAGGGCCAAACGGGCCAAACTGACTTAGTACCCTGAAAAACTTCCCATCAATACATTCAAGGTTTATAGCTGCATCAATGCAAATTTCCTGAATTAAAAGTTCTTCTGGAATAGTTTGGGAAACAACGTCCTCAAAACGCTGCTGCAGCGCTGGAATATTTTCTGGCTTTAACGTTAAGCCGGCTGCATATTTATGCCCTCCAAACTGCTCCAGCAAGTCACTGCAGGAACTTAGGGCTTCATATAAATCGAACCCTAAAACAGAGCGGGCAGAACCTGCAACATGCCCGTTAGAATGGGTTAACACAATAGTAGGCCTGTAATATTTTTCTGTTAATCTTGAGGCTACTATACCAATAACGCCTTTATGCCAACCTTCGTTGTATACAACTGTTGTTTTTCGGCTTTGTAAAACGGGGTCGGCATCAATCATGGCAAGAGCCTGCTCCGTAATTGATAAGTCGTGCTCCTTGCGTTCGGTGTTTTTTAAATTGATAAGAAGGCTTTGGCTTTTGGCAACCTCAATATCGTCTGCAATAAGCAGGCTAACAGCATGTTTTGCATCATCGATACGGCCAGCTGCATTAATGCGGGGGCCAATCATAAATACAACATCCGAGATTGTGTACTGCTTTCTGCCAGACAGTTCAATTAAAGCAGCCAGCCCGTTACAGGGCGCTTCGTTTAATCTTTTAAGTCCATACCATGCTAAAACACGGTTTTCTCCCGTTATAGGAACAATATCAGAGGCTATGCTTACGGCTACCAGGTCCAGGTAGCAGCAAATGTCCTCGAACGCAATATTATGTTTTTCGGCATAAGCCTGAACCAGCTTAAACCCGATACCGCATCCCGAAAGTTCTTTATACGGATAAGTGCAATCTGTCCTTTTAGGGTCTAAAACAGCAACAGCCGAGGGCAGGGTGCTACCAGGTAAGTGATGGTCGCAGATGATGAAATCTACTCCAAGTGTGTTGGCATATTCAATTTTATCAACCGACTTTATACCACAATCCAAAGCGATAATAAGCCCGAAGTTATTTTGAAAAGCATAGTCAATGCCTTGGGTGGAAATGCCATAACCCTCCTTATACCTGTCGGGAATATAATAATCGATCTCCTTATGAAACTTCTTAAAAAAGCTATATACAAGCGAAACAGAAGTGGTTCCATCCACATCATAATCGCCGTAAATTAAAATTCTTTCCTTGTTATCAATAGCTTGATCAATGCGGGCAATAGCTATTTCCATGTCCCTCATTAAAAAGGGGTCGTGCAGGTGATTTAAACTAGGCCGGAAAAAGTCGCGGGCTTCATCAAATGTATTGATGCCCCTGTTAACAAGTAGTGTGGCTAAAACCTCATCAATATTAAGCTGGTGTTTTAAGTCCTCCACAGCCCTTAAATTAGTAACATCCTGCTCTGCCCACCTTTTTTGCATATATTTGTTAGGTTTTTAGTGAAAGTCTATTTGTTTTTTAGAGGCCACTAAGAACCCGCTAAATACTTGTATGCCCGTTCCGAACATTTGTTCATGCGGGTTTAAGGGGTAAATATAGCACTAAATATAGTATTTGCCCCAACGCTGTTTTGTAAGCAATTCATTATCAAATAATACATTTTGTTAAGGTGGTTTTCCAGAATCAGGATTGTTGAATCAGGACTCGGCTCCCGGCGCCGTTTTGCCGGCTCTGCGTTTCTGTATATCCATTTTTTGGTTCTTAAAGCCTCTATCATATCTCTTTATAAATGAAAGTTTTTCCCTTACTTGAAGGTTCTTTTTCTGTAGACAGCTCTAAAAAGTTTATCCCTTTTGACCCTGCTATCCATAACGCAAAAGACCGCCCAGCTTCGCTGTTTATTTATGTGCAGCCATTTTTGGTCGAAACATCAGATAGCTTAATTGTGATTGATACCGGGCTTGGAAAAAAGAATGATAAAGGCGAAATGATTATTCATGAAAACATACGGAAGGCAGGTTACTCTCCCGAAGATGTGGATCTTGTATTAATGTCGCACCTGCATTATGACCATTCTGCCGGAATGGTTTATGACAATGATGGTAAGCTCGAACTAACCTTCCCTAACGCAGAATATGTGGTTAATCGAGGCGAATGGGAAAGTGCTTACAGCAGCCATTCTAAATCTTACCGCACAGAAATTTTTGATGTGGTGCAACGCAGCGGAAGTATCAATTTTATTGAGGGAAATGGGCGCTTAGACGGTAGTATATCCTACGAGCTAACTGGTGGGCATTGTGAGTTTCATCAGGTCTTTTTAATTGAAGACGAAGGAGAGAAGGTGTTTTTTGGAGGAGATATTTTGCCAGAGCCCGAACAGCTTTTGCGTAAGTTTAAAGCCAAGTACGATTTTGACGGGGCAAAAGCTATGGAACTTCGTGAGGTATTTGGAAAGTTGGCGGCCGAACAAAACTGGCTATGTCTGTTTTACCATGCTAAAAGCCTGGCTATGGGCAGGGTTGAAATGATTGGAGATGCCTTTAAAATAGTTTAGGGCTATCAGGTTTGAGGTATCAAGTACGAGCATGCAATCAGTCCTGATACCTCAAACCTCATACCTGAGGCCTTGCTCTCCTATCACTTTTTCGCTACCAGGTTGATATTTAACCTGAATTCATCATCGATAGCTTTATCTCCAATATCGCCAAAAAAGCTTCTCGAGCGATATTTGATGTCATATTTTGTACGGTCAACTTTAACATCTTTCGCGGTAGCAATAACCGTATTTTTCTGTTTTTTCAGCTCGGCCGGGAAACTGATAGAATTGCTTACCCCTTTTATTGTGAGTGTACCAGTGATGTTTAGTTTATTATTGCTGGCAGGAGTTATTTTCGTGACTGTGAAAGTTGAGGTAGGGTGCTTCTCTACCGAAAAGAAATCCTCACCTCGCAAATGATTTAATAAACTTTGGGCAGAGTTTCCTTTGATATCGGTTACTGCCAAACTCTTCATATTAATTACGAATGAGCCAGTTTTTAATACGTCTCCATCAAAAGCCAGTGAGCCAGAAGAGAGCTTGACGATACCGCTATGTTCGCCGCCAATTTTCCCGGCAATCCATTCAATAGACGATTTGTTTGTATCCACTTTCAAAGTATCTTCTCTGCGTGCCGGCTTAAACGCAAATAGAAGGGTGGTAATTACTGTTAAAAAAACTATTGGTTTCATATTTATTATTAACAGGGTAAAATTAGTTTTTTGATAGTGATGGACTTGAAAAAGCTTCTGTTTATTTTTTATCATTCTGGCTTAGAGTAGATAAACCTTAAAAGGATTAATCTGTAATAAATTAATGGGGAAGTTTATTATAGCTTTTATAGCCACCAACTTATTGATATTAGCATGTAAGCAGGCTTTAGTTGTTAAGGAAAAATCTCCGAGAATTCAATTTGCTGGACTGTTTGAAGCGGTTCAGAGCGGGACTGTTTATGCTGACAGTAAAACATTTACTGATTGTATTCCTAAAAAATCTCCCGCCAGCATTTTAAAAGCTTACAATGAGAAAAAATCCAACAGGGATTTTAACCTCAAAAAAATCGTTCAGGAAAATTTCTATGAGCCAGTCCAGCCCGGAACAAATTACCAACGCAACATTGGGGACATTGAAAAGTATATAGAAGAATTGTGGGAAGTTCTAAAAAGGGAGCCTGCAGAAAATAATCCATATAGCTCGCTGATAAATCTTCCCTTTCTCTATGTGGTGCCCGGCGGGCGTTTTCGCGAGATTTATTATTGGGATTCATATTTTACAATGTTAGGCCTGGCAGAAAGCGGTAGGGTTGATATGATAGAAAACATGGTAAATAATTTTGCATGGCTGATTCGTACCTATGGTTTTATTCCCAACGGGAATCGGACATACTACCTCACCCGGTCCCAACCTCCATATTTCTCATTGATGCTGAAACTTTTAGCGGAAGAAAAGGATGGCAAAGCAGATTCGGTAATAAAAGCAAACCGCGATGCCCTTGAGAAGGAATATCAATTTTGGATGGATAATAATGCCTTAGCCAAGGGCGGAAAAGGGCATGTTGTGGCTCTGCCGGGCGGTGTGGTATTAAACCGATACCACGATAAAGGCGATTGGCCCAGGGAAGAAGCTTATATCGAAGATGTTAGAACTGCCAGCGAAAGTGGTTATCAGCAAAAGCTGATTTACAGGAACCTGCGTTCGGGCGCTGAATCTGGCTGGGATTTTAGCAGTAGATGGTTTAAAGACGGAAAGTCACTGGGACAAATAGAAACCACAGATATATTGCCGGTTGACCTTAACTGTTTAATTTATCACCTCGAAAATATGCTGGCTATTGCCTGCCAGAAACATGGCGACAGAGACAAGTCCCAATACTATTTTAAACTGGCCGAAGCCAGGAAAAAGGCTATAAATCGTTTTTTCTGGAATAAAGAAACCGGGTATTTCCGCGATTACAATTGGAAGCTGCAGCAGCAAACATTCCGCGTTACCCTTGCCGGAGTGTATCCCCTATATTTTAAACTAGCCACCAGCGGCCAGGCTGACTCTGTTGCCAGGATTTTAAAGGATGGTTTTTTAAAGCCTGGCGGGCTTGCCACATCTTTAGTTAATACAGGCCAGCAGTGGGATTCGCCAAATGGTTGGGCTCCTTTACAGTGGACAGCAATTTCCGGATTGCGTAATTATAAAAAGAATTATCTCGCGAGAGAAATCGCCCATAGATGGAGCAGGCTCAATATTAGGGTATATAACAAAACAGGAAAGTTGATGGAAAAGTACAACGTGTTGGACACAAGCTTGATTGCTGGGGGTGGCGAATATCCCACCCAAGACGGCTTTGGTTGGACCAATGGGGTTCTGCTAAAAATACTTAAAACTTATTCTATTAATTAGAAGGAGGGTTTGGAGTTCGTAATCATTTAACAAATTAAGATATCTGGAGGCCCATTTTTACTTGTTTTATGCGAGACTTTTGTTCTTGACAGTTATTTTTTTTAAAGAATATTTTACAAACTACTTGAGTACAGGGTTGTTTATTCTGAATGGCGGGTGAAAATATTTTGGTAATTGGGGCTGGTGCATCAGGTTTGATGGCTGCCCGCGAACTTGCTAAAGCAGGACAACGAGTAACTATTCTGGAAGCAAGAGAAAAGACAGGAGGACGAATTCTTGATATCCATGATAAAGATTTTCCAATTCCGGTAATGCTTGGTGCCGAGTTTATTCACGGTAATATGGGGCTCACTATTTCTCTCCTCAAGGAGGCTGGCATTGCTTATCATCCAATTGCTGGTAAAAGTTACAACATACAACATGGGAAACTAGTCCCTTATAATGTATACAGCAACTATTGGCCTGATTTCATGGCAAAAATTCAATTGGCAGAAGAAGATATATCCCTAAGTGATTTTTTAGCTGAGCATTTTTCCGGCGAGAAATATGAAAGCTTGAGGGAATCGGTTAATGCTTTTGTTGAAGGCTACGACGCTGCCGACCCTGATAAAGTGAGCGTCCACTCTCTAAGAAGCGAATGGGAGCAGGACGAAAATCAACAATACAGGATAGAGGGGGGGTATGGCAAGCTGATTAGTTACCTAGCGCAGCAATGCCTGAAAACGGGTGTCTCCATATTGACCGAGAAAGTTGTGTCACATTTTAATTGGAGCGAAGGCTTTGTCGAAGCAATAACATCCTCGGGCGAAAGGTTTTCAGCTAGTAAAGCCATCATAACACTGCCTTTAGGGGTTTTACAAATAAAAGATGGAAGCCTCGGCTTTGTAAATTTTACCCCGCCGTTACCTATCAGAATGGGGGCAGTTAGGGCTATGGGGTATGGTTCGGTGATTAAAGTATCCCTTTATTTTAAGACGGCATTTTGGGAAGAAGAAGCTTTAGATGCAGGTTTTATTTTTTCCAGGGAAATTATTCCCATTTGGTGGACTCAGTTACCTGATAAAGTTGCCGTGTTAACCGGCTGGCTAGCAGGGCCCGAAGCTGAAAAGCAAAAAAAGAAGTCAGATGAGCAAATTATAAACATGGCATTGCTTTCCGTCGCCAATATTTTCAATAAAAATTTAAAGCAAGTAACTGGTGATTTAATTAAGGGCCATGCCCTAAATTGGGGAAGCAGCCCGTTTTCCCGCGGAGCATATGCCTACACAACCGTCGCACAACCAAATGCACATAATATCTTAGGCGATCCGGTAGAAAATACCTTGTTTTTCTCGGGGGAAGCAACTTATAATGGCCCACATGGCGGAACCGTTGAGGCGGCTCTAGTTAGCGGTAAGGCGGTTGCAGGAAAGGTTCTCATTCCCGAGCTTGACAAAAAGTTTTCTTAGCGTTCAAGGCGGCTAAGCCGCCTATTTCCTTAAAATCCTATCTTTGCCGCTATGCAATACTTGCGGCTTTTACTGCTTCCATTCTCTATTTTGTACGGACTAATTATCTGGTTACGGAATAAAGCCTACGATGCCAGAATATTTAGTTCGCATAGATTTAATATTCCGGTAATTTGTATCGGAAACCTGGCTGTTGGAGGCGCGGGCAAAAGCCCGATGGCAGAATATATCATCAGGCTATTAAAGGATAAACAAAAAGTGGCTGTATTAAGCAGGGGATATGGGCGTAAAACCGTAGGTTTCAGGTTGGTAAGCTTTGAAGATACTGCCAATGAAGCTGGAGATGAGCCGCTACAATTCCGACAGAAGTTTAAGGATATTACAGTAGCAGTTTCAGAGAAACGGGTTATTGGGATAGAGGTTTTAAAGGCAAAGCATGATGTAATTATCCTGGATGATGCTTTTCAACACAGGGCCGTTAGCGCAGGCCTAAACATACTTTTATTTGACTACACACGTCTTAATGAGCCTTTTTTTATACTTCCAGCCGGAAATTTGAGGGAACCTTTTTCTGGCAGAAAAAGAGCGGATATTCTTGTCATAAGCAAAACGCCCGAGAATCTTTCGTCTGCCGAAAGAAAAGCCATAACCCGAAGAGTAAAGCCTTATAACCATCAGCAAGTTTTTTTCAGCTATCTTGATTACGGCACTTTGTCCCCCTTGTACCCTGGGCAGGTTAGTTCGCCGGAGTGCATTACTGAGGCACATTCGGTGTTTCTTTTAACAGGCATTGCCAATCCAAAACCTTTAGTGGATAAGTTAAAAAGTATCACAAATAAGGTTAAACACCATGATTATCCAGACCATCATCCCTTCAGCAAAAAAAATATTACTAAACTTGTAAGTGATTTTAGCGCAGCCTCCGAAGCTAAAAAAGTAATCATTACTACGGAGAAAGATGCCCAACGCTTGCAGGCAGCCGGCATAAAAGAACTTTTGAAGGGGCTGCCGGTTTATTATCTGCCAGTTACAGCAAAGATACATCAGCCGGAGGCGGCAAGGTTTAACAACTTGATTGAAGAGTATGCTACAAGACATTTACAGCACAACTGAATATATTAAACGCCGCATAGGCGAATTCGAACCGGAGGTTGGTATAATTTTAGGAACCGGCTTAGGTGGGCTTGTAGAAGAAATCGAGATTCAGCATAAGCTGATGTATTCTAATATTCCGAATTTCCCGATTTCAACTCTTGAGTTCCATTCCGGTCGCTTGATCTTTGGCATGCTAAGAGGCAAGAAAATAATAGCAATGCAGGGGCGGCTTCATCATTACGAAGGTTATGATATGAAGCAAATTACATTTCCGGTTAGGGTAATGAAAATGCTTGGAATCAAGCAGCTTTTCGTATCTAACGCAAGTGGGGCATTAAATCCTGAAATAAAAACCGGCGATTTAATGATAATCGAAGACCATATTAACCTGCAACACGATAACCCTTTACGGGGGAGGAACTTCGATGATCTGGGCCCGCGTTTCCCGGATATGAGTCAGCCCTATAGCCGCGAATTAATCACAAAGGGAATGGAAATAGCTATTCAGCATAACATTAGATGCCACACTGGCGTTTATGTGTCGGTAGCTGGGCCGAACCTCGAAACCAGGGCAGAATATAGGTATTTGAGGATAATAGGAGGAGATGCCGTTGGCATGAGTACGGTTCCCGAAGTAATTGTAGCAAAACATATGGGCTTGCCGGTATTTGCAATTTCGGTAATTACTGATGAAGGTTATCACGATGTGTTGGAACCTGTATCTGTTGAACAGATTATTAAAGTAGCTGAAGAAGCAGAACCAAAGATGACAATGATTCTGAAAGAACTGCTTTCCGCCTTATAATGAGATATTTCTATTTACTTTTTATTGTGTTTCTTGTAGGGCATTCGGCAACGCTGAAGGCTCAGGTGCGTACTGGACAGGATGCAGACGCGGAGCTGGATTCGTTGCGTAAACTGGATGAAGAAGGTCGTGATACGGTTATTTTTACAGCCAAGTTTATCAGGTACACCACAATCGGCTTGCTTAAAGACAGTACCCAAACTATACCGTTGGACACAGCTTTAACAAATTTCCATAACTATAATCCCCTGAATCAGCCGCACCGCCCGACAATAAATTTGGGCAACATGGGGCTTGCGGCTCGCGAAATGCTGTTCAATCCTCGCAAAAGCATAGGTTTTGACCCTGGCTTTCATTCGATGGATATTTATAAGTTAACACCCGATTCCGTCAAATATTACCGTGCCCGAACTCCGTTCACATCCATGTATTATGTAACTGGCACAGAGACCGAGCAAGTTTTTAAGGTAACGCATTCGCAGAATATAAAGCCAAATTGGAATATCGGAGCAGATTACTTTAAGATTAATGCCAGAGGTTTTTATACCAATCAAACAACAAACCATCTTAACGGGGCAGTTTTTACATGGTATGAAGGCCCTAAAAAACGGTATAACCTGCTGGCTAATGTAATTTATAATACTCTTAAAGCGGCCGAAAATGGCTCAGTCTTAAACGATACTATTTTTAACGCCAACTACAATAACAATATTCCTCCAAATGTAAGGCTTAGTGGTAGCGACCCTGTTAAGCAAACCTGGAAACATAAAACCTTCTATCTAAAGCAGTTTTACTATATAGGAAGAATTGACACGGTAAAGAACCTAACCGCTGCTTCCAGTATCTTGCCTACACAGCGCTTTTCTCATGCTTTAACGTATTCGACAGATTCTTATAAGTTTTACAAAAATCAGGACGACATAAACGGGGCATTTCCTAATATTCCCACAGATTCTGTTTTTGTTAAGGACTCAACCAATGTGCGTAATCTAAGGAACGAATTTATGTATAGCTTCTATCTTAGGGGACGTTCGGTTAGCTTTATTAAAAATGAGCTTAAGTTAGATGTAGGCTTGCAACATGATTTATATTGGTATCAACAGCTAGGCCCGCAATCGAAATTTCAGAACACAACATTTAAAGCAAATGTTGGCTACCGTTTTAGCGATAAAGTTTCTGTTTCAGGACAGCTAAATCAAATAGCCCAAGGAACTAACGCGGGCGATTACTTATATGATGCACAAACACAGATATTGCTAGGACGCTCGGCTGGTAGAATTGTGCTGGGTGCTTATATTCAAAATAAATCCCCGGAGCGGATCTTTGAACAAGTCAACTACACTTACCATAAATGGAATCATAGCTTCGACAATACAAAGATTAACAACCTCTCCTTTTCATATTTAAATCCCCAGTTTTCTTTTAGGGCGAAAGCTGAGTACTTTTTGATTAACAACTATTTGTATTTCGGAGATGCCGGAAATAAGTTGATTACGCCGGTTCAGGAAGACGATGTTATTAATATGGTTAAGGTTACTGTCGCGAAAGACTTCCGTTTCAAAAGGTTTGTATTTGAAAACTATGCAGTGTTTCAAAAAACGGATTTTGAAAATACGCTTCGTATGCCGGAGTTATATATCCACAACAGCTTCTATTATTCAAGGCGAATTTCAAAGGCGGTTGCCGGACAGGCAGGTTTCGACAGCAGGTGGAATTCTTCTTTCGCAGCCCCATCCTATGCTATCAACGTGGGGCAGTTTTACAACGGTTTTCCGGTAAAATATTCTTCTTATCCAATTATTGATGTATGGGGTAAGTTCGCATTAAACCGGGCGAATCTTTTTGTGCGGTATGATTATGCCAACAAAGGATTATTCTCTAAAGGATATTATACTGTAAGCCGTTATCCTATGCCAGGCTCATTGTTCAAGTTCGGCGTAATCTGGAACTTTTATGATTAGCGCATCAGCCTCTTAAACTACAAGAAGTACTGAGAAGAATGGTTACGTTTTTTGCTTTTTCTTTTTAGCAGCTGGAAACAGTACGTTATTTAGTATCAGGCGGTAACCCTGCGAGTTTGGGTGCAGGCTCAAATCTGTTTGAGGGTCGCCAACCGCGTGCTGGTAATCTTCCGGGTCATGCCCTCCATAAAAGGTCCACTGCCCCTTTCCAAAATTACCATGAATATAACGGGCTTCGTTTACTGTTTTAGTTTCACCCATAACCAAAACGTCGGGTTTAATTACATCCTTTCTAAAAGCAGTGGTTTGCCCCATAAAGCCCTTTACCACCTTGTCGTGATTTTGGGTTAACATAGTAGGTACTATATCCCATTTAGCCGAAAAGTCAAATAAGGTGAAGAAATCGTTCGCTTGGTTTAACATTCTGGTCGGCGTCGCGTCTATATTTGAAAACTCATAATTAGAGGGATTCATATCCAGCCTAAAATTCTGAAAGGCAAACGTTTTGCTAAAGTCGAGTTTCGATTGAGCGTGAACATCTGCTCCGTCGCCGTCAAACATACTTTCGCAAATATCAACGCCCTCAGCAGCCAGTGCAATGTCGAAACTGTCAGTCCCGGAGCACATTGCGAATAAAAATCCGCCGCCAGAACAAAAGGCTGCAATTCCCTTAGCTACATCCAGTTTCATCTGGGACACTTTTTTATATCCTAGTTTCCTGGCTGTGGCTTCCTGCAATTTAACATCATCTATGTACCAGCTGGCGCTTCGGTAAACTGACCAAAATCTTCCATATTGCCCTGTAAAATCTTCGTGATGCAGGTGAAGCCAGTCATACTTTGGCAGTTCTCCTTTCAGTACCTCTTCATCATACACTACTTCATAAGGTATTTCGGCATAAGTTAATACCAGTGTTACAGCATCGTCCCAGGGGAGTTTATTCTTAGGTGAATAGACGGCTATTTTGGGGGCTTTCTCCAACTTAACCAAATCCATATTCACAGAAGGATCTGATATTTCGGTAAGTATCGAAGTAACTTTTGAGTCAGTAATTACTTCATAAGAAATGCCCCTTATCTTACATTCTTTTTCCAGCTCCTGAACGTATTTCATCATAAAGCTGCCGCCCCGATAATTTAGCAGCCAATCTGCTTCCATACCGTTTTTTAATGTCCAAAATGCAATTCCGTAAGCTTTAAGATGATTCTTTTGGCTTTCATCCATTGGAATGATGATGGATGCAGCCTTTGAAACGCCGAAATTTAACAGCAAGAAGAAAATCAAAAAATGTTTGAGCATGTTTTATTAACGCAAATACCTAGCCTAAGTTATAAAAATAAGATATGAATAAATGGTTTTTAAGACACAATCACCTCGCTTCAATCATTTTTAAATGGTTAGAAGCTTTGTAGTTGAAATAATTAACTTTGCACCCTCTAAACAGAAAGGACATGAGTAAAGCAATTATAAAAACAGAAAAAGGCGACATGACCGTACAGTTCTACGATGCTGATGCGCCGA
>Ga0307408_100001458_pt1 | contig 17594 bp, 19 predicted proteins | sample 322Cmetagenome_FD_202116 | JGI IMG/M metagenome (GOLD analysis project Ga0307408, IMG submission 202116) | Maize rhizosphere microbial communities from greenhouse at UC Davis, California, United States - 322HYB-C-3 | ecosystem: Host-associated > Plants > Roots > Rhizosphere > Soil | place...
CGTACCGGTGAGCACGGCCTACAACCAGTGGACCCAGTTCGAGGAATTCCCGCACTTCATGGGCGGGGTCAAGAGTGTCACGCAGCTGACCGATGACCGGCTGGAATGGGTGGCCGAGATCGGCGGCATCCGCCGCCAGTGGGAAGCGAAGATCCTGGAACAGGTCCCGGACCGCAAGGTGGCCTGGGCTGCCACCGAAGGCGCCACCAACGCCGGCGTTGTGGACTTCGAGGATGTGGGCGGCGGGCAGACGTCCGTCCGGCTGACTCTCGAATACGAGCCCGAGGGACTGATCGAGAAGGTGGGCGACAAGCTAAACGTGGTTGACCGGCAGGCCGAGGCAGACCTGCAGCGGTTCAAGGAATTCATCGAGGACGAAGGCTACGCGAGCGGCGCCTGGCGCGGTGCCGTCAACCCCGGCGCCACGGTCGGAACGCCCGGCGTGGAAGACGCAGCCGCATCCCGCGGCGATTCCGGCAAGGCCGGCGTTTCGGGCAAGGTGGCCGCCGGACTCGGTGTCGCCGCAGCCGCCGGCGCCGCAGCCGCGATGGCTGCCGGAGGCAACAAGGGCGAGACTGCAGCTGCGGACGAAACGGTAACTCCAGCGGCCCCGGGTGAGCCGGCGACCGTCACGCCGCTGACGACGGACACCACCACGACGGACGCCACCACTACGGGCACGACGGCGGCCGCCGGGTCCACCGGTTCCGTCGCCGACCTGGGTGATGGGAGGATCGGGCACGCGTTCGACCAGACGAACGGCCTGGTGGACACCACCGGGGAGTCCGACGAGACCATCGAGGGCGAGAACCTGAGCGCCGGCGAGCGCCGCGAGGATGACCGGCGTCCCGACGGCGGCCTGCCGCCCGTTGGCGGCAACCTCGGCCAGCACTGACCACAGGGCTGCCGCACGCCGTCGTACATCTCATAAGCAAAGCGCCGCCCGCCTCTCCCCCGAGGCGGGCGGCGCTTTGCCGTTGTGTCTTCTGTGCTGCGCTGGCTACTCGTGGCCTGCCACCGCCTGCAGCAGCGGCACGGTCCGCGGGGGCATGACCTCCACCAGCGACATGGCCGTGCTGGTACGCACGACGCCGGCAATCGCCAGCATCGCATTGGTCACCCGGTGGAGGTCGGCCGGGTCCTTCGCCGCCACCTTGGCCAGCAGGTCGGCATCGCCAGTGGTGGCATGCATTTCGATGATTTCCGGGATGGTCCGCAGTGCGGCCGTGGCTTCGTCGCTTGAGGACTGGCTTATGGAGATCGAGATGAAGGCTGTGAGTGGCAGCCCCAGCGCCGCCGTCCGGACACGCTGGCTGAACGGCGCCAGGCTCCCGTCATTCACCAGGCGGCGCAGCCGGGCATGGACCGTATTCCGGGCTACCCCCAGCGTCCGGGAGAGCGACAGGACCGTCGCCTGCGGGTCGGCATCAAGTGTGAGGAGGATCTCGGCGTCGAGAGCATCAAGAAGGTGCATACTGAGCATTTTGCCACTCCATCCGGCTGGCAAGACCGGATCTGTCCTGCCGGAAGCCGCTGTCTTGCGCATACGCACGTTCCTGGACCACGATGCTTTTCATGACCAGCACCCTCCCCGAAACTGCCGCACCCAGGCTGCGCGCCGCCGTCGCAAACCTGCCCGCGTATGTTGCCGGTAGAAGCGCAGAATCTGAACTGACTGCCGCCCTGGCCTCGAACGAAAGCCACTTTGCTCCACTGCCGTCCGTCGTCGAGGTTGTCACTGCCGAAGCCGGCCGGATCCACCGGTACCCCAGCATGGGCGCGGTGGACGCCCGCGAGGCCATCGCCCGCCACCACGGGGTGTCACCGGAGGAAATCGCCGCCGGCCCCGGCAGCTCCGGCGTACTGCAACAGATCATCACCGCCGTCTGCGATGCCGGGGACGAGGTGGTCTTCGCGTGGCGGTCCTTCGAGGCCTACCCCATCCTGGTCACCGTTGCCGGCGCAGCGCCTGTCCCGGTCCCGCTGCTGGACAACGAACAGCACGATCTCCCGGCCATGGCCGCCGCCATCACGGACCGCACGCGCCTGGTGATCCTCTGCTCCCCCAACAACCCGACGGGCGTCTCCATTGACGCCGGCGCACTGGAGGACTTCCTGCAATCCGTTCCGTCCCGGGTGCTGGTGGTGCTGGACGAGGCCTACATCGAATACCAGCGCGGCCCCGGCGTGGACTCGCTGGAGTTTTACCGGCGCTACCCCAACCTGTGCATCCTGCGCACCTTCTCCAAGGCCTACGGCCTCGCCGGCCTGCGGATCGGCTACGCCATCGCCCGCCCGCCCGTGGCTGACGGACTCCGCCGGACCGCCATTCCCTTCGGCGTCAACCGGATGGCCCAGGCCGCTGCCGTCGCGTCGCTGGCCGCCGGGGATGAACTCGCTGCACGGACCGACGCCGTGGCACAGGAACGCACCCGGGTCGTCGCCGCGCTTCGCAGCGTCGGCTGGGACGTTCCGGACAGCCAGGCCAACTTCTACTGGCTCCGCGCGTCGGACGGGCTCCGGGAACAGCTGCTGGCTGCCCTGGCCGACGCGGATATCCTCGCGCGCGGCTATGCGGGCGACGGCGTCCGGGTCACCCTGGCGGACCGGGAAACCAACGACCGCGTCCTCGCTGTCCTGGCTGACCGCGGACGGTTCGCTGCCCAGTGAGTACCGCCACGATGCCCACCCCCACCGCAGACGTTCGCAGCGCTGAGCCGGCCACAGCGCAAGGATCGACGACGGCGGCGCCCGCCCCGCCGCCGTCGTCGGCCGTCCGCCATTCCCTGCTCGAGGATGTCCTGGGAATCCTCACCGGGACGTTCGCCGCGTCCCTGGGCCTGTACCTGCTCAAGTCCAGCGAGGCTGTCACCGGCGGCACGGCCGGCCTGGCCCTGCTGCTCAGCTACACCCTGCCGCTGCCGTTCGGCGTGATTTTCTTCGGCGTGAACCTGCCGTTCTTTGGCCTGGCGGTGTGGAAAAAGGGCTGGAACTTCGCGCTGCGCACCGGCGCGGCGATCGCCCTGGTCTCGGCCATGGCCAGCCTGCACCCATGGGCGCTGGGACCGCTGGCCATCGACCCCGCCTATGGCGTGCTGGGCGGAAACCTGCTGGCCGGCGTCGGGCTGCTCATCCTGTTCCGGCATAAATCCAGCCTGGGCGGCTTCAACATCCTGGGGCTGCTGCTGCAGGAGAAGCTGAAGTGGCGGGCCGGTTATGTGCAGATGGTACTGGACGTGGCCATCGTGCTGGCGGCGCTGGCGCTGGTGCCTCCGTTGATGGTGCTGCTGTCCGCCGTGGGCGCCATGCTGCTGAACCTCATCCTCGCGCTGAACCACCGCCCCGGACGCTACCTCGGAAAGTAGGCGCCCGGAGGCACGTTTATTCCCCGAAACCGCCAGAAATATCTTCGCGCGGGCGGTGGTTGGGGCCGGTATGACAACAATCGGAATCATCGGTGCAGGACATATTGGAAGCCAGGTTGCCCGGAAGGCGGTGGAGCTGGGCTACGACGTGGTCATCAGCAACTCCCGCGGGCCGGAGACCCTGGCCGGGTTAGTGGCGGAACTTGGGCCGAAAGCCCGGGCCGCCACGCCGGCGGAAGCAGCAGCGGCGGGCGATTTCGCCGTCGTCACGGTCCCGCTGAAGAACTACAAAGACATCCCCGTGGAGCCGCTGGCCGGCAAGGTGGTCATCGACACCAACAACTACTACTGGGAGCGGGACGGCCGGATCGCCGCCCTCGACAACGGCGAGGCCACCACCTCCGGGCTGCTCCAGGAACACCTGCCCGATTCCAAGGTGGCCAAGGGCTTCAACCACATCATGGCGTCCCAGATCAGCACCGACGGCACTCCGAGGGGTACCGAAAACCGCCGCGCCCTGGCAACCGCCAGCGACTACCCGGAGGCCGCCGAACTGGTAACCCGGCTGTACGACGAGTTCGGCTTCGACACCGTCAACATCGGGCTGCTCGATGACAGCTGGCGGGTGGAACGGGACCGCCCGGCATATGTCGTGCGGCAGAACGCGGCCGAGCTGAAGGAAAACCTGGCGCTGGCAACCCGGACCATCTAGGCCGCGGGCTACTCCCGGGCAGGGACCAGGACCACCTCATGTCGATCCGCTGTCGGCTCGTCGAACTTGGCGTTCACCACTGCAAGGGTGTTGCCGAACAAGGCCGCCGTCGTGGGAATCTGGAAGCTGCCGCTCTCGATGACGTCCCGGACCTCGCCCGAGGACAGGTCGTGGTTGAGCTTGACCCGGCTGACCTGGTTGAGGAAGTTCTGCACCACCCACACGGTCTTGCCGCGGGCAATAATGCCGTCCACATTGGGAAGTGGGTCGGTGTCGATGCGAGCTGTCACTTCTGACTCTGGTTCATAGGTGTAGAGAGCTTGGTTGAACGAGTGCGCGACGATCAGTATCCGTCCGCCTATGGCAGAAGTAATACCGTTCAATCCGAACTGCCTGGCCGGGTCTGTCAGGACCAGGCTTGGATCGTCCAGGGTACGCGTCACCACCTCGCCCAGTTCACCATGCCGGCCAAGGGGAACGAAGTACAGTTCCGGGTACTTTGAGTTGGTAAACCAGGCCCCGTCCCTGGTGAGCGTCACGTCATTGATGAACGAGCCCGCCTTAGTTGTCAGCACGATCTCCTCCACGGCCTCCTTGGTCTCCGTGTTGTAGACGAAGGCCTTCCCGGTGCTGCCGCCCGCCACGAAGAGCAGGTCGGTGCGGACATCGAACTTCATCCCCACCGCCTCCCGGCCTGCCGGCGCATCGATGAACCGCGTGGCCTTCGGCTCCCGGATGTCGCCCTTGAAGATGTCCCCGGATTCCAGCTCCCCCGCATAGAACGTAGTCCCCCGGCCCGCTGCGATGCCCTCGGCGGAGGTGGCCCCGTAGAGCTTGATGACGCTGCCTCCCGGGGATTCACCTGCGGAGGCCGGAACTGCGGTGGGGAGGATGAGGGCCATTAAAGCGATGAACCCGATGACTGCACGGCGTTGTACTGTTCGGCGCATAATGCTTCCTGATCTGGATAATGCGCGGGGCCCTCTGCGGCAGCTCCGCACGATGGTGTAGCCAGTCTAAGTACCGGAAGTTGGGCCGCCAAGGCATCGGAGCCCCCATTCTGCTTACAATCGAAACCTCTATCGACTACTGAGGGATCCATGAAGAAATTCGCCACAGTCCTGTTCGCCGCCGGCCTGGTTGCTTCGGCTACAGCCTGCTCCGCCTCCCACCAACTGTCCACCGCAGAGACCTGCGAGCGGATCCAGTCCGTTGTGTCGAACCCCGCCAACAGCGCCGGCAAGACGGGCATGAACCGGCTGGCAAACCAGATCCGCCCCATCCACGCCGTTGCTTCCGACGATCTGAAGCCTGCCCTCGCTTCGATCATCGAGTACACCGACGAGCAGGCGAAGGAGACGCCGGACGAGGCCAAGCTCGCCGAGCTCCAGGCCGATTACGAGGAAGCCGGCAGCACCTACAGCGAGTTCTGCAGCTAGCCAGCCACAGACCGGGCCCGGCCGCCTGGGCTACAGGCTGGCCGGGTCCGTGTTGGCGCCGCAGAGGATGACGGCCACGCGTTCGTCCGGGCGCGGCCTGTAGGCGCCGCTGGTGACGGCAGCATAGGCGGCCGCGGCACCATGCTCCACCACCATCCGGTAGGTATTCCAGAGCTGGGTTCGCGCCGCCACAATGTGGTGGTCAGACACCAGGACGCTTTCGACGCCGGTGCGGACCGCCACGGAGAAGCCGATGTCACCGACGCGGCGGGCTCCCAGCGAATCGGCCGCGACGCCGGACACCGCCACGTCCACCGGTTCTCCCGCTGCAAGGGCGCTATGCAGGGTGGGCGCACCGTGCGGTTCCACGGCCACGACTTTTGCATGGCCTTCCACGGCGGCCGCAACGCCTGCCATCAGTCCGCCGCCGCCCACAGCCACCAGGACGGTTTCGACGCCGGGCACCTGTTCCAGCAGTTCGGAACCAACGGTTCCGGCGCCCGCCGCAATTTCGGGCTGGTCGTAGGCGTGGCAGTACACCGCGCCGGTTTCCCGGGCGTACACCACAGCCGCCTGGTAGGCCTCGGCGTATTCCGCACCGCCCTGCACCACCGTGGCGCCGATGGCCTTGAGCTTGTGGACTTTGACCTCCGGCGCTGCGGCCGGAACAAACACCGTGGCGGGGACGCCAAGCTGGGCTGCCGCGTAGGCGTTGGCGAGGCCCGCGTTTCCGCCGGAGGCCACCACCACGCCCACATCAGGCCGGAGTTCGCCGCGTTCCTTGCTGGCCAGGATCCGGTTCAGGGCACCCCTGGCCTTGAAAGTACCGGTGTGCTGCATGAACTCGCATTTGAACCAGGCCTGCCCGGGGAACGCGTTTCGGTCGGCTTCCATAACGGGTGTCAGGCGGGTGAGGCCGGCGGTCCGGTCCGCAGCCTCGTCAACATGGGTGCGGGTGATCACGTCAGACTTCGTCGTCCCAGGTTCCCGGCTCGTCGAGGGCTTCCTCGGGCTTGTGCTCCTGCCCTGGCTCTCCGCTGCCGACGTACGACGCCGGGACGGTACCACCGGCATGGGCCTGCTGCTCCTCGCGGATGTTGGACGCACCCGGCAGTTCGGGGTGCTGGCCGCTTTGCGGAGCTTCCGTCCCCTGTCCGGGGGCGGTCTTGGCTTCGTCGGGGTCGCCTGGGCCGCGGAGGTCTGCGTCGTTCAGGGGCTCGTCATTGGATGTGGTCATGGTCCTGCCTTTCACCTTGGGAAACTCGCTGCTTCCGGCCATGCTGGCCCGGTCGCTTTCCAGCCTACGTTTTCAGGGACCTGATCGCATGGAAGTGTGGAACCTGTGATTTGCCCGGGAAACCTGTGAAAAACGCCCGCCAGCTGTGAATCCGCCCGCAACCGGGACTTCACGGGAACCGGGGGCGTTAAACCCTTGGCAGAAGGAGGCCACGTGATCATTGTTCTTACCGGAATCGACGGTTCCGGCAAGTCCACGGCTGCCCATGCCCTGGTGACGTCCGTTGGGGCACACGGCGGCAAGGCGGTGCTGCTGAACAACCACGCCGGCCGGCGTACCATGTCCGTCCTGTCCGCCAGGACGGGGATCCGCTTGCCCAAGCGCCTGGCCGAAGCACTGGAAACCACCTTCCGGGTATGGAACGTGCTGGTCTCCCATCTGCGGGCAAGCCGCTTTGAGGGACTTGTCGTCATGGACCGCCACCTCTACTGCCAGCTGGCATTGCGGACCACGAAAGGACTGCCCCGAGGCCGCTTCCTGCCCTGGCTGCTGAAGGCACTTCCGGCGCCTGACGCCGTCGTCCACTTTGATATCGACCCCGGCGAGGCGCACCGGCGAATCGTGGCCCGCGGAACGGATGACGAAACACTGGAGGACCTCATCGCCTTCCGGGACGCGTACCAGCAACTGCCGGAATACAAGGACTTCGTGAAGGTGGACGCCACCTTGCCGCCGGCGGAACTGGCCCGGCAGCTGGAGGGCGTGGTGAACCAGCTAGGGCAGCGACGGACGGAAAGTGTGCCAAGGTCGGCAGTCACAAAGCGGAATTAGGCATTTCGCATTGTGGAAATAGAATTTCCTCTTGCGGAAGAAGTGTGACCGGGATTACCTTGGGCGTAGGCCCGCTTTGCGGGATGTCCCCGATTGATAGGCAAAGGTCAATGAAGATCCCAAACCCTGAGGCACTGAAGGCGAGTTCGGTGCCCGCGAAGAAGAAGCGGCTGTACAAGTCGCTCTTCTTCCAGATTCTGATCGCCGTCGTGGCAGGTGTCCTCCTGGGGCATTTCTGGCCGGACCTCGGATCACAACTGAGGCCGCTCGGAGATGGCTTCATCAAACTCATCAAGATGATCATCGCGCCGCTGATCTTCCTGGTGATTGTCACCGGCATTTCAGCCGTTGGCGACGTCAAGGCGGTTGGACGGGTTGGGGTCAAAGCCCTCGTCTACTTCACTGCGGCAACCCTGTTTGCCCTCGTCTTCGGGCTGGTGGTGGCCAACATCGTCCAGCCGGGCGCAGGCTTGAACATCGATCCCGCAACACTCTCCCAGGCTGACCTGGATGCCAAGACCGGGGCAGGAGCCCCTAAGGATGCGGCGTCATTCATCCTGGACGTCATCCCCGCGAGCGTCATTGGGGCGTTCGCCAACAACAGCCTCCTGCAGGTGCTGTTCTTCTCCGTATTCTTCGGTGCCGCCATCGTGGTCATCGGACGGGACAAGTGCATGCCGGTCATCAGCCTGATGGAAACGGTCCTGGAACTGGTTTTCAAGATCATGTCCTGGATCATGAAGGTGGCCCCCATTGGCGCATTCGGAGCCATGGCGTTCATCATCGGCCAGTACGGGCTGGACACCCTCAGTACCTACGCACTCCTGATCGCCGCCTGCTATGGAGCCGCCGTCGTCTTCATCGGGCTGCTCTTCATCGTTGCTTGGGCCACCGCCCGCGTCCCGCTCTGGCAGTTTTTGAAATACACACGGGAGGAATTCCTGCTGGCCCTGGGAACGGCATCAACCGAGGCCGTCATGCCTCGCATCATGACCAAACTGACCAACGCCGGCTGCTCCCGCGCCACCACCGGCCTGGTGGTTCCCACGGGATACTCATTCAACCTGGACGGCGCGGCGATCTACCTTTCCATCTCCCTGCTGTTCCTAGCGCAGGCCTTCGGCCACAACCTGGACCTCGGCCAGCAGCTGGCGGCCCTCGGAATCCTGCTGCTTACTTCAAAGGGCATGGCGGGCGTTCCCGGATCCTCCTTCCTGGCCCTCTCGGCAACCGCCGCCGCCCTGGGCATCTTCCCGGTTGCCGGCGTCGCACTCCTCCTTGGTGCCGACCGGCTCATGGACTCCATGCGCGTGGTGGTGAACCTGCTGGGCAACTGCGTGGCAACGTTCGTGGTCTCCAAGTGGGAGGGCCAGTTTGACCGAAGCGTCATGCTGCGCGCTTTCAAGGGCGAGATCACCAACCACGACTCAGCCATCATGCTGGGCAAGGAAGAAGTCTTCGAGGACCAGGAAATCCAGCGGATCAGCGAAGGGCAGGTACCTTCACCCAAGTTCCGCGGCGGGCCGAACCCGCAGGAAATCCCGCAGTTCCAGATGAGCAAGGTGGAGCGCGTGGGTACGGGCAACAGCCCGGACTGATTAGCACCCGGAAACAGCACAGGGCGGGCAGGACCAACTGGTCCTGCCCGCCCTTTCTGGTTAGATCAGCGACTAGCGCGACGCTGTCGGCGAAGCCGTCGACGTCTCCATGTCCTCGGTCTCCGTGGCCATCGGTGACGCCGTGTCATCCGGCGAGGCCGTGGACGTAGCGGTTGACGTGGAGGTGGACGTCGGGCTGGAGGTGGCGCCGCCGTCGTCTGCCTGCTCCAGCACCTCGTTGATGAGGTCCTCCAGCTCCTTCTGGTCCGTGTCGCCCAGCTCGGCGCCGCTCTTGGTGGCAACCACCAGCAGCCGTCCCTCCGCAGCGGAAACCTGTATCAGCTTCTGCTGGTTCTCACCGCTGCGGGTACTGAGGGTGGCGAACGTTTCGTTGGCGTCCGTCTCGGCCTGCAGCTCCTCGCTGGAAACCTCGTAGCTCTGGCCCAGGGCCTCAACCGTGAAGGTGGCGCACTGGCCCATCTTGCCCTTGATGCCGGTGAGGACCTGCTCGGCGTCCTCACCCTCGCCGCTGGACTGCGCGGACAGGGTGCGGGGCTGGTTGCCTTCGGAAATCGCCACGGCCACCTCGCCGTTCTCCACGGTGTCCAGCAGGCCGGCGGTGGCGATGTCCTTGCAGTCTTCCGGGTCCACCGTCGCGGTGCTCAGCAGCAGGTTGGCGATGTTCCCGCCCTGGTCCACCTGCTCCTTGGAGTAGAGCTTCAGCTCGTTGCCGTCCGCGTCGGTCTTGCCGGAGATGAGCTCGCGCAGCTCATCCTCCGTATAGACCTTTTCTTCCTCGGTAGGGGAGGGTGAGGCCGTCGCGGTGGCAGTGGGGCTGGCCGTGCCGCCTCCTCCGCCGGTGCAGCCGGCCAGGGCCAGCATCGCCGCGGTCATCAATCCAAGCGCCGGAACTTTTCGCATGAGTACAACCCTTTCGGAAATAGAAAGCATGCTTAGTGTTTCCAGCGTAAAGGGTCGGCACGGAAGGTGCACGTCACGGAGCCATAACATTCCCGCGGCGTGTCCGATCAGGCCAGCTTGCCCCGCGCGGGCGGCACCGGATGCCGCCACACCCCGGTTGCTTTCGCCTGGTATCCGAGGCTCCGGGAAATGGCGCGGGCCGCGGCGCGCACCAGCGGCACCAGTTCATGGGCGGGAGTCGCGGCATCGGGAACCACAATGGACAGCGCCGCGGCCACCCCGCCATCCGCACCGTAAATGGGAGCCGCCACCGACACGGTGCGCGAAGGATGGCTGCGGCGGACCACGGCCGCACCAGACTGCTTCACGCCGGCGAGCGCGGCCCTCATGTCAGTGGCCGGGGCGCTGCTGGAACCGGACTCCGCCTCCGGCGGCCGGGCGAGCACTTCCGCCTGGAAAGCCGGGTCGGAGTGCGCCAGCAGGACCTGCCCGACGGCGGTGCTCCGCAGCGGCAGCCTGCCTCCCACCCGGTAGGCCACCTCAGTGGCGGTGCGGGAGGAGAGCCTGTCGATGAGCACAGCGTCCGTGCCTTCGAGGACGGCCAGCAGCACATGGTGCCGGGTGACTTCGTACAGGTCCTCCAGGTAGGGCAGGGCAATCTGCCGCACCCCGTGGCCGCGGGGAGACAGCGACGCTATCTCCCAGAGCCGGACGCCCACCACATAGTTCCCGTCCTCCAGCCGCTCCAGGGCACCCCACTCCACCAGGTGCCGGGCGAGGCGGAGGGTGGTGGCGGGCGCCAGGCCTGCCAGCCGGGACAGTTCGGACAGGTTCAGCGCGCGGCGCTGCTCGGTGAACTGGGCCAGCAGGCTGAGCGCGCGGACCACCACAGGCTGCCCCGGCACGTCCGCGCCCGCGGGCCCCTTTGCTGCGCTGCCTGCTCCCGCCACGAATGCCTCCTTGCCCTGCGCCAACTTCCCGGATCCAAGCCTTCCGGGTGTGGCGTACGACACAAAGTGCATTTTCACTCAGTGAAAAGTACGATTTCCGTGGCTGTGGCGAGGGGGCAGGCTGATGACGTCCCGCCGGCAGTTGCCTGGCGCCCCTCACCGATTGGAATCAACGATGAACTCCAATGCCCCCAGGAAATCGCTGGCCGGAATCTTTGTCCTGTGCTGGCTTGGCCTGCTCGCCGACGGCTACGACCTCTACGTCTACGGCGCCACCCTTCCCGGCCTGATCGGGCAGCCGCCCTTCAACGTGACACCCGCAGCGGCAGGAGGCGTGGGCTCCCTCGCGCTCGTCGGCATGCTGCTCGGCTCCCTCATCGTCGGGACGCTGACGGACCGGCTGGGCCGGCGGCGGATCTTCGTCAGTGCACTGGCACTGTTTTCGCTGGCCATGCTGGCGTGCGCCGCTGCTCCCACCTGGGAACTGTTCGCGGCGTTCCGCTTCATTGCCTGCTTCGGCGTGGGCGGCCTGCTTCCGACGGCGGTGGCCCTCACCAACGAGTTCGCCCCGCCCGGAAAGAAGTCCCTGGTGCTGGGGGCCGTCCTCACCGGACCAGCCGCGGGAACGGTGGCGGCTTCACTGACGTCGCTGGCCCTCCTGGAATCGAGCGGTTTCCGTCCTGTCTACGCGATCGGCGCGGCCGGCCTGCTGCTGGTCCCGTTTGCCTGGTTCCTGCTGCCGGAGTCGCCGTCGTTCCTACGCACCCAGCTCCGCACCGCGGAGGCGGACCGGATCGAGGACGCCTACGGCCTGCCCCGCACGGCAGAAGTGCCGGCTGCAGCCGTGCGCGTCTCACCCACCCGCGCCCTCTTCGCCAACGGAACTGCCCGCACCACCATCCTGTTGTGGGCCATCACGGTCCTGAGCCTGCTCACCATTTTCGGTGTCAGCACTTGGCTGCCGCAGATCATGCGGACCGCGGGGTTCGGCGTCGGCTCCTCCGTGTCCTTCCTGCTGGCCTACTCCGTGGGCGCCGTGGTGGGCACGGTCCTGGCCTCGGTGGCCAGCCAGAAGTTCGGCCCGCGTCCCATGGTCATCGTCGGCTTTGTCAGCGCCGCGGCCGCCCTGCTCCTGATGTCCGCCAACCCGCCGGCAGCCCTCATGACGGTGCTCGCCGCCGTCGCGGGCTTTGGCGGGCTGGGCACGCAGAACATGATCAACGACTACATCGCCCAGTTCTACCCCGCCGCCACCCGCGCCACGGGGCTCGGCTGGGCCCTGGCGGTGGGGCGGGTCGGCGCCATCGCGGGCCCCACCTACGGCGCGCTCCTGGTCAGCTTCGGGGGCGGAGTTCCTGCCGCCGCCATGGCCTTTGCCGCACCTGCCCTGCTGGGGGCGATGCTCATGCTGGCGCTGCGCACCCGGGCCGCGAAGGTCCCGGCACAGGCTCCCGACGCCGAGCTGGTCACCTGACCAGGGGCGCTTCTCTTGTGGAATAATCCGAGGTAGTGGTCCGCACCGGACCGCTCCACAGACCAGAGGGGCAACAGTGTCCGCCACAACTACCGGCACCGAGGCGGCGAGGGCGGCCATCAACAACTCCCAGGTCCCCAAGCATGAGCAGCTTCGGATGATCATCCTGCGCCTGGCCAAGGAGGAACTGGGGCCCGGCGCCAGGCTCCCCAGCGAGCGGACCCTCATGGACTCCTACGGCGTCAGCCGCATCACCGTCCGCGCGGCAATCGGCCGCCTGGTCAACGAAGGGCACCTGGTCCGGGTTCCGGCCAAGGGAACGTTCGTGGCGGACTCCCCCGTCCAGTCCACGCTGCACCTGGCGTCCTTCACCCAGGAAATGGAGGCCATGGGCCACGTCCCCAGCACCGTGGTGCTGGTGGCGGAGTCAGCCGCGGCGCCCGACGATACAGCGGAGGCACTGAGCCTCCCCCGGGGGTCCGATGCCATCCACCTGCGCCGGCTCCGCCTGGCCGACGGCCGCCCGGTCAGCGTCGACGACGCCTGGTACAACCCGGAGCACGCCGCCGGGCTCCTGGACATCGACCTGACCGGTTCCGTTTACAAGGCCCTGGCCGCCCAGTTCGGCCACCAGATCGACCGGGCACGCCAAAGCGTCCGGTCCGAGGGCGCCCCCGCCGATGTGGGGGCGCTCCTCGGCACCGGAACGGGTGCGCCGGTCCTGGCCTTCGACCGGGTTTCCTACTCGGGCGCCCTGGCGATCGAGCACTCGCGCTCCTGGTACCGGTCCGACCGCTACTCGCTCAACATGGAAGTCCGGCTCTAGGCCGGACGTCGGTCAGTCCAGCGAAAACAGGCTGGCGCCCGCTGCCACGGGGCCGTCAACCAGCAGCGTTGCCATGTCCGGCTTGGTGTCGAGCACGACGACGGGACTCACCATCGAGTAGCCGGCCGCCAGGGCGGGGGCCGGGTCCACATGCATGATGGGCTCGCCGGCCGCGACGGTATCGCCCTGGGAGATCAGCAGCTTGAAGCCGTCGCCCTTGAGCTTCACGGTGTCGATGCCCACGTGCGTCAGCACGCCGCGGCCAGATTCGCCGACCACCACAAAGGCGTGCGGCAGGAGCTTGACCACCCTTCCCGCCAGGGGGGACACGACGTCGAACGGCTCACCGGCCGGGGGTTCAACGGCCGCGCCGGAACCCACCATCTGCCCCGCGAACACGGGGTCGGGAACATCTGACAGCTGCACAACTGTCCCGCTGATGGGGGCAAGGACCACCATGGACTCCGCCACTAGAGGAGGTCCTCGATGTCTTCGGCCAGGGAGTCGGCTTCGGGGCCGACGATCACCTGGACTGCGGTGCCGGCGGTGAGCACGCCGTGGGCCCCGGCGGCCTTCAGGGACGCCTCGTTCACCAGCGAGCCATCCTTCACCTCGGTGCGGAGGCGGGTGATGCAGGCTTCCACCTCGACGATGTTGGCGGCTCCGCCCAGGCCTTCAATAATCTTCTCTGCTTTGGACATTGCTGCCCTTTCTGACGGTGCCCGCACGGGAGCACTTCCTCAGCACCGGACCGGCGGTCCGGTGCGACCAATTCTGGCTTCCCCTCCTTCGAACCAACAGTCCTGACGGTGTTTTCCGCCGATCTTGACAGCCGGTCGTGGGATGAATCACACTGAACTGGTCATAACCAGACAGTACCGGCTGGAACCGCCACTTCACAAGCCCCCATCCCCAACCCGCAGAGGTGTAACCATGTCAACATCCGAGACCACGGCCTTGGCTCCGGAGAAGAAGCCAAACCGCGCCTTCGCCACCCTCCAGCGGCTGGGCCGCTGCCTGATGCTTCCCATCGCCGTCCTGCCCGCGGCGGGCCTGCTGCTGCGCATCGGGCAGCCGGACCTGCTCGGCGCCATTCCCGGCTTCGAAGGCGGCGCCGCCGTCATCTCCGCCGCCGGCAACGCGGTATTCACCTGGCTGCCGCTCATCTTCGCCGTCGGCATCGCCATCGGCTGGGCCAAGAAGGCAGACGGCTCCACCGCCCTGGCCGCCGTGGTGGGCTACATGGTGATCGACGGCGTCTTCAAGGCGATGTCACCGTTGGTCCTCGCCGGGCAGGTGGACCCCGCCGGCAAACAGGCCGTGATCAATTACGGCGTCCTCGCCGGCATCGTGGTGGGCCTGCTCTCCGCCGGACTGTGGCAGCGGTTCTACCGCACCAAGCTGCCCGACTTCCTGGGCTTCTTCAGCGGCCGCCGCCTGGTGCCCATCCTGACATCCGTCACCAGCCTGGTTGCCGGCGTCGTGCTTGCCCTCTTCTACCCGCTCTTCAACGCCGGCCTCTCCGCAGCCGGCCAGGCCGTTGCCGGCAACCCGGAACTCGGCGGCGGCATCTACGGCTTCGCCAACCGCATGCTCCTCCCGGCGGGACTGCACCACATCCTCAACTCCGGCCTGTGGTTCCTGATCGGCGACTTCACGGACGCCTCCGGGCAGCTGGTCCGCGGCGACCTCAACCGCTTCTTCGCCGGCGACCCCGCGGCAGGCGTCTTCATGACCGGATTCTTCCCCATCATGATGTTCGGCCTGCCGGCGGCTGCCCTCGCCATGTGGCGCCACGCCAAGCCCTCGCAGAAGAAAATCGTGGGCGGCATCATGCTCTCCACCGCGCTCACCGCATTCTTCACGGGCATCACCGAACCGCTCGAGTACGCGTTCATGTTCGTGGCCTTCCCGCTCTACATCGTCCACGCGGTGCTGACCGGCACGTCGATGGCCCTGGTCAACGCCCTGGACATCCATCACGGCTTCACGTTCTCGGCGGGGTTGATCGACTTCGTCCTCAACTTCGGGAAATCGCAGAACGGCTGGATGCTCATTCCCATCGGGTTGGGCTACGCGGTGGTCTACTACTTCCTGTTCTCGTTCGTCATCAAACGCTGGAACCTGCGCACCCCCGGCCGGGAGGACGACGAAGTCACGGTGGACACCGAGGCCGCCAAGTAAGCAGCAGTCACCCCGTTCCGTCTACCAACCCGAAAGCACTCCCGCATGGAAATCATCATCCTTCCCACCGCTGACGACGTGGCCCGCACGGCCGCCGACGCCATCGAGGAACAGGTCCGCCGCGGCCCGTCCGTCCTGGGGCTGGCCACCGGCTCCACGCCGCTGGGCACGTACCAGGAGCTCATCGGCCGGCACCGCACGGGCGGCCTGAGTTTCGCACAGGCGCAGGCGTTCCTCCTCGACGAGTACGTGGGGCTGCCCGCTGCCTACCCGCAGTCCTACCACTCGGTGATCCGGGATGAGTTCACCATCAGCGTGGACTTCGCCCCGGACGCTGTGCACGGACTGGACGGGATGGCGGAGGATCCCGAGGCCGAGGCCGCCCGGTACGAGGGCCTGATAGCAGCGGCGGGCGGGGTGGACATCCAGATCCTGGGCATCGGCACGGACGGGCACGTCGGGTTCAACGAGCCCATGTCCTCGCTGGGCTCAAGGACCCGGATCAAGACCCTCACCCGGCAGACCCGGCAGGACAACGCCCGCTTCTTCGACTCCGCGGACGACGTCCCGGACCATGTCCTGACCCAGGGCCTGGGCACCATCCGCGAGGCCCGGCACCTGCTGCTGCTCGCGATGGGCGAGGCGAAGGCGGAAGCCATCGCCGCCGCCGTCGAAGGTCCGGTCGCGGCAATCTGCCCGGCGTCGGCACTGCAACTGCACCCGCACGTGTCGGTCCTGGTGGATGAGGCCGCGGCCTCCCGGCTGGCGCACCGGGAGTACTACACGGACACCTTCGGACGGAAGCCGGCATGGCAGGGACTCTAAGGACAATGTCAGGTTCCGCCGCGTCTCCGGACGGAACTGCCTTGCTGCCGGTTTTGGAGCTTGCCGTGGAGGACGCCGACGGCGTGCGGCTGGCTGCCGCCGCGGGCGCCGCCCGGGTGGAACTCTGCGCGGCCCTGGCCGAGACGGAGGGCATCACGCCGAGCATCGCCGCAGTGGAGCAGGCCTGCAGTGTGGGCCTCCCGGTCCACGTCCTGGTGCGGCCCCGCCCCGGCAACTTCACCTACTCGGCCGGCGAGCTTGCGGCGATCGAGCGCGACGTGGCGGCGGCCATGGATGCCGGCGCCGCCGGCGTCGTGGTCGGGGTCCTGGCGGCCGACGGCGGACCGGACACCTCCGCCGTCGGACGCATTGCCGAGGTGGCGCGGCGCTACGAACCGGCCGCCGAGGTGACGTTCCACCGGGCCTTCGACGCCGCCCTTGCGGCCGGCTTCGACCCGGCGGAAGCCCTGGCCCGGCTGGAGAAAGCCGGGGTTGACCGTGTCCTGACCAGCGGCGGCAGCCCGGACTGCGCACTGGGCCTTGGCATGATCGCCCGGCTGGTGGAGCTGGGACGGATCCACGCGCCGTCGGTCCAGGTCATGGCCGGCGGCGGAGTGACGCTGGAACTGGTACCGTCGCTGCTCGAAAGCGGCGTCCGGGCGGTCCATACTTCCGCCCGGGCACGCCGCGGACTCTCCGGCGCGGACCGGGCGGCCACCGCCGACCCTGCCCTGGCTGCGGCGATGGCCGCGGCAGTGGCCAGGGGATCCTTGGGGACACCCACTGCGGGAGGCACGGAAGCATGAGCAACGAAGTGGTCCTTCGCGGCCGGATCGTCACCGGAAGCATGGACATTGCCGACGGGGTCATAGCGGCCGACGCCGGCCGCGTCACTTATTCCGGGCCGGCGTCCGAATACCGCGGAAAGGCAGGGCCCGCGACCGACAACATCCTGCTGCCCGGTCTGGTGGACCTGCACTGCCACGGCGCCAACGGCTCCGACTTCTCTGACGGCTCGGCTGACGGTGCCCGCTCGGCGGCCCGCTACCTGCACAGCCGCGGCACCACCACCCTGCTGGCCAGCCTGGTGACAGGGTCGCCGGGGAACCTGGTGCGGAACCTCTCTGTGCTGCGGACCCTGGCAGCGGAAGGACTCATTGCCGGCTCCCACCTCGAAGGCCCCTTCCTGGCGGCAGGGCAGTGCGGCGCCCACGACCCCTCGCTGCTCCTCG
>Ga0307408_100001459_pt1 | contig 17556 bp, 15 predicted proteins | sample 322Cmetagenome_FD_202116 | JGI IMG/M metagenome (GOLD analysis project Ga0307408, IMG submission 202116) | Maize rhizosphere microbial communities from greenhouse at UC Davis, California, United States - 322HYB-C-3 | ecosystem: Host-associated > Plants > Roots > Rhizosphere > Soil | place...
CTCAGAGAAATTCGAAGAAGCTGCCGACCTTGTTCTCGATGGCGTTGCGGTAAATCTTCGCCGCCGTCGTGTTGTCCTGGATGGCCATGCCGGTGGAGTCGAAGATGGTGATTTCTTCGTCATTCTCCCGCCCCGGCTTGTTGCCCAGCAGGATCTCGCCGATTTCCGCGTGGATGTCGCCCGGGGCCAGGATCTTCGCCTTGATGGGGTTCTGTGTTTCGCCCTTCTCGACGCATTGCGCGATGGAGTCAACGACGACCTTCGCGCCCCTGAAGATTTCCGGTTCGAACTCCTGCTTGCCCGGCGCGTCGGCGCCTATGGCCACGATATGGGTGCCGGGCTTGACCCAGGCGGCCTCCACCAGCGCCCCTTTGCCGCGGGTGGTGGTGACCAGGATGTCGGCCTGTTCGACGGCGTCCTTCTTGGACTTGGCCGCGATGACCGGAATGTTGAACTCGCTTTCGATGTCCGCCTTGTATCGGGCCAGCGACTCGGCATGGTGATCCCATGCATGGATCTCCTCGATCTTCATGACCTCCCGGATGGCCCGTATCTGCATCCTGGCCTGGTTGCCGGTGCCGATGGAGGTGACCTTGCTCGCGTTCTTTCGCGCGAGCGCCTTGACCGAGACGGCGCCGCACGCGCCGGTCCTCAGGCCCGTGAGCAGGCTTCCGTCCATCACGCAGGCCAGGGCGCCGCTCCTGCCGTCGAACAGCAGCACGGTCCCCATGCCGTTGGGCACGCCGTAGCGTTCGGGGTTGCCGGTGAAGCCGCCCGAGGACGCCTTCATGGAAATCATTTCATTGCCCTGGTTGTAGCCCAGCTTGAAATCAATCTCCCCGCGGTGGGAAGGCAGGTCGATGCCGATGTAGGGAGGCTGTATCACCTGGCCGCTGTTGAAGGCCTTGTAGGCCTCCTCCACCGTAACGATGACTTCCTTCATGTGGATCAATCCACGGACTTCCTCTTTCTTGAGCAGCAGTGTTTTCACGGTTGTCTTCTCCATTCCTGTGTGCACTAGTACAACACGAAGGGCTTGCACAAAGTCTTGTTTTCACACAGCCGTAGAACAGAATCCCCGGTATTCGGGGCGGCGCGCAGCACAGGCAAGCGGCCAGGCCACGGCGCCGGGCCTTGCACGGGGCGGCAGCATGGTGGGCAGTGAATCCAAAGCAGATTTCTCCTTAGCATCCGCCGAGAACAGCATTGTCCATTGCAGGGAGGCCGCAATCCGGCAGTACCGGCTGCCTTCCCGCCCTACCATGGCTGCATGAACCTGCCGCTGACCATGCACCGCGCCCACGGCGCGGCAACGACAATGCCATCCACCATGCAACCACTGCGCCTCCTCGAGACTTCATCCACCCCGCCGGCCAGTGCCGACGTCGTCGTGATCGGCGGCGGCATCATCGGTGTCTTCACCGCCTACTACCTGGCCAAGCGCGGCATGTCGGTGGCGCTGATCGAAAAAGGCCGCATAGGCGCCGAGCAGTCCAGCCGCAACTGGGGCTGGTGCCGCCAGCAGAACCGCGACGCGCGCGAACTGCCCATGGCCACCAAAAGCCTCGAACTCTGGGAGCAGTTTGCCGCCGAGAGCGGCGAAGACACCGGGTTCAGGCGCTGCGGCCTGCTCTACCTCAGCGATGACGAAGCCCAGATTGCCGGCTGGGCCAAGTGGCGCGAGTTCGCGGTCACCGCCGGCGTGACCACCCATATGCTCAGCGGCAGCGAAGCCTCCGAACGCGGGCGAGCCACCGGCCGCGCGTGGAAGGGCGGCGTTTTCTCGCCCAGCGACGGCACGGCCGACCCGGCCAGGGCGGCGCCCGCCGTGGCGGCCGCGCTCATGAAGCTGGGCGGCAGCGTGCACCAGAACTGCGCCGCGCGCGGCATCGAGATGGAGGGCGGCCGCGTCAGCGGCGTCGTCACCGAAGCCGGGACCATCAAGACCCGCATTGCGGTCATGGCGGGCGGCGCATGGGCATCGTCCTTCTGCAACCAGCTCGGCGTGCAGTTTCCGGTCGCCACGATACGCCAGTCGATCGTGCGCGTGGCTCCGCTGGCGCAGCAACTGCCGGCGGCGCTGGCCGGCCCCAACGTCGCCGTCACCCGGCGCCCCGACGGCCATTACGTGCTGGCCATCAGCGGCCGCGGGCGCGCCGACCCCACGCCGCAGCTGCTGCGCTTCGCGCCGCATTTCATCCCCATGTTCGCCAAGCGCTGGCGCAATGTGTTCCCCGGCGGCCTGGAAGGCATGCGCTGGGGCCACGAAACCCGCGCGCGCTGGAAGCTGGACGACATCACGCCCATGGAGAAGGCGCGCATCCTCGATCCCAGGCCCGACCCCGCGGGCGTGCGCGAAACCCACCGGCGTGCCGTCAAGCTGTTGCCCGCACTGCGTGAAGCCCGCATCGCCAACACCTGGGCCGGCTACATCGACAGCACGCCCGACGGCGTGCCGGGCATCGGCGAACTGCCGCAGGTGCCCGGGCTTATCCTGGCCGCAGGCTTTTCAGGGCACGGTTTCGGCATAGGCCCCGGCGCGGGCCACCTGATCGCCGACCTGGTGTCGGGCGCCAAACCGATCTTCGATCCCTCGTCCTTCGACCCGGGGCGCTTCAACAAGTCGTCCTGGGGCAAGGTGGCGGAGTTTTAGCCTTGCTGCGCATGCCGTGATGGACGGCCGCACGTCCCCGGCCCTGATCAGCGGGCCGGCCGTGGCACAGCCGCCTTGAGGCGCTGCTTCAGAAATGCCAGGAAGGTCCGGGTCGCTTGCGGCAGCGTGCGGTCGGCCATGGTCTGCAGCTCGATATGGCGTGCGTCCATGCCCCGGTCGCTGATGGGCACGATGACCATATCGCCCGCCGCGGCCAGGTGGCGCACCGACACATCGCCGGCGATGCAGATGCCGCCGCCGGCCGCCGCGAAGACATACTGGGCCTGGAAGAAGTTGCTCGTCAGCACCGGCTCGACGAGCAGCTGCTGGTTGCTGCAGCCGATGTCAAACAGCTCGCGCACCGTGCTCCCGGGCCCGGTCAGGGCTATCGGATAGGCAGCGAGCTGCGACAGCGACACCTGCTTGAGCCCGGCGAGCGGATGGTCGCGCCGCATCACGGCGACGGTGGGCACCCTCTGCCGGTGCTCGACCTTGACGCCCTTCACCGACTGGCGGCTGAAGGTGATGCCGATGTCGGCGTCGCCTTCACTGATCTGGCTTGTCACTTCCGATGAGAGGCCGAACACCTGCATGCGGAAGGTGATCTGCGGATGGAGCTGCTGGAACGCGGCAATGGCACGCGGCAGCAGATCGACCGCGAAACCCTCGGTGCAGGACAGGCGCACGGTGCCGCGCTCCCCGCCCTTGAGCGCGGCGATCTCGCCGACCACACGTTCGGCCTCCAGCGCTTCGCGGCGTGCATGGGCGAAAAGCACCTCCCCCGCCGCGCTGAGGACCATGCCCCGCGGGCGCCGTTCAAACAGCGCCGTGCCCATCACCTCCTCCAGCCCGGTGATCTGCCGGCTGATCGCCGACGGTACGACATTCAATCGCTGCGAGGCGGCGGTGATCGAACCCCCGCGCGCCACTTCGAGAAAGTAGCGCAGCGCTGTTTCCTGCAGGTCACGTGGTTTCATGGTGTTTGTGTTTTAGGTTGCGGTTTGCCGTTTCGGCAAGGGTCGGTTGAGAATTTACCGATTGTCGTCAATTGTCCCTCCCTTTAACCTGCCGGCATTCGATCATCCAATGCCACCCCCGCCACCGGCTCCACATGCTCTCAGCCTCCCGATCAAAACCATGGAAGTCATGAACACCCGCTACAAAGCCTTTTGCCAGATAGGTGACCTGGCGGGCTCCGAATCATTCCTCACCGGGATTCGCCGCCACCTGCATCGCAACCCCGAGCTCTCGTTCAAGGAGGCGGCCACCGCCGAGCTCGTGGCCGGCCATCTGGCCGAGTGGGGCTACGAGGTGACCCGCAACGTCGGCGGCCACGGGGTCGTGGGCACCCTGCGCCGCGGCGCGGGCGCCCGCAAGCTGAGCCTGCGCGCCGACATGGATGCCCTGCCCATCGTGGAGGAATCCTCGGCGCCGCACGCCAGCCGCCACCCGGGCGTGATGCATGCGTGCGGGCACGACGGCCATACCACCATGCTGCTCGGCGCCGCACGCCAGTTGTCTGTTGCGGGCAGGTTCTCCGGCACGGTTCACCTGGTGTTCCAGCCGGCCGAGGAAGCGGGCCGTGACAGTGGCGCGCAGCGCATGATCGCGGACGGCCTGTTCGAGCGATTTCCCTGCGACGCCATCTTCGGCCTGCACAACCACCCGGGCGTTGCGGCCGGCACCTTCTGCTTCGGCGCGGGCCCCTTCATGTCCGCCTCCGACGTGGTGCACATCACGATCCACGGCCGGGGCGGCCACGCGGCGCGCCCTCACCTGGCCGTGGACCCGGTGGTCATCGCCGGCAGCCTGGTGATGGCGCTGCAAACCGTGGTGTCGCGCAACATCGATCCCACGCAGACAGCGATCGTCACCATCGGCAGCCTGCATGCGGGCAAGGCCCCCAACGTGATTCCCGAGAGCGCGACGCTGGCCCTGAGCGTGCGCTCATTCGATGAAGCGGTGCGCGCCCGCCTGCGTGAACGCATCACGGAACTCGCCAGGCTGCAGGCGCAGAGCTACGGCGGCAGCGTGGAAGTCGACTACCAGACCGGCAGCCCGGTGCTCGTGAACAGCGAAGCCGAAACCGCCTTCGCGCGCAGCGTCGCCGAAACGCTGGTCGGCAGCGGCCAGGTGATGGCGCCCTTCGGCCCGGTGACCGGCAGCGAAGACTTCGCCTACTACCTGCAGCACCGGCCGGGCTGCTTCCTGCGCCTGGGCAACGGCGAGAGCAGCCCCATGCTGCACAACGCGGCCTACGACTTCAACGACGCCAACCTCACGGTCGGGGCGGCGTACTGGACGGCGCTCGTTGAGAGCTTCCTCGGTTCCTGACCTGACCCACCTGTTCTTTCCCCGCCAAAGCCAAGCCAAAACCAAAGCCAAGCCATGAAAACTTTCGCACCTTTCACCTCCTCCATGCCCTCCGCAGCCTCCACGGCCTCCACATCCTTGTCGCGCCGCCGCTTCGTCCACGCCGGCATGGGTGCGGCCGCAGTTGCAAGCGCCATGCCGTTGCTGTCCGCCGCGCAAGACGTGTATCCGTCGCGCCCCATCACGCTCGTCGTGCCCTTCCCGCCCGGGGGCTCGGTGGACATCATGGCGCGCCAGTTCTCGGAGCCGCTGGCGCGCATCCTGGGCGTGCCCGTGGTGGTGGACAACCGGCCCGGCGGCGGCGGCTCGGTGGCCACGCTGGCGGTCGCGCACAGCAAGCCCGACGGCTATACGCTGGTGACGTCTTCACAGAGCAGCCACCTGGCCAATCCGCTGACCCAGCCCAAGCTGCGCTACGACCCGCTCAAGGACTTCGAGAACATCACCATCCTGGGACGGCAGCCCAATGCGCTGTCCGTCAACGCCAGCGTTCCGGTGCGCACTTTCGCCGAGTTCATCGCCTACGCGAAGAAGAACCCAGGCAAGCTCGACTACGGCAGTGGGGGCGTGGGCAGCATGGGCCAGCTGAACGTGGAAATGCTCAAGGCCACCACCAAAATATTTGCGAACCACATTCCGTATCGCGGCGGCACGCAGCTGATCACGGCCGTGCTGTCCAATGAAGTCCAGTTCAACCTCGACAACCTGGTCATCATGCTGCCGCACATCGAATCGGGCAAGGTGCGCGCCCTGGCCGTGGCCTCGGAGCAGCGTCTTCCCCAATTGCCGGACGTGCCGACCTTTGCCGAACTGGGTTACCCGCAGCTCAACCTGAGTTCATGGACCGGCATCGCCGCGCCCGGCGGCACGCCCGAGCCTGTCGTGCAGAAACTCTACAAGGCCGTGCGCCAGGCCGCCGCCGACCCGGCCATGCAGACCGCCTTGCGCGCGCGCGGCGTGATCCCACCCGAGGAAATGCCGCCCGCCGCCTTCCGGCGCATGATGGGCGAGCGCCTGCAGCGCTACGGCGAAGTGGTCCGGACGGCCAAAATCACGGCGGAGTAAGAGGCGCTGCGGTCGCCGGCCGGAAGCCGGGAAGGCCGGCGACACGCGCACCGGGCCCCAAACCCGGGCCCCAAAAAATGCTGGCAAGCATGCGGATTGAGACGGAATCCACTTGCACCGCCTGCGAATGCGGCATTTCGAAAGGCGGCGAATTCATAGACTCATATCCACCCCAACAGCGTGGATCCACTATGACATTCAAACCCAAGTTCATCAGCTTTGACTGCTACGGCACGCTCATCAACTTCGAGATGGGCCCGACCGCCAAACGCCTGTTCGAAGACCGTGTCCCGGCCGGCCGCATGCCCGCCTTCCTCGACAGCTTCCGGGCCTATCGCCTCGACGAGGTATTGGGCGAATGGAAGCCTTTCTTCAATGTGGTCGAGAATTCGATCGTGCGGGCCTGCAAGGCGCACGGCATCGAGTACCGGCCCTCGGACGCAGCCGCTTTGTACGCGGCCGTGCCGACCTGGCAGCCTCACCCGAACGTGGTGGAGGTGCTCGAGGCCATCGCGCCGCACATCCCTCTGGTGATCCTGTCGAATTCGATGGTGGACCTGATCCCCGCCAGCGTGGCCCACCTGAAGGCGAAGTTCCACGCCGTCTACACCGCCGAGGAAGCGCGCGCCTACAAGCCGCGCTTCCAGACGTTTGAATACATGTTTGACCGGCTCGGCTGCGCGCCGGACCAGATGATGCATGTCTCGTCCAGCTTCCGCTACGACCTGATGACGGCGTCGGACCTGGGCTTCATGGCCAAGGCATTCATAGACCGCGGCCATGAGCCGAGCTCGGACAACTTCGGCGTCAACCGGCTGACGGATGTGCGCCAGCTTCCCGGTCTGCTCGGGCTGTGACAGCCGCCACTGCAACCGCGGCGCTGAGCACCACGGCGCCCGGCCTGGAGCCCGGCGAGGTGGCGGCCCTGGTGCGGCGCCTCTACGGGATCAAAGGTGACATCCAGCCGCTGGCGGGCGAGCGCGACCAGAACTGCCGCGTGGAAACGGCGGACGGCCGCCGCTACGTCATCAAGATCAGCAACCCCTCCGAGCCGCCTTCCGTCGTCGATTTCCAGATCGCCGCGCTGGAGCACATCGCCCGCGTGTCGCCGCAGCAACCCGTGCCGCGCGTCGTGAGGACGCTTGATGGACGCACCCACGGCACCATCACGCTGCCCGGTGGAGCCCCGACCCGCGTGCGCATGCTGACTTACCTGGACGGCATCCAGATCCGCGAGACCGAACGCACCGCCGCGCAGCGGCGCGCCATGGGCGCCGGGCTCGCCGGCCTGAACCGCGCGCTGCACGGCTTCGCGCACGCCGGCGCGGCGCACGACCTGCTGTGGAACGTTGCCACGGCGCACCGGCTGACCGAACAGCTGGACAGCCTGGTGGACGGCAAGCGCCGCGCGCTGGCCCAGGCCTTCATGGAGCGCTTCAAGCTGCACGTGCTGCCTCGCCTGGCCTCGCTGCGCTCGCAGGTGATCCACAACGACTACCACCTCTACAACGTGCTGGTCGCGCCCGACGACCAGGCTCGCATTGTGGGCATCATCGACTTCGGCGACATGGTGCACGCACCGCTCGTGGGCGAGGTGGCGACGGCCGCCGCCTTCCACATGGCCGGCTGCGCCGACCCTTTCGAAGGGCCGTCCCAGTTCGTGGCCGCCTACCACGCGGTGCTGCCACTGGCCGGCGCCGAACAGGAAGTCCTTGCCGACCTGCTGGCCACGCGCCACCTCATCACGGCGCTGATCTCGGAATGGCGCGCCGCGCGCTACCCCGAGAACCGCGCCTACATCATGCGGCACAACCCCGCGGCCTGGGACGGCTTGTCCCACATGGCCGACCTTTCACGCACCACCGCACGCGACCGGCTGCTGGCCGGCATACCTCTTGGAGCTACTCAATGAAAAGCATGAAAAGCACGATAGACCTCAACATGGTCAATGCCTATGTCCCCGGCCGCGCCGATGTGGGCCCGGCCACCGCGCAGATGATCGCGCGCCGCGACGCCCTGCTCGGCCCGGCCTACCGCCTGATGTACGAACGCCCGCTGCACATCGTGCGGGGCGAAGGCGCCTGGCTGATCGACCCTGAAGGGCGCCGCTACCTCGACGCCTACAACAACGTCACCTCGCTGGGGCATTGCCACCCGGCGGTGACGGAAGCGATCTGCCGGCAAGTGCAGACGCTGGCGACCAACACACGTTACCTGCATGACACCATCCTCGAGCTGGCCGAGCGCCTGCTCGCGAGCGTGCCGGGCACCAGCCTGGCCCACCTGATGCTGACCTGCACCGGCAGCGAGGCCAACGACCTCGCCTATCGCATCGCCAAGGTCCACACCGGCGGCACCGGCATCATCGTGACCGACACGGCCTACCATGGCATCACCGACGCGGTGTCCAAGTTCTCGCCCTCGCTGGGCGTGAGCGTCGACCTGGGCGCGCATGTGCGCCTGGTGCCGGCCCCGCGCGCGTATCACGCGGAGGGGGCGGACCTGCCCGAGCGCTTCACCCGCGATGTCGAGGCGGCCATCGCCGATCTCAAGCGCCACGGCATCAAGCCGGCCGCGCTGATCGTCGATTCGCTGTTCACCAGCGACGGCATACTGCCCGGGCCCGTGGGCTTCCTGAAGGGCGCGGTGGAAGCGATCCAGCGCGCGGGTGGCCTCTTCATCGCCGACGAAGTCCAGCCCGGCTTCGGCCGCACCGGCGAGCACCTGTGGGGTTTCCAGCGCCACGGCCTCGTACCCGACATCGTGACCATGGGCAAACCCATGGGCAACGGCCAGCCCATCGCGGGGCTGCTGGCCACCGCCGAGGTCCTGGCGGAGTTCGGCAAGCACTCGCGCTACTTCAACACCTTTGCGGGCAACACCGTCTCCTGCGCGGCCGCACTGGCCGTGCTGGACACCATTGAGCGGGACGGGCTGGTGCGGCATGCGGCCCAGGTCGGCAAGATGCTGCACGACGGCATCGCCGCCTTGGCAGCCCGGCATGAAGCCATCGGTGATGTGCGCGGCGCGGGCCTGTTTGTCGGGGTTGAACTCGTCTCCGACCGCGCATCGCGCGCGCCGGACCGCGGCCTGACGAGCCAGGTGGTCAACCGCATGCGCGACAAGGGTGTGCTGATCAGCGCCTGTGCCATGGGGCACAACGTGCTCAAGATCCGCCCGCCCCTGGTGTTGTCGGCGGAGCAGGCCGGCTTGGTCATCCAGGCGCTCGACGAGTCGCTCACTGAAGCGCGGACGGCCTAGCCGCCATCAGCATCCGGCGCTACCATCCGCGCATGTCCGCCGCAATATCCCTGGACCGATTCGACCTCAAGATCCTGGCCCACCTTGAGCGCGAGGGCCGCTGCTCGAACGTCGAGCTGGCCGACGCGGTGGGCCTGAGCCAGAGCCCCTGCCTGGTGCGCACCAAACGCCTGCAGGAGATCGGCGTGATCCGCGGTTATGGCGCCGACATCGCGCTGGAGAAGCTGGGCAATTGTGTGGTGGTTTTTTCGGAGGTGACGATCAGCAGCCACCGGCCTCCGGACTTCCGCAAGTTCGAGCAGGCCCTGGACCGGCACGGCGAAATCGTCGAGTGGTACAACGTCAGCGGCGGTTACGACTACCTGCTGAAAATCGTGGCGCCCAACGTGGTTCACTTCCAGACACTGATGGAGCGCCTGCTGCAGGACGAGATCGGGATCGGAAAATTCACCAGCCGCATCGTCCTGCGCCAGTCCTCACGCAAGCGCACGCACCCGATCCATCTCATCGCGGCGCAGAACGCGTATCCCAGCAAATGCGATGAATGACAAAGTGCGTCGTCGCGTCCGGCGCTACGCGCTGGGACCGTAGCTCCGTCGTCGTTCGCGTGCCGTTGGGGGTTCAGGCTGAGCCAACTCAATGAACTCGCCCAGTCGGTCCAAATCGTGGGTCCAAAACATTGCGAGACCTCGCGCCTGTGCTTGCACCAAGTTCAAGACATTGAATACACCAGCAAGGGCGGCAGCCGGGACAACTTGCCGGATCCCGAACTGATTGAGCCAATATTCAGCGTTCACAGCCGCATCGTTGTTCAGGCGCTTTACGCTATTTGTTGCACTGTTCGAGACCTTGCACTCAATTGCCATGAGACGGGTGTCATGCAGCCTGACAACAATGTCGGCCTTTCGGTCTCCCAATTGACATTCCCCACAGAACTGCATCGCTTGCGGGCCGCCAACGATCGTGTCAATGCGCCGCGGCGGAACCTCAGTAAATCTCAAAGTCCGCAGGTACTGTTTGACCAGCGCTTCCTGGGTTGCCTTACCATCGTTTCGTCGTTTGGTTGAAATGCGCTGCGCCGCCAGCAAGACTGACGACGCAAGCAGCGCAGCCTCCAACTGTTGAGGCGTCGGGTTCGTGCCGTCCATAAGCCAAGGGAAGCGGTGCCGATCAATAATTCGCTCGATAACTGCGAAGACACGAGCCCGCGACTCAACGTTCACACCCAGAACGCCAGGAACAATCGACGGTACATCGGCAATGACGCGCAGGTCATCATCGGAAATGGGCGGGCCCGCGAGATAGCGAAACGCTTCACCGAGCTTCTGCTTATACGCTTCACCCATATTTGCTTCGTTCACGGCAGCAGAAGTGAGATTACCTAATCGCTCAAAGAGCGCGGAAAACTTCGTTCGAGCTTCTGTGTAGTGGCGCTCCCATTCCTCCGCAGTCTCGGCGAGTCTCGCTTCGCGAAACGCTGCCGAGGCTTCTGCCGCGCCAGAAACTAACTGCTCACGGGTCCAAACTGTGGGCGTCTTCATACGATCAATTCGGGCGGAATGCGAAGCCGCTCAATTTCTTTCGGCTCAAATTTTGTCAATCCACCAGCATAGGTTCGGCCACTTGAGGCAACTGTATTGGTGTTCAACCACGAAACGACACGCGAAAGAGACGCGGCAGTAATAGCTTCACGCGGATAAAGGCCATGAGCGATGTTGATGTGGCGCGCATCGCATGCATTAAGAGTGAATTGCGGTGGACGACGTGCCATGTACGTGCAAAGAATAGGAGCGGGAGCTCTCAGCCCTACAGACCACCACGCTTTCCGATGCTGCGCAATATAGCTCTGATCCGCGCCCTGAGCCTTTGCCCACTTCAAAAATGCCGAGACACTTCGTCGGTCGTCCTCGTTTAAGACTTCCAGATTTGCAGGAATGTCGATAACGCGGCGTAGATCGCTCGGCGAACGCAAATGATCACCGGCCTGAATCAGGTCCTTCGCTTTGGTGACTGTTGGCATTTTCACGCTGTCGGGGAGTGCCGTTGAATGCTCACCGGCAATCCAGATGCCATTCGCACCCGTAACCTGTCCGCGGTGTACGCGAAAGAATTCACCCAGTTCGATGCCCGAGGTGATCGACGCGGCTGAGGGGCGAACAATGACGGACCAACGATTAGCGGCAAGCAGCTCAGAGCGTGCAACGTCCGTTCCCTTCGTCAATCCATTCAATCCGCTGAGCTGATCCACAGCGCGGACGCGGATGCATGGCTTCGTACCGCCGACACGGAAACAAGTGATGGCGGCTGTAGTGGCGGTCCCGGGAAAAGCTTCGACGGTTGGAGCAAGCACATGCACAGCCGTGGCTCCCAGATGCTCAACTAACAACCGACGCAAGGCCGAACCGTAGTTGACATCCATCCATTCAGCGGACGTAATAAACGCACCAATATCACCTTGTCGCGCGAGGAGGAACGTCTGCAGAAAAAAGTGCAGATGCAAACCCGCAAGCGAGCTCGCTTTAATTCCAAGCTCTGCGAAATTCGAGCCATACCAAGCCTTCCATTCTGGGTCAATTTGGTGATGACGCACATATGGAGGATTGCCGATGAATGCGGTGACGCCCCCGCAATCCTTCAATTTCACGTGGCGGTAGTCCTCAACCAAAACCGTCCCACGCTTCGCCCAACCCCGCGCAGACAGGTTGGCACGCAACATCAACGCTGCGAGCGGATCAGTTTCCACGGCAACCAGTTCCGCCTTTGGAAACACTTCTCCCGCGGCCAAAATAAAGCGACCGGAACCCGCGCCTGGGTCGACTACACGCGAGGGCTTTGCGTTAGCGGCTACCCAATTTGTCATTGACTTCACAATGGCTGCGGGTGTGTACACAGCTCCAGCGTCGCGGCGGTCACGCGGCGAACGAATGAGGGCGAATGCGTCCCCCAAGGGATCTTCGCCGCGTCGAATTGCGGAGCGAATAGACGCAACGGCGCGTGAAGTAGGTGCCTCACTGCACTCGGCATCTGCAAGCCTGCGCTCGCCAATGGACAGCCCCGCTTGCCCATCGGTAAGGGCGAGGCACATCGCCACAAGTTCTCCTACTGTTCGCATGTCTAATAGCCCTTTTTTTGGCAGCCAGTGTACCTGCTTTAGCGAGAAAACTGTATATTTTTACAGTGCGAATGTGAGGTATTGCAATGCCCGACCGCTACGGAAAAGAGTTCTCGGCCGCACGCAACCGACTCTCTACCATCGGTTCTATTCCCCTCAAGCCTTCGGCCTGAACCCCAGCGCCAGCCGCGCGCCCGCGCCGACCATCACCCCCGCAGCCCAGAAGACACCCGCCGCGCCAACCAGCGAGCCGGCCAGCCCCGACACCATGGGGATTCCCACACTGGACATGTTGATCACGATCACCCGCACCGCCACCGCTTCGCCGTAGCGGTTCTCGGGCGACAGCTGGTGCAGCAGGCTCATCACCATGGGCTGCGTGCTGCCCAGGCTGAAACCCAGCAGCGCCGAACACACGCCCATGGCCAGCGGCGCCTGCACCAGCGGATAGACCCCGAACAGGACGGCCGTCACCAGCATCGCGCCGAACAGGATGGCCCATTCGCGCAGTTGCGCCGCCACCAGCGGCGTCAGCAGGCGCACGGCCGCCGCCGCGATGCCGAAGGCGCCCAGGATGCTGCCGATGACGGACGCCGGCAAGGCCCGTTCGTGCCCCAGCACCGGCACCAGGAAAGTGTGGACATCCCAGCACGCCGACAGCATGCCCGTGACGATGAGCAGCCTGCGCAGGCCCGGTTCGCGCCACAGGTCCCAGGCGCCGGCGCCGCGGCCGGGCCCGCCAGGCGCGGCAGGCATGGGGTCGGCCGCGCCACGCAGCGACAGCCAGCTGACCAGCGGCAGCACGGCCATTGCCAGAAAGGCCGCACGAAAGCCGGCGCTGTCTATCACCACGCCCGCCAGGACCGGACCCAGGAAGTTGGACAAGGCCAGGCCGATCGCCAGCCAGGAGAACGCCTGCCTCAATGCGGCGGGCTCGCTCACAACACGCGCCATGTGGCGCTGCATCGCGATGACCGCGACCCCGCCCGCGCCACCCGTGAGGAAAGCGCCCACGCACAGCACGGGAAACACGGGCCAGGCCGCCGCCAGCCCGACGCCGGCCACAGCCACCACCACCGCGGCCGCCATCGGCCGCTTCAGCCCATGGCGTTCGCAGTAGCGGCCCGCTGGCAGCGCAAGAAAGACCTGGGCCAATGCGAAGAGCGCGATCAGAAAGCCCACCGCCGCCTCGCCATGGCCCAGGCGCAGCGCCTGCAGCGGCGCGGCCATGCGGGCGCCTGTGAAACAGGCGTTGAGAAAGAGCTGGGCCAGCATCAGCCGGGCCAGCTCGCCGCCCGGGCCCTGGAAAGAAGGTCGCGTTGACTCAGACATCAAGCTCAGCCGCGGCAACGGGCGTTCACGCCTCCAGCCACACGCTTTCGGCGAACTGGTAGCCCATCAGGGCGCCGAGCGGATTCGGCGACAGGCCCTTGAGCTTCCTGCTGTGGCCGTCGATGCTGGACATGAAGAAGGGGATGCCGATGCCGGCGTCTTCGTGGATCATGGTCTGCATGTCGGCGTACATTTTTGCGCGCTTGGCCGTGTCGGGTTGCGCCCGCGCCGCCAGCAGCAGCTGGTCGAATTTGGGGTTCTTCCAGGCCGACTCGTTCCAGGGCGCGTCGGACTTGAAGAACTGGGTGAGCAGCAGGTCGGCCGAGGGCCGCGGGTTGATGTTGCCGAAGCCCACCGGGTGCTTCATCCAGTGCTGCGACCAGTAGCCGTCGGCCGGCATGCGGCGCACGTCCAGGTTCAGGCCCATCTGGCGCGCCTCGTGCTGCATCACCAGCGCGATTTCCGCCGAGTTGGAGGCCGCGGGAGACACCACCACCGGGATGGGCGCACTGCCGATGTTGGCCTTCTGCAGGTGCCACCTGGCTTTTTCAGGGTCGTAGGCCCGCTGCTTGAGCCCCTTGAAATGGAAACGGTCGCTGGGGTGGATGGGCTGGTCGTTGGCCACTTCGCCATAGCCCATCAGGACGGACTTGACCATCTGCTCGCGGTTCATGAGGTGCTTCATCGCCAGCACGAAGTCCGGGTTGGCGCCGGGTGCGCTGTCGCGGCGCATGATGAGGTCGGTGTACACGCCCGCCTTGGTCTCGAAGATCGCGTGCTTGCTGCTGCCCTTGATGCGGTCCACCGAGCGCGGGTTGATGGCCATGGTCAGGTCGATCTCGCCGGTGAGCAGCGCATTGACGCGCGCCGCCTCGTCGGCGATGCCCACATACTCGATCTCGTCCAGGTAGGGGCGGCCCGGTTTCCAGTAGTTCTCGTTGCGCACGGCCAGCGAGCGCACGCCGGGCTTGAAATCCTTGAGCTTGTAGGGGCCGGTGCCCACGCCGGCCATGTGCGCGTTCACGTCGGTGATGCCGTCACGCAGGATGAGGAAGTGCGAGGTGCCCAGGATGGCGGGCAGGTCGGCATTCGGGGCGCTGAGGCGGATGGTCACCTCGTGGGGCCCGGTGGCTTTGACTTCTTCGATCTGCTCGGCCAGCGCCCTGGCCTTGGAGCCCGTTCCCGGCTCCTTGTGGCGCATGATGGAAAACACCACGTCGGCCGGTGTGAAGGGCTTGCCGTCATGGAAGGTCACGCCCTGGCGCAGCTTGAACACCCAGGTTTTGGCGTCCTTGGTGCTGAACTCTTCAGCCAGCGAAGGCCGCGGCGTGAGGCTGGCGTCCAGCGAGGTCAGCCCGTTGTAGAACATGAAGGCGCGGATGTAGTCGGTGTGGTTGGAGCCCTTGGCCGGGTCCAGCGTGTCGCTGAGCGCCGCGGTGGCCCCGGCCACCTTGATGCGCCCGCCCTTGCGCGGGGCCTGTGCCTGCGGCTGGGCCGCGAGGGCCAGCGGGGCGACGCCGCCGGCGGCCAGCATGGCCAGCACGTCGCGGCGGCGGGTGTGAGGGGTGTTGAGTTCAGGGAAATGGTTCATCTTGTTTGTCTCCTCGTGTTGGTGGTTTTGTGTTGATGGTTTTGGTCTTGGTTGTGGAAACCCAGGCGTGCTCACCCCAGCCGATACCGGCTCGGGCGAGATTGCCCCGGTCGGCGCCGGTTCAGGCGAACTTGTTTTTGATCGTGTAGTACAGCCCCACCGCAGGCAGGAACCAGGGGGTGCCGAAATGGCCCGGGATGGCGGGCCAGGGGTTGTCGCGCCAGGGGTTGGCCGCCGCATCGCCGGCCATCACGCGCGCCATGCATTCGCCCATGTGCACCGACATCTGCGTGCCGTGGCCGCTATAGCCCATGGAGTAGTACAGGCCATTGGTTTCACCGGCATGCGGCAGGCGGTCCTGCGTCATGTCGACGATGCCGCCCCAGCAGTAGTCGACGCGCGTGTTGCGCAAGGCCGGGAACATCGCCGCCATCTGCTCGCGCAGCACCTGGCCGCTCTTGGCGTCAGACCTGGGGCTGGACAGCGCAAAGCGCGCGCGCCCGCCAAACACCAGCCGGTTGTCGGGCGTGAGGCGGAAGTAGTTGTGCAGCGTGTGCGTGGTGGTGTAGGTGCGCTTCTTCGGCAACAGCGCCTGCGCCAGGGAAGCCTCCAGCGGCTCGGTCACGATGATGAAGCTGCCTATGGGCACGATGCGGCGCCGCCAGTAGGAGAAACTGGAGAACGGGCCGTGGCGCGTGGCGCCGGTGGCCACCAGGACCTGGTCCGCGTCCACGGCGCCGCGCGGCGTGTGCACGCGGTGCGCGTGGCCGTGCAGGCGCTCAAGCCGCTGCACCGGGGCGTGGTCGTAGATCTGCGCGCCGCGCCGCGCCGCTGCTTCAGCCAGGCCCCGGCCGAACTGGCCCATGTGCATCTGCGCGCTTTTCTTGAACAGCAGGCCGCCCGCAAATCCGTCGCAGCCTATCTCCTCACCGATGCGCTGCTGCGGCACCAGTTCCACCTCGGAATCCGCTTCGCGGCGCAGGCGCTCGAAGCTTCGCGCCAGGGCGTCGTAGTGGGCAGGCCGCGAGGCCAGCTTGAGCTTGCCGCGGCGGTGGAAATCGCAGGCAATCGCTTCTTCGCGCACCATGCGTTCGACCGTATCCACCGCGTCGTCGTAGGCGCGGTACCAGGCGGCCGCGCGCGCGGTGCCCACGCGATCGGCGACGGTGGCGAAGTCCACCGCCAGGCCGTTGTTGACATGGCCGCCGTTGCGGCCGGAGGCTTCAGCCGCCACGGCCGAGGCCTCCAGCACCACCACACGGGCTCCGCGCATGGCCAGCGTGCGGGCCGCCGAGAGCCCGGTGAAACCGCCGCCGACCACCACCACGTCGGCTTTGGCGGGCAGGGCATCGGCGCGGCCCTCGAAGGGGGCCATGGTGTCCGTCCAGAACGATTCGAGCTTCATGATGGGTGCCTGGAAATACTTGAGGGGCTGAAGAACTTTGGGGAGGGCCTGAAGGATGCGCAGCCGCGCTTATGCGCTGCCGTAGATGATCCAGATCTTGCGCGTGGTCTCAATGCAGCGCCACTGGCCGACCCAGTCGGGCTTCATCACGAAGGCGTCGCCCGCCTGCACGCGGTAAGTCTTGCCGCCGTCTTCGGTCAGTTCCGACACGCCCGAGAGGATGTAGCAGAACTCCCACACGCCGCCCTTGATGGAACGCAGCGTGCCGGGCGTGGTCTGCCACACGCCGGTGCGCAGCTTGCCGTCGGCCGTCTGGTCCACGTCCCAGTTGGTGAAGCGCGGGTCACCCGCCAGAAGTTTCTCGGGCAGCGGCAGGCTCTCGCGGCCTTCGCCCAGGTCATCGAGCTTGAAGAAAGTCAGGTTGCTCACGGTGTCTTTTCCTTTCAGATTACAGGCCGACCAGCGCGGGCAGGCCGCTGATGTCGCGGATCTCGGCGTGGCTGTAGAGCTCGTTGGGCTTGGGCTCGTGGCCGCGGTTGACGAAGACCTTGTTCTTGATGCCCAGGTCGTGGGCCGACATCAGGTCGTAGCGCGGGCTGGAGGACACGTGCAGGATGTCGTCCGGCGAGCAGCCGAGCTGGTCGAACATGTATTCGAAGGCCTGCAGGCGCGGCTTGTAGGCGCCGGCGTCCTGCGCGGAGCGGACAAGTCCACGCGCCGCCTGGCGCGCGCCGACGGCGCCCTGTTCTCCTTCGCCGGCGTGT
>Ga0307408_100001460_pt1 | contig 17553 bp, 15 predicted proteins | sample 322Cmetagenome_FD_202116 | JGI IMG/M metagenome (GOLD analysis project Ga0307408, IMG submission 202116) | Maize rhizosphere microbial communities from greenhouse at UC Davis, California, United States - 322HYB-C-3 | ecosystem: Host-associated > Plants > Roots > Rhizosphere > Soil | place...
TATGGTTTAAAACTCCACTGGTTGACGTCAGGGTACCTTTGCCTTCTTTACCTGTACCGTTCCATACGGCAGTTGATTTTCTTATCATATTTAAATGAAATTTATTGATAAAATTAACATATCAACTCCAAATGGCAAATCGGGTTTCTAAAGAAAAAACAATTTTAATTCCATGCTTACAAAAGAATTTTGCTACTTACCTCTTTATCAATGGTTATATACCCCGGATATTTAATTTTCTTTCCGCCAAAACCAATGGTTGGTTTAATTTTTATTGTCACAATACCCTTCTTTTCTTCCTTGCCTTCTTTCGCCGATGAGATAAAATCAACAATTGCGTCTTGAGTTTTAGAGTCTGAAAGCAATCCGTAAATGTTAGAATTTATTTTGATAGGCACTCTGGCTTCGCCATTTGGCTGTACCGAAATCGGCTGGTCAACCAGGCCATTTGCCAATTCTGCATTCTTAAACAGAATTTTATATTCAAACTGATTTACAGCGGCTAAATCAGCTGTTGGATTTCTGATAAGCATATTGATTTTCCCACTCAGTGGCACGTCCTTTCTTAAAAGAGCCAAAGCAATTCTGGGTGTTTTACTAAAGTCAAAACCACCATTGTTAACCAGGTCGGTTACTTTTACGTTAGCTATATATAAACTATCGGCTGATGTTATTTCGTACCTGCAGTCTTCAAATGCTTTAAGGTTTTTTACTTGTTTATTGATGCCGCAACCTGCAAACAGCAAGATTGATAAGCTGATATAAGCTATTTTTTTCATGATTTATTTAACGCTTGTTATTTAACTAATGTGTGTATTGTCAGTAATTTAAATAGACATTTCCGGGGACTTAAGGTTTAGGGGACTGTTTTTTATTTCCACTAAAAGCAGATCTTTCATACAGTCAAAAATCAAGCTCATTATTACCAATCCTAACCTAAGACGGGCAATTCTTAAAAGACGTAACATCAGCCAATCAAATTTATTAAGCTAGATTAATACCTGATACAACAGAAATGAAGCTAAGGCACCTACAAGAGTATTTAGAAAGTTAACCATGTCATTATTTAGTTTTTGGCGGCGTTCTAATGCTGCGCCCAGCACAGAATCAGTTAAATTCCCAACGGTTCCCGCTGCAACAATAATTAATGAAAGAATACCCCAACCATAAAATATGGAGAAGGCGATGGAAACAATCGCCGAAGCAGCAATTCCAAATAATGTGCCTTCGAGGCTTATAACTCCGTCAAGGCCTCTTCTATCCGGCTTGAAACTTAAAATGTTAAAGAATTTATTCCCGTAGATATTACCCATTTCCGATGAAATAGTATCTGCTGTAGCCGACGAAAGGCTTGATGCAAGCATCAGTATAAAAACATGCTGGTAATCGGGCCACAGATAACCGGCAATTCCGGACAAAGCAGCCACGCCACCATTAGCAAATACCTGCCCAGCATTCCTTCTTCCGTTGTTTGCTTCTTCCAGCTTGTACTGTTCTTTAAAGGCTTTTTTCCAGGAGCTGGCCCAAACAGCTAGAATAAAGAATGAAGCCAGCAAAATTATCCCTTTAAATGATGTACTTAAATAAATAGATGCAGCTATTCCCGCACCGCACAAAGCACCTTGAAATGTTAACTTTTTTGCATAAACACTTAGAACAACGCCAAGCGCTAATAGCGAGAAAAGTAAAATGAGATTGGCGTCTACCATAAAACATTCGAAATTAAACAAAAGTAGATTCTACCCCGAAGAAATTGAGGCAAAAAAAAAAGCTATGTGGCTGGAAACCCATAGCTTTAATTTTAGCTGTATTGAAATTTAAAGACATCAAAAATCCTCATGATGGCTTTGATAAGCTCTTTTCCTGTTTACTTTAATTGCCGAATGACTCATATTATAAATAACAGTATAAAACATCCAGATAGATATAAATGGTGCCGCTATAAACATTAAATGCTCCAACCTGCTAGATATGTGTATTTGCACTACCACAAGGTAGCAAATGATGTAGGCATTAAGTACTGCAATGGCGAAATCGGGCTTCTTTAGCATATTTGAAGGTTTTAGATGCACTAAATATAGTTTTAATTGCAATTGCTGTTCCAAAAAAGCCGTGCAAATATAACTTTTAGTTAATCCTCAATTTCAACAAGGAATCATTGCTATAATTGCACCAATGGCAATAATCTTAATATTTTTCACAACAAAATAAACACTTCCATAAAACTGGCGACTAGAACGTCGTAGAAATTACCCAGAAGCTGTTATTAAGCTGTTTATATTTAGGTAAAGAATGCCCCAGTCCCTATAGCAGTTAAAAAGCACAGCGATATACGACTGGATTTTTTAACGCCGCTAACAAAAGGCTCAGAACGTTGTTAGCTCAGATATTTTGCATTTCAATAACATCCATGACAGAGATTGAACACTACATTCAACAGTATACTGGCACTTGAAAACAAATCTATTCATAGACAAGATTTTCTTTTATTACACTATAAATGAATAAGTTAAAGAAAATCACAGCATTTATCAATAATTAAAACCGAAACTGCCCGTTTATTTTCAAAAAAATAATGAAGATCAACCTTTTTAACCTACTAATCCCCCTTGCACTTTCGATAAGCAGCTGCTCGTCTTTATATATGCCCAACGTCCCAAACACACCCATGCTAAGCAGTAAAGGGCAATTTAGCGCAGGCGGCCATATGTCTCTTAAAGGCAATTTAAGCTTTAACAGTGCCTATGCTTTTTCAGAAAACCTAGGTGTGATGCTCAATGGCTCTCTTATTGACCGCAGCCGTGATAGAAAAGACTTCGCGCAGAATTTAATTGAAGGCGGCGTGGGCTACTTCACTAAATTTGGGGCAAGCAATAACCGTATATTGGAAATCTACCTAGGCTATGGGGCAGGAAATTCAGAATTGATAAAGAAAGAGGTTAAATACGAAGGGAACGTTCCCTATAACTGGCAGGAAACTACATTTGACAAGTGTTTTATGCAGGTGAACTATAGCTCTAAAAACAAAAAGAAACTGAAGCTTTTCGGAAAACAATTTCCTCTAAATTACGGAACAGCCCTTAGAATGAGTTATGTAAATATGAATTCTTTTTACATCAATGACGTTAATCAAACACATAAAGAAGATAACATCTTACTTGAGCCCGTATTTTTCACCCGAATGCAGATAAATCCCAATTTGCAAATACAGTACACGAGCGGCAGCAACATTGGTTTAAAAAACAGAGACTATCTTACTGCTGGAAGTTCAGTATTTACCATTGGCGCAGTTTTTAACCTTAATGGCAATAAAAAAGGAGCATCGTATTAAATGCTCCTTTTCACTTTTATATAAGCCCAATTAGGCAGGTATTTCTTTTTTTTTAGCGTTCGGCCTTCCGTTTTTGAAAGCTTCGCGAGGTTTAAGCCCAAGAATTTCAAACATCTGCATATCCTCGTTAAACTCAGGATTTGGCGTAGTTAATAACTTATCGCCTGCAAAAATTGAATTGGCACCAGCCATAAAGCACATTGCCTGGTCGGTTAAACTCATTTGAGTGCGGCCTGCAGAAAGCCTTACAACTGTTTTTGGCATGATGATACGTGCTGTAGCAATCATTCTTACCATATCCCAAATTGGAACTAATGGTTGATTTTCCATCGGAGTACCTTTAACCGGAACCAAAGCATTAATTGGCACCGATTCGGGATGCTTAGACATATTTGATAACGTTTTAAGCATTGAAATGCGGTCCTCTACAGTTTCGCCAAGGCCAATAATTCCACCACTGCAAACTGTAAGCTTCGCTTTGCGCACATTTTCAATGGTTTTTAAACGGTCATCAAAGGTACGGGTTGTGATAATACGCTTGTAATCATCCTCTGAAGTATCTAAATTATGGTTATAAGCATACAAACCAGCATCGGCTAAGCGTTGCGCCTGGTGTTCTGTAAGCATGCCCAGTGTACAGCATACTTCCATATCCATTCCGTTTACCGCCTTCACCATATCAATCACCTTGTCAAAGTCTCGGTTATCACGTACTTCTCTCCAGGCTGCGCCCATACATAAACGAGAAGCTCCGCCCTCTTTTGCCTTTTGTGCTGCGTGAGTAACTTGCTCAAGCGACATCAAAGCATGCACTTCAACGCCGGTATTGTAGCGTGCTGCCTGCGGGCAATACGAACAATCTTCAGAACATCCACCTGTTTTAATGGATAATAAACTACTGATTTGAACCTCAGAGTAATCTTTATTCTCGCGATGAACGGTAGCCGCCCTGTAAATTAAATCTAATAATGGGCTATTATATATTTCAGAAATTTCTTCTTTAGTCCAGTCGTACCTTATCTCGGCCATAGTTTCAATTCTTATGCCGGCAAATTTAGTAGAAAAATTGGTAGATTGATGGAGGAATGGAGATTAGAGACAGGAGTTGAGAGATTGGAGTCAAGAGATTGGAGACAAGAGTCAAGACATTAGAGACAAGAGTCAAGACATTGGAGACAAGAGTCAAGACATTGGAGACAAGAGTCAAGACATTGGAGACAAGAGTCAAGACATTAGAGACAAGAGTTGGAAGCATGAGTCATGAGATAAGAATTAAGTCAAGGTATCCATTGCCGTTCGGCTTTAGCCAACGGAAGGCAGATATTTGGGCAGACCTCTGATACCTGATACCTCAAAGCTGATACCTAAAACCTCACAGCAGCAGCCTACTTGCCAGGCCTAAGAGAAGCAAAAAGCCAAAAACATCGGTGAAGGTGGTGATAATAATAGATGATGCAATGGCTGGATCAATTCCGATTCTTTTTAGTAATAAAGGAATAGATGCACCGGTAATACCCGCTATTAATAGGTTGCCCGTCATGGCGAGGAAAATAACTAATCCAAGTAACGGGTTACCATCATAAATTAAGGCAAAGATGAAAACGATAAAGCCGTTTACTGCACCATTAATTAAACCAACGGTTAGCTCCTTAAATACAGTCTGGTAAGCCTGTTTATCTGTTAAATCACTCAAGGAAATACGGCGCACTGTTACCGCAAGTGCCTGGGTAGCAGCGTTCCCTCCCATTCCGGCAATCATCGTCATATATCCCGATAGGATAACAACCCTACTAATAGTGGGTTCAAAATGCCTGATTACTGAGGATGCTAAAAATGCTGTGCCTAAATTCAAAATCAGCCAGGGCAGGCGGCTTTTTACGGCTTCTTTCCAATTACCAGATAATTCCTCATCTTCGGATACACCGGAGATTTTTAAAATATCTTCTGTATTTTCTTCCTGAAGTACGTCGATAACGTCGTCAAAAGTAATGCGCCCCAACAAGTGCATATGATCATCAACCACCGGAATACTGGTCAAATTATACTGGGATAGTAGTTTTGCCACTTCCTCCTGGTCGGTATCTGCCTTTACGAAGACAAAGTCGTCTTTTACAAGCTCCCTGATGTGTACCGTATACTTTGACTTGATGATGTCTTTTAGGGAAACTATCCCAACCAGGCGATTATAATTATCAACTACATTGATTGTATAAAACTCTTCAATCTCTTCAGACAAGCGAATTATTTCATCCAGGGCTTCCTTTTTGGTAAGGCTGCTATTCACTTTCAATACCTGGGTGTTCATCAAACCACCCGCGGTATCTTCATCATAGCTTAATAAAGTCCTGATGTGAGAGGCATCTTCTTCATCGAGCCCTTCCAGAATTTCAAGCTGTTGCTGCTCTGGCAATTGACTGATGATGTCGGTTGCATCATCATAGTCAAGTTCCTCAACAATTTCAGAACGTTTCTCTGGGGCTAAGTTTCCGAGAATTTTTTCCGGGTGGATTTCAGAATCCATTTCAGAAATTACCTCAGATGCAATATCAGCCGGAAGAATATTAATGATATGTTCTCTGGCTTCCTGAGGCAGGCCCTCAAACAGAATAGCAATTTCTGAGGCGTGATATTCTGACAGCAAGACTTTTAGAGATTCTTCATCTCCCTCAAGTGCTTGCTGCAGGCGTTGAATATCTGATTTATCAAGCTCAAATGATTGCATTGGCCGCTAAAATAGTAAAATGAACCAGTTTTTAGGGCAATAAAGCCCTTAAGGCAACAGATTTAACAAATATTTTAACTATCTAATGCCTATTTTAACCAGCCTTTTCGCCAAAAATATATCAATTGTAATACGGCAATTATGCCCATAACAAGCATAGTATAAACATATCCATGTTCAGAATACAATTCGGGCATGTTATTAGTCAGTACTTTACCAGTCTTCGGGTCTTCACGGGCAAAATTCATACCGTACACGCCTGCAATAAAAGTTAAGGGGATAAAAATCGACGATATTACCGTAAGCACCCGCATAATTTCGTTGGTACGGTTGCTTACAAAAGACAGGTACATATCAATCAAACTAGTGGTTATTTCCTTATAGCTTTCAACCAGGTCGATAACTTGCATTGAGTGGTCGTACACATCCTTTAAAAACGTCTTGGTATTATCGGTTATCAAAGGCGATGAACTTCGCAGCATATCATTTATCTTATCGCGTTCCGGCCAGGCAGCCCTTCTTAATACAATGAGGGCTCTTTTAATTTGCTGGGCTTCATATGTAATGGACTTATCGGGTCGGCGGTACAAGCGTTCCTCAAGGGTTTCCAACTCCTCGCCAAAGCGGCTTATCAGGAAAAAATAATTATCCAGTATCATATCCATTAAGGCGTACATAATGTATGAACTGCCGCTTTTACGGATATTGCCCTTGCCCTCCTTTAGCCTCTTTCTAACGGGATCCAGGCAATCTTCATAATTCTCCTGAAATGTAAATAAGATATTTTCGGTTAAAAGAAAAGATATCTGCTCGTTTTCCAGCTGCAGGTTTTGGTTAAGTCCAATCATTCGGCTGGTAGCGAAAACATAATCGTCAAACTCCTCCAACTTAGGGCGCTGGTGAGTGTGCAATATATCCTCCAGTATAAGGCTGCTAACTTTAAATTCCTCTCTAATGGATTCAAGTAATTTAATATCCCCCAAACCCTGCACATCTATCCAATGGCTTCGCCCCGCATTTTTTCGGAGAACCTCCTTTATTCCATCAAAATCTTGCGCTGTATCTATTTCGAAGATGTTTGAGGAGAATGTGTAAACTGTTATACGTGGACTTAAAGCACCCTTACTTACTTCTAATAAGCCCGGACTACTTCCCGGTGGGGGCATTCTCCTTTCTGATTTTTTTACTGTGATTCTCCGGAATTTGCTGGGCATACTACAAATATTGGCCGCTTTGTGGACCCTGGCTGAATAACAAATCCACTATGCTTAGGTTGGGAATAAAGCCGTTCCTCTCGTCAAACACCTGAAAATAAGGTTTATTACTTGCTACATTGTTTATTTTTGGATGGATAGAAGAACGAAAATCAACTAAGTCTGAATATTCCTTTTCGTAACTATCCTGATAATTGTAAGGAATGTTAAGCTTTAGCGCCTTTAAAATCACTTTTAACAGCCCCTCATTATAATCAAACAAAAAATCGAACTTCTTTTCATAGAAAGGAGCTAACTCATCCTCATAAAACTCAAAATAAGCAGAACTCCTATACGAGGATTGAAGGCTTAACCAATGTAAGCGCTGCCAGTCAAAATCGTATGAAATTCGAACATCTTTAACCTTAGTATGAACTTTTGACCCTTTAATTACCGGAACAATTAAATCCAACTTGCCCTGCGGCGAATGTATGCAAGCCCTGTTTCTGTATGTTTGCTTCGGAAAATGTTCAGCGCGTTCAAGAAGCGCATTCTCTTTATATTGTAATAGTTTACTAAAAAACTCTATAGGTGGTAAGTAAAATAATGGAAAGATTGCGCCTTTATTCATTGTATATACTAAGTTTGCAGTCCGGTTCGCCGAAATTAAATAATAAAAGCATTCAATGAAGAAGGTTCTTTGGGGTCTTGTTAAATTTTTTTTATACCTGATATCTTTCCTCCCCTTTCCCGTTCTTTATTTGTTATCGGATTTCTTTTACTTCATTATTTACTACGTTATTAAGTACAGAAGGCATGTGGTAATGCCCAACTTACGTAATGCGTTTCCAGAAAAAAGCGAGCTTGAGTTAAAAGCAATTGAAAAGAAATTCTTCCATTTTTTATGCGATAATATCCTGGAATCTTTTAAGATGCTCACCATATCTAAAGAATCCATTAAGAAGCGCGTGAAAGTGCGAAATCCGGAAGAAATAGAGCAATATTTTGCCGAAGGAAGGTCAGTATTATTAACCGGAGGCCATTACGCCAACTGGGAATGGGGTAACCTGGCTATCAGCCTCGTTATTAAAGAACACCCAGCAATGGTTATCTATAAGCCACTTGGCAACGCCCATTTTGGCGATTTAATGAACCAAATGCGTAGTCGATTTGGGACCGTTATGGTGCCAATGAAATCCACTTTGCGTAAAATTGCAGAATACAAAAACAAACTGTATTTAATGGTTCTTGTTGGCGACCAAACCCCTACACGACACGAAACGCAGTACTTTACTACTTTTTTAAACCAGCCAACATCAGTCTTTTTAGGTATTGAAAAAATTGCAAAAACAACAGGTAACCCTGTGATATATTTTGTGATAGACAAGGTAAAACGAGGGTACTACGAGGCAACTTTCACAACCTTAATTAAATGTCCTAAAGAAACAGTTGGCCATGAAATTACAGAAGCTCATACCAAAATGCTTGAGGATTACATCAAAGCAAAACCAGAGTTGTGGCTTTGGTCACATAAACGTTGGAAATTTAAACCCGAAGATATTCAATGACTGCCTTCCCAAGTGTAGCTGTAGTAATTCTTAACTGGAATGGAAAAGACTACCTTCAGCAATTTCTTCCTTCTGTATTATCCTCCACATATCCCAACTTAAGAGTTTATGTAGCCGATAATGATTCCGCTGATGATTCGGTAGAGTTTACAAAGGCCAACTTCCCACAGGTAGAAATCATTAGAAATGCTAAGAATTACGGCTTTGCCGGAGGATATAATGAGGCGCTTAAACATGTTGAGGCCGATTATTTTGTACTGCTAAATTCAGACGTCGAAGTTACTTCGGGCTGGATAGAACCCGTTATTGATTTAATGCAGAGCGATGCTACAATTGCAGCCGCCCAACCAAAATTAAGAGACTACAACGATAGGGAACGCTTTGAGTACGCTGGCGCTGCCGGCGGTTTCATTGACCGCTTTGGCTACCCATTTTGCCGTGGCCGACTTTTTGATACCGTTGAAATAGACGAAGGACAGTACAACACCGCCTCGGAAATTTTTTGGGCAAGTGGTGCCGGAATTTTTATTAGAAGATCGTGCTGGCTGGAAGTAAACGGCTTTGATGCAGATTTTTTTGCGCACATGGAAGAGATCGATTTATGCTGGCGCTTAAAAAACCGCGGCTATAAAATTATGTACTGCCCGGATTCTGTAATTTATCATATTGGAGGCGGTACTCTTCAAACTGACAGCCCTTACAAGAGCTATTTAAATTTTAGAAACAACCTGGCAATGTTGCTAAAAAATTTGCCGCGGAATAGACGTTTCCCTGTCCTATTCACAAGATTTTGGCTCGACTTTATTTCTCTATTGAAATTTATGGCTGATGGAAAGTTTAAACAAGCAAGAGCGATCAATAAAGCTCATGTTGCTTTCTTCAAAGATCTTTTTAAGAATCTAAAAAAATCCCATAAAACTTATCCGCAATTTAACAGAGCGGGTTTAAGTGATAAAAGCATTGTATGGCTATATTTTGCAAAAGGAGTTAAAAAATTTGAGGACGTGAAATGATCGCCACAGCGACATTCGATAGTTTTCAGAGTATTTTTTGAATTTGTAAACTGACCTACTTATCGATAAAAAGACGCAAATAAAATTAAATCTGCGTCTTTTTCCTTAAACCTCCACCTTACTGCCATAGCTTAACAAGTTAATTTTACTTGAGCCTCCAGGCTGTTTACTTACCTGAATTTGAACCCCAATTCTATCTTTCAGAGCTTCTACGTGAGATATAATACCTATTGTTTTGCCCTTAGACTGCAGATTTTCAAGTGCTGAAATTGCAATATCAAGAGTATCTGCATCCAGTGTACCAAACCCCTCGTCAATAAACAGGGAATTGATTTGCACCTTTCGGCTTGCAAGGTCTGAAAGCCCCAGGGCCAAAGCAAGGCTCACGAGGAAGCTTTCGCCTCCAGACAAAGTAGCCATTGGCCGCACAGCATCAGCCTGATACCCATCTATAATTTGAAGTTCGAGATCCTTTTCTTTACTTTTTAATATTTGATAACGATCGCTTAATTTTTGCAGATGCCTGTTTGCCAATTCTGTTAAACGGGCAAGTGTTAAGCCCTGCGCAAAACGGCTGAATTTTTTTCCATCTGCAGATCCAATTAAAGCAGACAGTTGCAGCCAACGTTCAAACTCCCTCTTTTGTAAATCAATTTGAGCAGCAACTTCCTCAAACTTGGCTTTCATCCGGGCATCTTCCGTCAAAATTTGATTTAAACGGCCAATCTCCTGATTAAGGTTTTTTCCGGTTTCTTCAATTTCCCCAAACCGTTCCTGCAAGTTGTCAAGGCTTTCAGATGTGAGTTCCTTCGATGTTTCGTGTTTAATCTCTAAATCCGTTTGAATCAACATCTGATTGAGCGTTTCAATTTGGGTAGAAATTTCTTTTTCTAATTCGGCAAGCTTAAGCGCTTCCTCCTCCGAAATAAAATGCTGCTTTAATTCTTCAATGGATTCAATTCCAACCTCTTTAATATGGACAATCAGCTCTCCATTTAAACGGGCTAAATCGACTTTTAGCGAAGATATTTCCACTTCCAGTTGCCGCAGCTGCGTTTCGCTTACTGTTAGCAATTCCTGCTTATGCTGACAGGTACTTTGTGCAGATTCCGCCAGGCTATTTTGTAAGTTTAATTGTTTACTTAGCTTTTCCTTTTCAACAGCTGGACTCTTATCGCCAAACGCATCGTAACGGCTCACTTTGAGTTTCTCAAGTGCTGCCTTCTCCCCATCAAGTTCAGTTTTTAACCTCAAAACCTGCTCCAACTTCTCGGCCAATCCCTCTGCAATTTTGCTTAATTCAGTTTTGATACTTACTAAATCTATATTCAAATGCTGCTGTTTTGCAAGTGAGTGCAAATAAGTTTGCGACCGTTCCAGTAAAACAGGTTCCATGCTGTTTAGATTTTCGAGGCTAAAAGCTACTTTATAAGTTTGCAATAGTCCGTCAATCTGGACTATATTTTTTGCTTGTTTAGCTTTAGCGGCCTCAAGCTGGACTTTGGATTTACCTATCTGTTCTGAGATAAGGTTCAAGCGCTCAATCGCCGCATTTGTTTTACTCTCAGCCTGCATTAGCAATTCGCGCTTTTGCCCCATTTCTTTTTCAAGATTCTGAACTTGCTGGCCTAAATCCCGCAGGCCTTTAATTTTTTGCAACACCTGTGTTTGCCGCTGCTGCTTCTTAAGAACTATGGCTTGTATGGTATCGGCAGTTGTAATATCCAAAGGCTTGGGCAATTGGCTATTCGCTTTGTCAAAATCACTCCTTATAAGCAACAATTCAGAAGCAAGGCGGCTCATTTGCTTATCAATCGACTCAATTAAATTCTTCAAGGTATTGCACTCCAAATCCTTCTGGTTTAGCTTTTGAACCAATTCGGCAAGCACCGCTTCCTGTTTGTTCCGTTTCTGTTCAGCCTCGGGGAGTTGAGGCTCATATCCCTCTTCCACATAAGGGTGATGCATTGAACCACATAAAAAGCACGGTTGGTTCGGCTCTAGCAAATTCCTGTCCTCTTCATATTTCCTGATTCTCTGTTGAACCTCCACCAACTGCCTTAAATCTGATAGAAAGCTTTCTGCTTGCTGTTTCTTTTCTGCCAGGCTTTGCTGTTCAGCCATAGCCGATTCATATAGGCACCTATTTTTATCAAGCTCTACCTGTAAAGCATCTTTTTCAACCTGCCCTTTTTTAAAAGAGGAAGCAGACTTATACTGTTGCTCACACAAACTGATTAAAGCTGGCAATTTTGCTGATTCATCTTCTAAATCGATTAGCGAATCAGGCTCAGACGCCAAGCTGGATTCTAACTCTTTTACTTTCAGCTGTAACGTACTTAGCTCTTTATCGATAGATTCAGTCTTTAGCTTGTTTTCAACCAGGAACGCATTCCCAGCAGATTGCTGTTTAACAGAAGTTTCATATTCGGTTTCTAAACTTTCTGTTAGAATTTGATTCTCCGAGATTTCCTTAAGATACTGCCTGAAAACAACAATATCCTTTTCTAATTCCTTATCACGCTCATTTTGTTGTAACCATTGTGTGAGGCTCTCAAGACTTTTTTCAATCTCACTAAGCTGAATAGCTTTATTTGTCTGCGAAGTAAGGGTCAACTGAACTTCCTGTTCGGCATTTTGAACGCCCAAATCAAGTTTCTCTACCTGAGCCAGTAGGTTTGCGATCGTAAAATCTTGCTGTATTATTTTTTCAAATAAAGGCTCTGAATCAGTTATTTTCTGTTGAGTTTCTTTTACCTGTAAGCGGGCATTTTCGAGAGATGCAGTTGCTTGCACATGCTCCTCTTTTAGAAGTGGCAAGCGCTCTATAAGCAAAGCCGAAGCCTCTTGCTGTTTTTGTAACCGGCTAGCCACCGATCGTATTTCCACTAAGGCTGGCTTAAAACGCAATGCCTTACCATGCTGGTGCAAACGCTCAAAATTAGATTTGTTGGCAGCATACCGTTCCTGCACAACATCCTGCTTCTCGAGCAAATTTGCTTTCTTTTTTGCAAGGCCTTCCAAAGCTTGCAGCCAGTTTATTTTTGCATTTATGTTTTCCTTGTCCGATTTTATTGCATCCTCTTTCTCGCGTAGGCTTTCCAGATGGCTGCTATTAGCTTCTCTCTCTTCATCGCTAAGCAGCACTACATCGTTCAACCTTCCCCGAAGCGAATCCAAAACCTCTTTCTCCTTCTTTGTACGCTCGAAACTGAATTTTGAAATCTCGCTATAAATTCCCGTATCTGTAATTTTCTCTAAAAGCTCGCTTCGTTCGTTTTCATCAGCTTTTAAAAACCTGGTAAAATCGCCTTGCGAAAGCATCACGGAACGCAAAAACTGGTTATAATCCAAGCCACACAAGTCAACAATTGCCTGTTTAATTATTGTAGTAGTATGCCCGCCTAAAAAAACGCCTGTCTCGGCTTCCGAAAACTCGATTTTCTCGCCCTGTAAGGCTCCATCCACCTTGCCCCTACTTCGCCTCAATGACCATTTGGACCGGTAGATTTTGCCTTTTACCTCAAACTCTACCTCCGAAAAGCACTCCGAAGTGTGCCGGCTCATAATTTCGGATACTTCCTTGTTATGTCGGTGTACCCTTCCGTAAAGGGCAACGGTAATGGCATCCAGAATGGTGGTTTTGCCAGCTCCCGTTGGGCCCGTTATGGCGAACAGGCCATTCTCTTCGAAAGGAGCCTTATCGAAACGGATTTCATGAAGCCCCTTTAATGAGTTAAGGTTTAGGAATTTAATACTTATTATCTTCATGGTTAAGGTGCAGATTGGATAATCAACAGGCGGTTAAGGATTGGCTTCCTTTTGGCTCATTTGCTCCAGGGCTAATTCGAAAGTTTGGACAAGTGATGAAAAATCTTCTTCTCCAAACTCAGCCTGGCATTTTTTTATAAATACTTCTTTTGGGCTGATATCATTAAGTGTATGCGTTGGAGTTGCCTGCTCGTCGAGATTCTGGATTTTCCGTTTGCGGATCTGTCTCGGAAAAAACCGTTCAATGTATGGCCTATTGCCTTTAAATTGCTCTAACTCTTCATCCAGTCCATGAATAAAGCTTTCGGTTTCTATCTGTACTTCTACCCAAGCCGGATACTTTAATTGGTGGTCTTCCAGCAGCATCACTTTCCGCTTTATGGTATCCAGGTCCCCTTTTATCCGAATCAATTTCCGGTTACATGGAATCTCGTGTTCTTCCAGAAGATGCAATTCGCCCTCTTTGAATTCCAATATTACAACCTGCTTTTTATCATCAGTTTCTGAAAAACTGAGCGAAATTGGCGAGCCGGAGTATCTTATATGCTTGGCTTTATTTACCAACTGTGGCCGATGGATGTGTCCTAAGGCAACATAATCAAAATGGGCTGGAAACTCCTCAGCACCAACCTGCCCTAAATTTCCAACATGGATTTCCTTTTCGCTATCAGAAGTGCTCGAACCTGCCGCAAACAAATGCCCTGTGGCTATAACCGGCACATTTTGAGCCTTATAATCTACAACATGTTCGGTAAAACGGTGATAATGGTTTGCAATACCTTGTTTTATCCGGGTTTCGCGTTCAAGGTCTGTTTCGCCGCTGACGGATAATCGGATGTCTTTATCGCGCAAAAAAGGCACAGCGCAAATCACCAGCTGCAATTCTCCGTTTTTATCCCGTACATGAATAATCTGGTCGGTAAACTCGTCGGGAACGCCTCCAATAATATGCACATTGAAATACTTCAGTAAATCCTTTGGTGCATTCAAGGTACTTATTGAATCGTGATTGCCTCCTATGATAACCACTTCGCGGCAGCAGGTATTTTTAACCTGGCGCAAAAAACGATAATATTGTTCTAGTGCCGTGTTTGAGGGGCTTCCGGTATCAAAAATATCTCCCGCAATAATCAGGACATCAATACATTCGGTATTTAATTTTTCAATAAGCCAGTCTAAAAAATCCTGATGCTCATCTACCCTTTCGCACTGCTCTAGCTTCTTGCCCAGGTGCCAATCGGCTGTATGAAGAATCCTCATGAAATGAATGAAAATTGAGTTTTCTAAGCTAGCAGATTTAGAGGGGAATTGGAAGGGATGTGGAAAAGAGGGTGATAGGTGTGAGGTATGAGCTGATTAGCAGTTAGCTGATAGCTCATGCCTGATTGCTCACAGCTGATTGCTAATAGCTCATAGCTAACTCCTCATAGCTGATCGCTATGAGCTATTAGCAAATCCGGGCAATCCTCGTTATCTTTGCCTATGCCATATAAAGAACGCGAAATAACTAAGCTTTACTACACCATGGGTGAGGTAACTGAAATGTTTGAAGTAAATGCTTCGCAGATACGTTTTTATGAGCGGGAGTTTGATATTCTTCAACCCAAGAAGAATAAAAAGGGAAACAGGCTTTTTTCTCCCGAGGATGTAGAAAACCTAAAGATTATTTTCCATCTAGTTAAAGAAAAGGGGTTCACGCTACAAGGTGCCAAAGACCATCTAAAAGCAAACAAATCTGAAGTAAAAGAAAACCAAAAGGTGATTGATTCGTTGGAACGCCTAAAACAGTTCCTGCTAGAGGTTAAGGAACAGTTATAACCCAAAACTACTTTCTGTGAAAGTCCTCTTTATTATCAACCCCAAGTCGGGAAAACGGGACGGGCCTGGCCTTGAAGCACTGATTTCGGAAGAATCGCGCAAGCAGGGCTTTGAGTTTTTAATTCACCGGCTGCACAGCGATGATAAAGAAGAGGATATTAAATACGAAATAGATGCTTATGCGCCCGATATTGTTGCCGGTGCAGGCGGCGATGGAACCATTAACTTTTTAGCCAAGCTTCTTAAAAACACCAATATTCCTTTGCTGATAATCCCGCTGGGCTCGGCTAATGGAATGGCTAAAGAACTTGGAATTGGCAATCGCATGGATGTGGCTTTTGGCTTAATTACCAAGGGTTTTACCAAAAGCATTGACATTTTAAACATAAACGGCCAATGGTGCATTCACCTTGCCGATGTTGGGCTGAACGCCCGCATCGTTAAACGTTTCGAGAACGACTCGAAACGGGGTTTATGGACCTATGCCAGGCACCTCTTCAGCGAAATCTTCCTGATAAAAAAATACACTTTCCACATTAACGCCGATGGCAGTAACTTCAGCAGAAAAGCTGTTTCTTTAACTTTTGCCAATGCCTCAAAATACGGAACCGGAGCAGTAATAAATCCGGTAGGCAAACTTAACGATGGGAAATTTGAGTTGGTTATTATCAAACCATTCCCTCGTATTAAACTTATTTCCATCGCTATAAAAATGTTTCTAGGAACATTACAAACATCTGAATATGTAGAAGTTATAAGCTGCAGCGAAGCACTGATACGCACATCAAGAAGCACCACTCTTCAAATCGACGGCGAAGTTTGCGGCAAAGTAAAGGAGATTAAAATTCACATTCTGCAAGAATCTCTGCGGGTAATAATACCCGAAAATTTATAAGCGATAACACAGAATTGCACACAACTTGATGCAATTATCTTCAAATACCCTTTGCGGTACAAACAATCTTATTTTTTAAAAAACTCTTTCAAATGATATTAGTTAAATTTATACTAACACATTGCCAGAGAATGAAATAATCACTACTTAATATTTGCTATTCTATGACAAAGGCAAAAAAAACAGCTCTGGTAACTGGGGCGTCGAGTGGTATCGGATATGAATTAGCCAGACTTTTTGCAAAGGATAGTATAAACCTTGTACTGGTTGCTAGAAATAAGTTAAAACTTGATTTAGCTGCTATTGAGCTGTATAAAATAAACCCGGATATAAGCATAACAGTTATACCAAAAGATTTATCTGTAGTGGACTCAGCTAAGGAGCTTTACGACCATACTTCTTTATTGGGGATCGAAATTAATTACCTTGTTAACGATGCCGGTATTGGCCAGCGCGGTTTTTTTTGGGAAACAAGTTTTGAGAAAGACCTTGAAATAATCAATCTCAACATTATCTCACTGGTACATTTAACAAAACTGTATTTAAACGATATGCTGTTGCGCAACGAGGGACGCATTTTACAACTTGCCTCAATAGCTGCCTATCAGCCTACGCCGCTATTATCTGTATATGCAGCAAGCAAAGCTTTTGTATTGTCATTTGGCGATGCTTTAGTTAACGAGTTGCAGGATACCAATATAACCTTAACTTCATTGATACCTGGACCAACCAATACAGATTTCTTCAATAAAGCAGAGGCGAGCGAAACTTTGGCTGCACATAAAACAGACGAAGCTGCAAAAGTGGCAAAAGTTGGCTACGACGCAATGTTTAAAGGTGAACACCATGCGGTGGCCACCCCGACAGTGAGCACCCAGGTAGCCATGAGCAGCATTTTGCCCAATGATACGGTTGCTAAGATGGCCAGAAAGTACATGGAAGAAGACAAATAATATATTTATTAAATAATCAATCAATTTATGGGAAAAGATAAGAACGGAAGCTACATTCCGCCGAAGGGGCGGCCCACCGGATCGCCTAAAGAAACTGCCGGACTAAGGAATGCTTTTGCAGTGAACGACCTGGAAAAGGATAATGAATTGGCAGATAAATATATGAATGCCCCGGATCAGCCTGCAGCAAATGTGTACGTAAGGCACAATAACCGCCATACTAACAAAGGGGAAGACCATAGTGATAATAATTAAAACTGATTAAGCGCATGGAGATAATCACAAAGGA
>Ga0307408_100001461_pt1 | contig 17549 bp, 13 predicted proteins | sample 322Cmetagenome_FD_202116 | JGI IMG/M metagenome (GOLD analysis project Ga0307408, IMG submission 202116) | Maize rhizosphere microbial communities from greenhouse at UC Davis, California, United States - 322HYB-C-3 | ecosystem: Host-associated > Plants > Roots > Rhizosphere > Soil | place...
CTTAGTGTGGATAATACACCTTTTATTTTTAATCAAAAAAGATGTAGTTTTACCTCCATGAAAACAGTAGATAATCTTAATTTTTCTGGTAAAAAAGCGCTTATCCGCGTTGATTTTAACGTTCCATTAGACAAAGATTTCAATATTACCGACGATAACCGTATACAAGGTGCATTGCCAACTATCAAAAAAATATTAGCTGATGGTGGCTCTGTTATATTAATGTCTCACTTAGGCCGTCCAAAAGAAGGCCCTACTGAGAAATATTCTTTAAAGCATATTGTTAAGCATCTGTCTGATGTTTTAGGTAAGGAGGTTCAGTTTGCAGATGATGCAATTGGAGCCCAGGCCGTTGAAAAAGCTGCTGCTTTAAAGGATGGCGAAGTTCTATTGCTTGAAAATCTTCGTTTTTATAAAGAAGAGGAAAAGGGAGATGAGGCTTTTGCAGAGAAATTAAGTAAGCTTGGTGATGTGTATGTGAATGATGCCTTTGGTACAGCTCACCGCGCACACGCTTCGACTGCAATCATTGCGAAATTTTTCCCGAATGCTAAGTACTTCGGATACTTAATGGCTGGCGAATTAGCTAATGCTGAAAAGGTATTGAATAATGCAGAGCGTCCTTTTACAGCCATTATGGGCGGTGCTAAAGTTTCTGATAAAATTTTATTGATTGAGAAATTATTGGAAAAGGTAGACAATCTGTTAATAGGTGGTGGTATGGCTTATACCTTCGCTAAGGCACAGGGCGGCAAAATTGGCAATTCTTTAGTTGAAGAGGATAAATTAGAGCTTGCTTTAAGCCTTATCGAAAAAGCAAAAAGTAAAGGCGTGAATCTTGTGTTGCCTACAGATTCGGTTATTGCTGATGCGTTTTCTGCAGAAGCAAATACAGACGAAGCAAAAAATGATAATATTAAAGACGGATGGATGGGATTAGATATCGGTCCTGAGTCTGTTGTTAAGTACAAAGATATTGTTGGTGCTTCAAAAACATTATTATGGAATGGCCCGATGGGAGTTTTTGAATTCTCAAAATTCGAAAACGGAACTAAGTCTGTGGCAGAGGCGGTAGTTGCCGCTACAGAAAAAGGCGCGTTTTCATTAATCGGGGGTGGCGACTCTGCTGCTGCGGTCGCAAAATTTGGCTTTGAAGATAATGTAAGTTATGTTTCTACCGGCGGAGGAGCTTTGTTAGAGTATATGGAAGGCAAAGAATTGCCAGGAGTGAAAGCAATCAATGAGTAAGAATCAATAAAAAAATACTGGATTAAGCCCGGTTTCTGAATCAGAGACCGGGCTTTTTTTTGTCCTTTTCCTTAGGATTTGGAGTAAAGTGGGAGAAAATGTCTTGTTGAAAACTTTTTTGTGGAACAAAGTGGTAAAAAGTGGTAAAACCTTTATACTTTTACTCTACTAAAAAGTGTAAAACCGGATGTCTCATTTCTTGGGTGAATTTGAATGTAAACTCGATGCCAAAGGCCGCTTGATGCTGCCCTCGGGTTTGCGTAAGCAAATGCCTGATGCAGAGAAGGATGGATTAGTTGTGAATCGTGGGTTTGAGAAGCACTTAGTTGTATATAGCCGCAAAGAGTGGGATAAGATAATGGAGGATTTAAGCAAGCTAAATCAGTACGAAAAAAAGACGAGGGAGTTCATCCGGTACTTTACCAGAGGGGCTACTGAACTGTCTTTGGATGCCGCTGGGCGTGTTTTGTTCCCCAAATCATTGCTTGACTACGCCGGAATTGGAGCGGATGTGGTGCTTTCCTCTCAATTTAATAAAATAGAAGTTTGGGCTAAAGAAGCATATGATGCGGAGATGGATAACGAGCCAGAAAATTTTGCAAACCTGGCTGAGGAAGTGATGGGTGGCTTAGGAAGGAGGCTGGATGGATAATTATCATGTACCCGTTATGCTTCGTGAATGTATGGATGCCCTGGACATTAAGCCGGATGGGGTGTATGTTGATGTGACTTTTGGTGGTGGCGGGCATTCGAAAGAAATTCTTAAGCATCTGGGAGATAGTGGCCGCCTATTGGCCTTTGATCAGGATGAAGATGCACAGAGGAATATTCCAAATGATGATCGGTTAACCTTTATAGATCAAAACTTCCGCTTTTTAAAAAACTATTGCCGTTTGTATGGGGCGATACCTGTTGATGGTGTTCTGGCTGATCTGGGTGTTTCATCGCATCAGTTTGATCAGCCAGAGCGGGGGTTTTCAATTCGGTTTGATGCCGAATTGGATATGCGGATGGATCAGAGTGGCGAATTAACGGCTAAAGAAGTTGTCAACTCTTATTCTGAAGAAGATTTGCATAGAATTTTCGGCATGTATGGGGAAATTCAGAATGCAAAATCTTTGGCAAAGGTAATTGTTACTGCAAGGTTGAATAATTCGATTTCAACAATTGCTGAATTAAAAGATGTTATTAAAAAACAGATTCCGAAGGGGAAAGAAAATAAATACTTGGCGCAGGTTTTTCAGGCATTGAGGATTGAAGTGAATCAAGAGTTAGAAGCTTTGCAGGAATTTTTAATGCAGGCTGTTGAGATTCTTAAGCCAGGAGGCCGTCTGGTTGTAATGTCGTATCATTCTTTGGAAGACAGATTGGTGAAGAATTTTATTGCCAAGGGAAAGTTTAAGGGGGAAGTGGAGAAGGATTTTTTTGGAAATGAGATTAAGCCAATGGAGTCTGTTACAAGAAAAGCGATTGTTGCCACTGATGAAGAAGTGGCGACGAATAACAGGGCTCGCAGTGCGAAATTGCGGGTGGCGGTAAAGTTGTAGCTGATAGGCATTATGTAAAACAGATTTTAACTTTTGATTTTTTTAACCATGACAAATCGTTTAAGGACTGAAATTGAGGATGAGTTAGAATCTGTTCAGCCGGAGGTTAAGGAAGTGAAGGTAGAAGCGCCTAAAGGCTTTTTTACAACCTTATTAACTGAAGGAGTGATTTCAAAAGAGGCAGCAACGGAGATGATGCCTTTTGTGATTTTTTTGGCAATGTTAGGCATGGCCTATATAGCCAATATGCATTTTGCTGAAAAAAATATTAGAAACATTGATAAACTAAGCAAGGAAGTGAAGGAGTTGAGTTGGGATTATAAGACATTGAAAGCTGACCTTATGCTAAAAAGTACTCAAACTGAGGTTGCTAAGCAGGTGGATACTTTAGGTTTGATGGAACCAATAGAACCACCCAATAAAATTGTAGTAAAAAGCGAAGAATATTAAAAGTGCGTAAATCCCCTTTGGGGAGATAAATATGAATATCAGAACCGACATATTGTTAAGAGTGTACGTTGCCTTTGGGCTGATCGTGCTTTTTGCTTTTGCGGTATTGTTTAAGTTGTTTCATCTCCAACTGGCTGAAGGAAAAAAATGGCGTGCAATGGCTGATAGCCTATCTACTAAGTATGTAAATGTTGAAGCTGTTCGCGGTAATATTTATTCAGTTGATGGTAGTTTGCTGGCTACTTCGGTTCCTGAATATGAGTTGCGAATGGATATGCTGGCAGGTGGAATTGAGAAAGATGAGATTTTCTATGAAAAGGTAGATTCATTGGCCGAAAAACTATCTATTTATTTTGGGGATAAAAGCCAACGTGCTTATTCAAAATTATTAAGGGAAGCGCGTCGCGATAAAGCACGTTATTTGCTGATTCGCAGGAGGGTAACCCATCAGGAGTTAAACGTAGTTAGGAAATTTCCAATTTTCAATCTGGGTAGGTATAAAGGTGGTTTGATTACCATTCAACAAAATAAGCGAATTCTGCCATTCCGTACACTTGCAGCCCGCACCATAGGATATAAGAATGAAAATGTGCAGCCCGTCGGATTAGAGGGAGCTTATGCAAATTACATCGATGGGGAAAGTGGTAGATGCTTAATGCAAAGAATTTCTGGAGGTGTTTGGAAGCCAGTAAATAAAGATATTGAAATAGCACCGAAAGATGGGGCAGATATTATTTCCACTATTGATATTAATATGCAGGATGTTGCTCAAAATGCCCTGCGTAAACAGTTAATTAAAAGTGATGCCCAGTATGGTTGTGTGTTACTCATGGAAGTTGCAACTGGCGAAATTAGGGCAATAGCCAACTTTACTAAGGTGGCAAAGGGAGAGTACGAAGAGAAGTTTAACTACGCCATTGCTCAAAGTGCAGAGCCTGGTTCAACGTTTAAACTGGCATCATATCTTGCTTTGCTTGAAGATGGGAAGGTTGATACTAGCACTAAGGTTGATTGTGAAGGTGGGTTGTTTAAAGTTTACAATAAGAGAAACCGCCTGGTTAAAACGGTTCGCGACTCTCACTTAGGAACTCGTGTCGTTTCTGTTAAAAGGGCGTTTGAATTGTCTTCAAACGCGGCAATTGCAAAACTGATTTTTCATCACTATAAAAGTAATGCAAGCCAATATACAGACCGTTTATACGCTTTGCATTTGAATGAAAAAGCGGGATTACAAATCCCTGGCGAAGGTAAACCTTTGATAAAAACACCCGAAAGTCAGCATTGGTACAAGGGCTTAAGTTTGGCGCAAATGGCTTACGGTTACGAGATGAAGATGACGCCGCTCCAAATGCTAACATTTTATAATGCTATAGCAAATAATGGAAAAATGGTGGCTCCAAAGTTTGTTCGGGAGATTAGGAGATTGGGTAATACCATTGAAAATTTTGACACCAGGGTAATTGATGACAAAATATGTTCTGAAGAGACTCTTGGTAAATTGAAGGGAATGCTTGAAGGGGTAGTGGAAGAAGGTACAGGGGAGGATGTTCTTAAAAATCCATTATATAAAATCGCTGGCAAAACAGGTACAGCTCAGGTAGCAGACGGAAAATCGGGATATGCGCAACGCAAGTATCAGGCTTCTTTCTGTGGCTATTTCCCTGCAGATAATCCCAAGTACTCTATGATTGTGGTAATAACCGATCCAAGGGGAATGTATTATGGAGGTTTGGTGGGCGGCCCGGTATTTAAGGAAGTAGCGGATAAAATATATGCCAACGATGTTGAAATGTATAATCCTGTTCAGAATCTTAAATATGTTGGTAATACGAAAATGCCTGAATCTAAAAATGGCTTTAAGCATTCAACTCAAAAGGTATACAAGGCTTTAGGAATAAAAGCGTACTTGGCTGGAAACAATGTTATGAACTCCATCGACACCAATAATGGTGTTGCAATAACAGACGTTAGGATTGTGCCTAACCTGGTGCCTGACGTAAAAGGCATGGGGTTGAAGGATGCGGTTTTTGCAATTTCAAATGCAGGTTTAAGGCCCATTGTAAGAGGAAGTGGAAAAGTAATAAAGCAATCTATTGAGCCTGGAATAAAAACCGTTAAAGGATATCCTGTCACTATAGAACTAAACTAAATGATTGAGCTAAAGGAATTACTTAATGGTGTGAAGGTTCTTGAACAAAAAGGTTCAAGTGAAGGGCTTGTCAGTACAGTAGCATTCGATTCGCGCCTGGCCGAGCCGGGTTCCTTGTTTGTGGCAGTTCGTGGTACAGTTGCAGATGGCCACACCTTTATTGATAAAGCAATTGGGTTAGGTGCATCGTATATTGTACTGGAGGAGCTTCCAGCCGAACTAAAGAGCGCCACTACATATATAAAAGTTGCAGATTCATCGAAGGCATTAGGAGTTATTGCTTCTAATTTTTACGACAATCCTTCATCCAAATTGAGTCTGGTAGGGATAACAGGTACCAATGGCAAGACAACCATTGCAACGCTCCTGTACAAGCTTTTTGAAGAGTTAGGGTATAAAACCGGGCTAATTTCTACGGTTCAAAATCATATTCATAACGCAGTGGTGCCATCTACTCATACCACTCCGGACCCGGTTGCTTTAAACAAGCTATTGGCAGAAATGGTTGCAACTGGCTGCGACTATTGTTTTATGGAAGTGAGTTCCCATGCGGTAGCCCAACATAGAATTGAAGGTTTAAAATTCGCTGGAGGAGTGTTTTCTAACCTCACTCATGACCATCTGGATTTTCATAAAACATTCGATTCATACTTGAGGGCTAAGAAAGCGTTCTTTGATGGTTTAGATAGAACAGCGTTTGCTATTACCAATATCGACGATAAGAATGGAAAGGTAATGTTGCAGAATACTAAGGCTCATCAAAAAACTTATAGCTTAAAGAGTTTAGCTGATTTTAAAGCGAAAATAATTGAGAACCAGTTTGGTGGCTTATTTCTGAATATAAGCGGACAGGAGGTATGGTTTAAGTTAGTTGGAAGCTTTAATGCGTATAATTTGCTGGCTGTTTATGCTACCGCGATGTTGTTGGAGCAAGACCATATCAAGGTACTCACTATATTAAGCCAGCTGAGTGGAGCGGAAGGGCGCTTTGATTACATTACTTCGGCCAACGGTATTGTGGGTATTGTAGATTACGCGCACACACCAGACGCGGTACAAAATGTGTTAAGCACTATCCAGGATATTCGGAAAGGGAACGAGCATGTAATTACAATCATAGGTTGCGGTGGTGATAGAGATAAGGCTAAGCGTCCAGTAATGGCCCAGGTTGCCTGCGAGTGGAGCGATAAAGTGATTTTGACGGCAGATAATCCCCGTTCTGAAGATCCCGCGCAAATTATTAAGGAGATGGAAGACGGCTTAACTCTTACTAATAGAAAGAAAGCCCTATCCATTTTAGATAGAAAAGAAGCTATACGTACTGCCTGCCATTTGGCTAAGCCCGGCGATATAATCTTGTTGGCAGGTAAAGGGCACGAGAAGTATCAGGAAATACAAGGAGTGAAATATCCTTTTGACGATAAGGAAATGCTTGCAAAGGCATTCGCTGAATTATAGAATATCTGATGGGAAAACCCCATTAGTAATGAATAACAAAACGTAATTGCATATCTAAGATGCTATATTATTTATTTACATGGCTAGATAGGGAATATGATTTTCCAGGAGCCGGGGTGTTTCAATACATCTCGTTCAGGGCTTCTATGACGATTATTTTTTCTTTGTTATTTACTACTATTTATGGAAATCGCCTTATTCGCATTTTGCGTGCTAAGCAGGTAGGCGAAACCGTAAGGAATCTTGGCTTGGAAGGACAGATGCAAAAGCAAGGCACACCAACCATGGGAGGAATCATTATCCTGCTAGGGATTTTGGTGCCTACACTTTTGTTTGCTAAGCTGGAGAATATCTACGTCATATTAATGATTGTAACCACCATTTGGATGGGGGCAATCGGCTTTATCGATGATTATATTAAAGTTTTTAAGAAGGATAAAGAGGGGCTGGCCGGGCGTTTTAAAATTATGGGGCAGGTTGGGCTTGCGCTAATCGTAGGTTGGACCATGTATTTCCATCCCGATATTGTTGTGCGGCAGCAGGTAACCTTGCCTACAACTAATGCTGCTCCGCTTGAGGTTCAGCAAAAAGGAAACCAATATTATTTCACTCAAAATTTAAAGTCAACTAAAACCAACATCCCTTTCTATAAAAACAATGAGTTTGATTATGGAAAAGTGCTTAAGTTTTTAGGTTCAGGATACGAAAAATATACCTTGGTAGTGTTCCTGCTTTTTGTAATCGTAATTATTACAGCAGTATCTAATGGGGCAAATATTACAGATGGAATAGATGGGCTCGCCACCGGGACCTCAGCTATAATTGCCATTACATTGGCTATTTTGGCTTACGTTTCGGGAAACACCATAACTGCTAATTATCTAAACATCATGTATATCCCGAATTCGGGAGAGCTGGTGATTTTTGCTGGAGCCTTTGTTGGGGCGTGTGTTGGATTTCTTTGGTATAATTCCTATCCGGCCCAAGTATTTATGGGCGACACCGGAAGTCTTGCCATTGGCGGGATCATCGCTGCATTTGCAATCATGATTCGTAAGGAATTGCTTATTCCTATCCTTTGTGGAATCTTCCTGGTTGAAAATTTATCGGTAATAATGCAGGTATCCTACTTTAAGTACACGAAGAAAAAGTTTGGTGAAGGAAGAAGGATTTTCTTGATGTCACCCTTGCATCATCACTATCAAAAACGTGGTTATCATGAAGCGAAAATCGTGACGCGTTTCTGGATTATAGGCATAATCCTGGCAATATTAACTATTGTAACTCTAAAACTAAGGTAATGGCAGAGAAAGGGCTGATTGTAGTTTTAGGAGCGGGCGAAAGTGGTGCCGGGGCAGCTGTTTTGGCAAAAAAGCAAGGCTTTGATGTTTTTGTGTCCGATCTTGGAGAGATCGCTGAGAAGTATAAAAACGAACTTCGGGATAACGGAATCGATTTTGAAGAAAAGCAACATTCTGAAGAAAGGATTCTGGGCGCTGCCGAAGTTATCAAGAGTCCCGGAATTCCGGAAAAAGCTCCGTTAATTAAAAAGTTAAAAGAAAAGGGAGTTTCGGTCATTTCAGAAATTGAGTTTGCGGGGAGGTATACCACCGCTAAAACAATTTGCATTACGGGGTCAAATGGCAAGTCAACTACTACCATGTTAACCTATCACATGCTCAAAAAAGCAGGCCTTAATGTGGGGTTGGCTGGCAACATCGGCAATAGCTTTGCCCGCCAGGTGGCTACCGAAAATTTTGAATATTACGTGTTGGAGATAAGCAGCTTTATGCTGGATGATATGTATAAGTTTAAGGCGGACATCGCTGTTTTGCTGAATATTACACCCGACCATCTCGACAGGTATGACTATAAAATGGATAACTATGCCGACTCTAAGTTTCGCATAATCCAAAATCAAACAGAGAATGATGCTTTTATTTATTGTGCAGACGATGAAGAGACAATTAAGGGTTTAAAACGGCACAAGATTACTGCCAAAGCCTATCCTTTTTCCATTCAGAAAGAGCTTACTATAGGCGCATTTTTAGAGAATAACCAAATCAATATAAATCTGGGAAACCAACAACCATTCAACATGTCTATTCATGATCTGGCCCTGCAGGGCAAACACAATACTTACAATTCAATGGCTTCTGGAATTGTGGGTAAAGTACTCGAATTAAGAAACGAAACCATACGTGAAAGTATGGGCGATTTCAAAAACATTGAGCATCGTTTGGAGCACGCTGGGCGCATCAGTGGAATCGATTTTATTAACGATTCTAAAGCCACTAACGTTAATTCCACCTGGTATGCGCTTGAAAGTATGAATACAGATGTGGTATTGATTCTTGGGGGGGTTGACAAAGGAAATGACTACAGCATGCTGAAAGATTTGGTTAAAAGTAAAGTAAAAGCAATTGTTTGCTTAGGGAAGGATAACAAACGTATTCATGATGCTTTTGAAGATGATGTTGAAATTATAGTTAACACATTTTCAGCATCGGAAGCGGTGCAAATTGCTTACCATTTGGCTAAGAAAGGCGATACAGTGCTACTATCGCCGGCTTGCGCAAGTTTTGACCTGTTCAGAAATTATGAGGACAGAGGAAACCAGTTTAAAGCCGCAGTAAGAGAATTATAACCCTTTATAGGGGAGTTGGGATGACGAATTAGTGAGAAAAAAATAAGCTTATGATGAATCTGATATTAAGTAAAACAAGAGGCGACCGCTGGATATGGCTGATCGTGATTTTGCTTTCTGTATGGTCGTTATTGGCGGTTTATAGCGCAACGGGAACTATCGCTTATAAGAAGGGTGTTGGAACCGAAGCCTATTTAATGAAACACCTCATTTTTATAGTTGGGGGTATCGCTTTGATGTATTTTTCACATCTTCTTGATTACCGCTATTATGCAGGCATTTCAAAAATTTTGATGGTTATTACAATACCATTACTGTTTTATACCTTGATTTTTGGAAACACGGTGAATAGTGCAAGCCGGTGGGTTACAATTCCAATAATCAATCAAACATTCCAAACTTCGGATATGGCTAAGCTTGCCCTGATTACCTTCCTGGCAAGAACCCTTACCCGAAAACAGGAGAATATTAAGGATGTAAAAGATGCATTCCTGCCTATTATGGGGTCGGTTTGCGTGGTGTTTATCCTCATTGCTTTGGCGAATTTATCAACGGCCTTAATGTTGTTTGGTGTAAGTATTTTATTGCTCATCATAGGGCGTATCAGCATCAAGCAAATTGGTATAGTTTGCCTTGGTGGCTTGGTTTTATTAATGTGTGTTGTGTTCTTAGGCCCTCGCCGAAAAACCTACATTTCGCGTATTGAAACCTATATGTACCCCGAAAAGGCTGATCCGGACAAGGCATTTCAATCCAATCAGTCAAAAATTGCAATAGCAACCGGAGGCGTTTTTGGTAAGGGGCCAGGCAATAGCATACAAAGGAATTTTTTACCCCACCCATATTCAGATTTCGTATTCGCATTAATAATTGAGGAATACGGATTGGTTGGGGGAGTTGGTTTGATTGTCATTTATCTAATATTTCTATATCGATGTATTTTGATAGTGACGGCCAGCCCCAAGGCATTTGGGGCATTACTGGCAGCTGGATTAAGTTTCAGCTTAACCATTCAGGCGTTCGCAAACATGGCTGTTGCGGTTGGCTTGGGGCCAGTAACAGGCGTGCCACTTCCTTTGGTAAGTATGGGAGGGACTTCAATCCTGTTTACGAGCGTGGCATTCGGCATTATTTTAAGTGTGAGCCGCGATGTTGAAGAAAAGAAAAATCCTCTTGCAAAGGAGAGCGAGAGTAAAAATAAAAAAGACGATAAGATAATTGTTGGCGAGATAGAATAGAACGAATGAGGGTTTAAAGAATGATAAAGCATCAATCTAAATTCATTCAATCTTAGTCATTCGATCATTAAAATAGATACATGTCGAAACGGGTAATTATAAGCGGAGGTGGAACAGGAGGACATATCTTCCCGGCGGTTGCAATTGCAAATGCCCTGAAGCGTATTGATCCTGCTACTGAAGTCTTGTTTGTTGGTGCAAACGGAAGGATGGAGATGGAGAAAGTGCCTGCAGCTGGTTATCAAATTATTGGTTTAGATATTCAGGGCTTTCAGCGAAAGTCTTTATGGAAGAATGTTTTTCTCCCTTTTAAGATTGTAAAAAGTCTTTTGAAAGCTCGGTCGGTTATTAAACAATTTAAGCCCGACGTAGCTGTTGGAGTGGGAGGCTATGCATCTGGCCCGCTGTTATATGCGGCGGGGCAAATGGGGATACCATACCTTATTCAGGAACAGAATTCTTATGCCGGTATCACCAACAAAAGATTGGGTACAAAGGCAAAAAAAATATGTGTGGCTTTTGAGGGGATGAGTAAATTTTTCCCTGCCGACAGATTAATGCTAACTGGTAATCCGATAAGGAAGCAGTCGGTCGATATTGAAGGCAAGAGGGAAGAAGCATTGCTTTCATTTGGATTGTCTACGGAGAAAAAAACAATCCTGGTGACGGGGGGGAGCCTGGGAGCAGGAACGCTGAACAAAAGCATGATTGCTGGCTTAAAAAAGCTGGCGGATGTAGATATTCAGTTGATCTGGCAAACCGGAAAATATTATTACCAATCTGTTATAGAACAGCTAAAAGGAATGGAGCAAAAGGGGGTAGTGGTTTTAGAATTCCTTAACAGGATGGATTACGCTTATGCGGCGGCAGATGTAATTATTTCAAGAGCAGGAGCGGGTACCATTGCCGAATTATATGTGGTTAAAAAACCCGTAATATTGGTGCCTTCGCCCAATGTGGCAGAAGACCACCAAACGAAGAATGCGATGGCTTTGGTTCAAAACGATGCTGCAATATTGGTGAAAGATTCTGCGGCAGAAGCAGACTTGATGAACATTGCATTAGAGCTGATAAACAACGAAGAAAAAAAAGAAAAATTAAGCACAAAAATCGGACAGCTGGCTTTAACAGATGCCGACGAAGTAATAGCAAAAGAAGTTTTAAAATTAGCGGAGAAAGTTTAAAAAAGATAAAGGAAAAGGTTGATCGCTTTTGAATTAATCTTTCACCTTTTACCTCAACATAGCGATGGAATTGAATAATATAAAACAAGTTTATCTGGTAGGAATTGGAGGAATCGGCATGAGCGGATTGGCTCGTTATTTCCATAAAAGGGGATGCGAGGTTATAGGCTATGACCGTACCCAAACTACATTAACAGATGCACTTGAAACTGAGGGAATAGCAATTGCTTTTTCAGATTCCGTGGGTGAAATTCCTGAGAATTTCAAAGCTATTTCAGATTCGTTACTTGTGATTTATACACCGGCAATTCCTAAAGATTCGGCAATTCTAAATTATTTTCAGGATAACGGATTTGAATTGAAAAAGCGCTCGGAGGTATTGGGGATAATAAGTAAGGGCATGTATACCGTTGCTGTGGCGGGAACGCATGGGAAAACCACTACATCAACGATAGTTGCCCACATTTTAAAGCATTCCGAATTTGATTGTACTGCCTTTTTAGGGGGAATTGCATCAAATTATAATAGCAATGTTCTGTTCGGAAACAATAACGTAATGGTGGTTGAAGCAGATGAATATGATCGGTCTTTCCTTCGCCTTCATCCGGATATTGCCATAATTACGTCGATGGATGCTGATCATTTGGACATATATGGAGATGATTCGCATGTTAAGGAATCTTTCAGATTATTTGCATCACAGCTAAAAGAAGGTGGAAAACTTATCCATAAGAAAGGCTTACAGCTTGAAGGCGGTACTAGCTATTCGGCAAGCGAATCAGCTCAGGTTTCTGCCAAAAATGTAAGGATTGAAAGTGGTACCTTCTTTTTTGATTTTGAAAATGATAGCCAGCGAATTGAAAATATAGAGTTCGGCTTGCCAGGACTGCATAACGTTGAAAATGCTACGGCAGCAATTCAGGCGGCATTGCTTTTAGGAGTTGACCCGGAAAAAATTAAGGCAGCATTAAAGGATTTCCGAGGAGTAAAGCGACGTTTTGAATACGTAGTAAAAAACGAAAAGCACATTTTTATTGATGATTACGCACATCATCCCGAGGAGTTAAGGGCTTGTATTTCAGGCGTGAGAAGCCTGTATCCTGATAAGAAATTAACGGTGGTTTTTCAGCCTCATTTGTTCAGCCGCACGCGTGATTTTGTAGAAGGCTTTGCAGAAGTTTTAAATACTGTGGATGAGCTGGTGCTGTTGGACATCTATCCTGCAAGGGAGTTGCCGATCGAAGGCGTTACTTCAGAGATAATTTCAGAACGAATGTCTTTGGAAAACAGGCAGATATGTAGAAAAGATGCGGTGCCTGAGTTTGTTAGAAATAAAAAACCGGAACTACTTTTAACGGTCGGAGCCGGCGATATCGATACGTTGGTTTTACCAATTAAAGAAATATTAGAAAATGCTTAAACGAATAAACTGGAAGGCAGTGTTGATCCTATTTTCCTGGGCGTTTAGCCTGGGAGGAATTGTCGCGCTTATGGGGTTTATTCAAGTTAAGAAGAGTGATGCCAAATGCACTGATATCAAAGTAATCATTCCAGGCATAGAGAGTTTCATAGACAGGCATGAAGTAGACAAGATTATCCGGATGAATCTGGGCCGCTTGGTGGGGCAAAAGCTAAATGAAATAGATATACATAAGCTCGAGAATATTCTAAAGGCAAATCCATATATCCAGGCCGCGAAGGTATATGCAGATATGGATGGCGTGATTAGTATTATGGTAAATCAGCGAGAGCCGATTTTACGCATAATAAATGTTGGAGGACAGGATTTTTATGTGGATAAGGAAGGACTGAAAATGCCTGTTTCTGCAAGTTTTACCCCGCATGTGGTAGTAGCAAATGGCTTTATTTTGGAAGGTTTTTCTGGTAAGGTAGATACTCTAAAAACAGAGATAGGTAAAGGGCTGTATGCCGCTGCTTTATTTATCAAGAAGGACACTTTATGGAATGAGCAAATTGAACAGCTTTACGTAAATGAGCAGAGAGAAATTGAAATGGTGCCCAGGGTTGGCAATCATAAAATTGTTCTTGGAAACGCCGATTCCCTGGACACAAAGTTTAGAAATCTGCTTGTATTTTACAAGAAAGCTTTGCCAAAAGTAGGTTGGGATGCCTACAAAACAATTAGTATAAAATATACAAACCAAATTGTCTGCGAAAAAGCAATAACAGACAGCACAGCAATAAAGGAACCGGTTACAGCAAAGCCTGAAACCGACACGATACGAAAAATAGTTCAGGATACTTTAACAACAGCAACGCATTAATTTTATGGAAAAAGGTACTTCTACATCTTCAAAAAGTTCACCAATCGTCGTAGGCTTGGACATTGGTACAACTAAGATTTGTGTGATAGTGGGCCGCAGGAGTGGCCACGGAAAGATAGAAATACTCGGAATTGGAAAGGCAGAATCGGCGGGTGTAACCCGTGGAGTTGTGTCTAACATCCAAAAAACAGTACAAGGCATTCTTCAGGCAGTTGACGAAGCTAGCGTGCAATCTAACGTTGATGTTAAGATTGTAAATGTTGGAATAGCCGGCCAACATATCAAAAGCCTTCAGCACCGCGGTATTTTTACCAGAAAGGATTTAAATAACGAAATTCAGCGTAAAGATATTGAGAAGCTGATTGAAGATATGTACAAGCTGGTTATGCCTCCGGGGGAGGAGATTATCCATGTGTTGCCTCAGGAATTCACCGTTGATAACGAGCCTGGAATCAAAGATCCTATCGGTATGGCTGGCGTGCGCCTGGAAGCAAATTTCCATATTATATCCGGACATGTTAGCGCTGTTAAAAATATCCTGAAATGCGTTACTAATGCCGGCCTTGAAACTCAGGAATTAATTCTTGAGCCACTTGCTTCATCAGAGTCTGTCCTGAGCGATGAAGAAAAAGAAGCTGGAGTTGTTTTAGTTGATATAGGTGGTGGTACAACTGACCTTGCCATTTTCCACGAAGGTATCATCAGGCATACTGCCGTAATTCCTTTCGGTGGTAACAGTATTACTGAAGATATCCGTGAAGGCTGTGCTGTAATGCGTAACCAGGCTGAATTGTTGAAAACCCGCTTTGGCTCTGCGTTGGCCGACGAAAATAAAGAGAATGAGATTATTTGCGTACCGGGTTTACGTGGCCGTGAGCCTAAAGAAATTTCTGTGAAAAATCTTGCTTATGTAATCCAGGCAAGAATGGAGGAAATTTTGGAACATGTGTATTACGAAATCAAATCATCTGGTTATGAGAAAAAACTTATTGCCGGTATCGTAATTACCGGAGGTGGCGCTCAGTTAAAACATTTATCTCAGCTGGTTGAATATGTTACTGGCTTAGATTGCCGCGTGGGGTACCCTAATGAGCATTTGGCTAAGAACGAAGTGCTGCCGAAAAACGTTTATGATGACTTAAAAAGCCCTTTATTTGCAACCGGTATTGGGTTGTTAATAAAAGGTATTCAAAAGGCGGAAGAGATAGCTGAGTCTGCAAGGCAGCCGGGCGTGTTTGTTGAAAAGCCTCAGCCTGAAAAAGCAAAAAAATCTTTTGGGTTGTTCGATAAATTGCTTCAAACGGGAGCTAAATTTATTAAGGACGATATTAAAGATGAGGACTATATTAAATAATTTTCCACAAAGAATGAGTTTTCCACATTGTTAACAGTTGTGGAAAACGTTTGTGCAAAAATAGGTAATATTACAATTGAGAACGGGTTAAAAAACTTAGAGTCTACAAAACTGATTAACAACGATATGCAGTTTGAAATGTTAAAAGAGAAATCATCAATTATCAAGGTAATTGGTGTAGGTGGAGGTGGCGGTAATGCTGTTAACCACATGTATAGGCAAGGAATTACTGGTGTTGACTTCATAATCTGTAATACAGATGCGCAAGCACTGGAGTTAAGCCCTATCCCCAATAAAGTTCAGTTAGGTGCTAGCCTTACTGAAGGAATGGGTGCTGGTTCTATTCCTGAAGTGGGAAAAAATTCTGCTATTGAAAATATAGAAGATATTAAACGCATGTTAGGGACTAACACAAAAATGTTGTTCATAACTGCGGGTATGGGTGGTGGTACTGGTACCGGAGCAAGCCCGATAATTGCTAAGGCAGCCAAAGAGCTTGATATTCTGACTGTTGGTATTATTACAACGCCTTTCTCTTTTGAAGGAAAGCGCCGTAAAATGCAGGCAGAGGAAGGGTTAGAAGAATTCAAGAAGTATGTGGATTCGTATCTTGTAATTTCTAACGACCGCCTTCGCGAAATATTTGGAAATTTAACTTTAAGCGCTGCATTCGCTGAAGCCGATAACATCTTAACAACTGCCGCAAAAGGCATCGCTGAGATTATCACAATTCCCGGATATATTAACGTTGATTTCAAAGATGTACGCACTGTAATGAATAACAGTGGTGTTGCTATCATGGGTAGTTATACAGCAGAAGGAGAGAATCGTGCTCACCGTGCTGTGGAGGGAGCTCTTGCTTCACCGTTGTTAAAGGATAACGAAATTGAGGGTGCAAGATATATCTTGTTGAATATCAGCTCGGGTTCTAAAGAGGTTTCTATGGATGAGGTAAGTATTATTACTGATTACATCCAGGAAGAAGCTGGCTTGGCCGCAGATTTAATCTGGGGTAACTGTGTTGATGAGTCTTTGGGTGATAAAATCCTGGTAACAATTATAGCTACTGGTTTTCAAACCAAGGAAGAGCGTGAGGTAGAAAAAAGCCAACAAAAGAAAGTTTCATTATTGACGCCCGAAAATGCGCCAATGATTAAGCCCCTTAATGCTGTAAATTCATTTATCGAGCAAGCACCCCAATCGCCAGTCGCGGAACCGGAGGTTCCAGTAAATAAAGCTCATGATCATCAGTCTGATTTGTTTGGAGGATTTTTCGCTCAAAAACCTACTGAGGATAGAAGGCCAACTGTACCGGCTGAACCTAAAATTGTGCGCCATACCTTGCACGACGAGGAGCCTCAGATGAAGACCACAGAACCTTCGCCTTTTGAATTTGGCGTTAAAACTGTTGAATCAGAATTTCAATTTGGCTCCGTTGAGGAGGTTAAACAACCAGAGCCATTAAGAGCTACTGAGCCTGCTCAATATTTCACGCCTCAACAGCCGGAAGCTTACAATCCGGATGATAATAAAACTGACGAGTCAATTGAAGAGCAACTACGCAAATCAAGAGAGCGGATTCTTCGCTTAAAAGATTTGAGTATGAAACTGCGTACGGCAAACGGCTTACAGGAGCTTGAAAATGAACCTGCTTACAAACGCAAACAAATGGCGCTTCAGCAGGTTCCGCACTCTTCAGAGTCTCAGGTTTCAAGATTTACCCTTTCGAATGAAGAAGGTGGGACCGAAATCAGGCCCAATAATTCATTCCTGCATGATAACGTAGACTAGTAATTTGTAGATATTTTTAAAGCCTTTATCCTCAAAAGATAAAGGCTTTTTGTTTTATTGGCATTTGAACAAGGCAATTTAATTGTATATCAAACCATTAAATTTTACCTTTGCAGCTTTATTTGAATAGTAACTTAAAATAAAATTAACACATTGGACTTATTTGATAAAATAGCTAAGAATATGGGGCCACTTGGC
>Ga0307408_100001462_pt1 | contig 17544 bp, 9 predicted proteins | sample 322Cmetagenome_FD_202116 | JGI IMG/M metagenome (GOLD analysis project Ga0307408, IMG submission 202116) | Maize rhizosphere microbial communities from greenhouse at UC Davis, California, United States - 322HYB-C-3 | ecosystem: Host-associated > Plants > Roots > Rhizosphere > Soil | place: USA...
GAGATGCTGCCAGATGTAATTTTTCTTGATATACAGATGCCTTACCTTGATGGCTGGCAGTTCCTGGATTCGTATTCGCAGCTCGGCCTCTCTAAAAATATAGATATCTACATAGTTAGCTCATCCATAAGCTCTTTGGATCATGAACGGTTTAACCAATCAACCTGTGTAAAAGAGTTTATTGTAAAGCCGTTTACCCGAAATAAACTGACTGAGATTATGCAGGGCTATGCTTAATCACTAGCATTTAGCTTAACTGCTACGTTTTTTGTATCAATTCAAAGCCTTCTTAAAGGAGAAATCTGTCTTTCTTATATCACGTCCACATCTCGGGATACACGCTCTCGCAAGCAATATTCCTTTTCACGCACCTATAGCCCTATAGATTTAATATAAACTGAGTTCGATTATAATATGCAGTTTGCATGGGTGTGGGAGCCTTTCTCGCCCACTGGGAGAACCGGCTATAAATGCGATATCAAGGAACTCTGTTTATTTAGCCTATCAGCCAATTTGTACACAGTATAAACTATTGGAAGCCTGGTGTTGAAAATGGCTCCTTTAGCCAGGCTTGTCAATAGCTAAGCTATTGATTTAAAGACTTTTTCCCTTCAGGTATTCCAAATGGAAAATCCTTTTAATCTTTCTGCCTCAAATTTTTATGTTTTAATAAAAAAGCATATTTTAGCCCCGTGAAAAATAATTGTCATTGATACAATTATTAAAATAGCTAACCAATTTATAATACACATGAAGAAGAATTTCCTTTCGTTATTCGCTTTGTTTTGTGGTTTGAACGTTTCTGCACAAAACACTGCTGAGTTGGGCTCCCAATCCGATGGACGAATTATCAGCAAACACATTTACGGGCACTTTGCCGAACACTTGGGCCGTTGTATCTACGATGGTTTCTATGTGGGTGAAAACAACACGAAAATACCCAATATAGAGGGGGTGCGCAAAGATGTGGTAGAGGCATTAAAGAAATTAAAGGTACCAAACCTACGTTGGCCAGGAGGCTGCTTTGCCGATACTTATCACTGGAAAGACGGTATTGGCCCTAAGGCGAACCGGCCGACAATTGTAAATACCTGGTGGGGGGGCGTTACCGAGAACAACAGCTTTGGTACGCATGATTTTTTAAATATGTGCGAATTATTGGGAGCCGAGCCTTACCTGGCGGGAAACCTTGCAACTGGTACCGTTCAGGAATTAGCAGACTGGGTTCAGTATGTAAACTTTGGTGGCGAGAGCCCAATGTCTAAATTAAGGCAGCAAAATGGCCGCAAGGAGCCATGGAAAGTAAAGTTCTGGGGGGTTGGAAACGAAGCCTGGGGCTGCGGGGGAAACATGAAGCCTGAGTACTACTCCAACGAATACCGCAAGTATTCTACCTTTATGACTAACTGGGATAATAACAACAAGATTTTCAGGATAGCTTCAGGGGCTAACTCTTCTGACTATAACTGGACTGAAGTGTTAATGAAAAATATTTCGCAGAATCTGGTTGAAGGCGTTGCGCTGCACCATTATTCGGTAATTGAATGGAGCAAAAAAGGCCCAGCGACAAACTTTAGTGACGAGCAATATTTTAAAACCATGAAAAGTGCTTACTTCATGGAAGAGCTGGTAAATAAGCATATCGAGATTATGGATAAGTACGACTCGAAGAAAAAAGTTGCACTTGTTGTAGATGAGTGGGGAGGATGGTATGATGTTGAACCTGGTACTAACCCTGGTTTCTTATACCAACAAAACACTATCCGTGACGCAATGATTGCTGGCTTAACGCTGAACATCTTCAACAACCACAGTGATAGGATCCGTATGGCTAACCTTGCGCAGGCAATTAACGTTCTTCAATCTGTAATTCTTACTAAAGAAGAAAAAATGTTATTAACGCCAACTTATCACGTTTTGGAAATGTATAATGTACACCAGGATGCAGAATGGTTGCCGTTTACTATTAAGAGTAACGATTTTGTGTTTGGCGGCGATAAACTGCCGGCTGTTTCCGGATCGGCATCAAAAGATAAAAGTGGTGCAACGCATATTTCGTTAACCAATATTGATGCAAAAGCGGCTCAGGACGTAGTTATCAATATAGGTTCTGCTAAATTCAAATCTGTTAGCGGGCGCATCCTTACATCTGAAAAGCTAGGCGATTATAACTCATTTGAATCTCCAGATAAAATTAAGCCGACAGCCTTCAAAGGCGCCAGTGTAAAAGGAGGAGAACTGAAAGTAAAGCTACCTGCGCATTCGGTAGTGGTTCTTGAATTAAAATAGGTTCACCAGAAAGAAAAGAATAAAAATCCTGCTATTGAAAAATGGCAGGATTTTTATTTTATAAAACAATTAATCAAAGTCGCGTAAATGCTTTAACACCATTACCGCTAATGGAGCTAAGGTTAAACTAAAAGAGTGCGATCTCCCATGTTTCGGTATCGGGAAAGCTTCCACATCCCCCTGGTTCAGGATATCGCTTCCTCCATATTTTAAATCATCTGAGTTAAAAATTTCCTGGTAATAACCATGCCGAGGGGCGCCCAGGCGGTAATTATGCCTTACCACTGGGGTAAAGTTGGCTACAAATATCAAATCGTCATCACGGTTTTTCCCTTTGCGCAGCCAGCTAATCACACTATTGTGCGAATCGTTTATGTCAATCCACTCAAAACCTTCGTGGCTGAAATTGTGCTCATACAGAGCTGGTTCAGTTTTGTAAAGATGGTTAAGGGTTTTAATGGTTTCCTGTATTCCACGGTGATGTGGGTATTGTACCAGGTGCCAATCAAGGCTAAAGTTATGCCGCCATTCTATTCCCTGGGCGAATTCGGCGCCCATAAAGAGCAATTTTGCTCCAGGGTGTCCGAACATATAGCTATACAGTAATCGCAGGTTTGCGAAGCGTTTCCATGTGTCACCGGGCATTTTATCCAATAGCGACCCTTTACCATAAACTACCTCATCGTGAGAAAGTGGTAGGGCAAACTTTTCGCTAAAGGCATATATCAGACTGAAGGTGATCCCTCCCTGATGATACTTACGGTAAATAGGGTCGGTTTGAAAATATCGAAGCGTGTCATTCATCCAACCCATCATCCATTTAAGGTCAAAACCTAAACCGCCTAATGCAGTAGGGTGGGTAACGCCTGGCCAGGCGGTAGATTCTTCGGCTACCGTAAAAACGTCGGGATGATGATTGTGCACCGCGGCATTAAACTCCTTTAGGAAACTGATGGCTTCGAGGTTTTCGCGGCCTCCGTATTCATTAGGTACCCATTCGCCATGTTTTCGCGAGTAATCCAGATAAAGCATAGAGGCTACGGCATCTACTCTTAAACCATCAATATGGTATTTGTCCAGCCAGTAAAGTGCATTCGAAATAAGAAACTCCCTCACCTCATTTCTGCCAAAATCAAAGATTGCACTTTGCCAGTCAGGATGAAAGCCTTTGCGGGGGTCGGGGTACTCATATAAGTGTGTGCCGTCAAAATAACCAAGTCCGTGTTCATCGGTAGGGAAATGCGAGGGCACCCAATCTAATATCACGCCGATGCCGTGGTTATGGAGTTCATTTATCAAAAACATGAAATCATGAGGCGCTCCATAACGGCTGGAGGGGGCGAAATAACCGGTAATCTGATATCCCCAGGAGCCATAAAAGGGGTGTTCCATAACTGGCATAAATTCCACGTGGGTAAAGCCCATGTCTACGCAATAGGCAGGCAGGCTTTCCGCTAGTTCCCGATAGGTTAAGCGGCGGCCCCCATCATCTTCAGGGCGCCTCCAGGAGCCCAGGTGCACTTCGTAAATTGATAGTGGCCTGTTTAAAGAACTGGTTGCATTTCTTTTTTTAATCCACTCGGTATCATTCCATGAAAAATCTGAACTGCAAACTACAGTGGCTGTCCGGGGTGGCGTCTCCCAACATGATGCATATGGATCACCTTTTTCAACGGAATAGCCATTTGTTGATTCAATAAAGTACTTGTACACCTCGCCAGGCTGAATGTTAGGAATAAATACTTCCCAGATACCGGTACCATCCCAACGGGCGTTCATTGGATGAGTGTATCGTTGCCAGTTGTTGAAATTCCCGACAACTGAAACATATCTTGCATTAGGTGCCCAAACGGCAAAGTAAACGCCGTTGTTCCCGTTGAAATGAACCTGGTGATTACCCAGCTTTAAATAGAGATGGTAGTGTTTCCCTGCTTTAAATAATTCAATATCAAAATCAGAAAAGAGCGAAAATGTTTCGGTTTCAGAAGGGCCTGATCCGCCTTCTATAGCCCGGTTTCCGTCATTAGGAATGATAGCTATCTTGTTACCTTTCATATTTACTTCCGAATATCATTTACTTATACAATTACTAAAGAGTTGGCCCCCATTAATGCTTTAATGCCTTTTATAGGGATGATTACCCAATCGGGGCGGTTGTTTAATTCATAATTGAGTTCGTAAATAGCTTTTTCTAAAAGGAAGGTTTCGATGAGCACTTCAAGCCCTTCTTTGTCTTTTGGAATTATCATTGAGCCCTGAACTGTTTCAAGGTAAGCTTTCATAAAGAAACCACTCATGTAATGGTACCATTGGTCTGCATACGGGGCCAGTTTTTCGCGGTCTGTTTGATTTATTTTATCATCGAGGAAAATGCCGGCATAGGCTGCGTAGTGGAAAGAACGTATCATTCCGGCCACATCACGCAAGGCCGAGCGCTTTAATCTACGTTCGCTGTAAGCCTTGGCAGGTTCGCCTTCAAAGTCTAATATCACAAAGTCTTTTCCGGTATAAAGAACCTGGCCCAGATGGTAATCGCCATGGACACGGATTTTTAAGACATCTATTTTTTTACGATATATTCTTCTGAAAAACTCTAAAATATCTGGCTTTAGGTTTAGGATCTCGGTAGCTTCTTCTTTTACATCTGGCGGAAGCTTGTTGATATTGCGCACCTGATTATGGAAGGCTACCCTTACTAGAGATTGTAGAGAGGAGAATAATGAGCGTTGGTAATGCAATGAATACTCCTCGGGCCTAAAGTCCTGAAGCTGATAATTACTGGCTAAGGCTTTGTGCATTTCGCCAGTCCGAATTCCGAGTAGCCGCGCCTGCTCTGCCAGCGATGCATCCAAAAGGGCTTTGAAAGATTCAGGGATGTCCTCATAGGCGACAGGGTTGGCCAGGCTGCCCTTCAGTTCGAAAGCGGGAGGTTCAATGCTGGTTGCCGAAAGGATTTCCTCATAGAAATCATTTATCCTGTCTACCATGTAAGACCATGCATCGCCGCTGTTTTCAATCATTTCCTGAATCATTCCCAATACAATATTTCCGCGGTTCGACTTCCACTGAATGGATCCGAGATAGGCTGGGATGTTTGGAAATGAGGTATGGTTTGACAAGAATGCGTTCATTTCCAGGTCTGGATTGATGGCATTGTCCACTTTGCGATAAAATTTTAAAATGAACTTATTGTCGTAAACGATCGAGGTATTGCTCTGTTCAGCAGAGAGCACTCTTGATTTTACTTTTTCCTGCTCGGCAAAATGAGCCTTAAGCTGCCTGTTGCCGGCAAACTTGATGTCATTGTCTTTATGTTCAACATCTTGATTATGAGACAATCGGTTAAATATCTCTAATTGAAATTCCTCATTAAACAAGGCATCATACAACACACCATCTTCATTATTAAGGTTCATGCGGGCAAGGATGGCATGAGGATTTGTATCTTTTAATTGTCCTGCAGCTTTTTCGCTGAGGTAGCAAAGTGGTAATTGATACCATTCGGGCAGGCCACTTTGATAGTGTATTTCTATCAGGATAAATACAGCTGAATTTTCGTTTAATGGAACATTAACATGCCCTATTACCTTCAGGGCTTCAATCATTCGGCCTTTGCCACCAAACCACCGCACTTTCATCAAATAATCTGGCAACACGTTTGCCTCCAGATCTTTCAGTATATGTTCAGAGCAGATATCCTTCCATTTTTCCATGCCAATCCATGGGAGGTCTTTATGTTCACCTACTTCTGGATGTGTCTTTTCAAGAATAAACCATTGGCAGTCGTAAGCGCTTAGTGTGAAGAAATAAGGAGTATCCTCTTTAATTGCAGGGTACTTGTTCTTGCTAAATACCTCCACAGGCAGGTAGCCCTTAAAGGAATCCAAATTTAACTCAGCGGGCTGGGCATATCTTGAAAGGTTCACTACTACCAGCATGGTTTCGTCCTTATACGACCGGGTAAATGCGAGCACTTTTGCGTTTTCCACCTGGATAAATTTCATATCGCCCCGGCTAAATGCCTTGTATTGTTTCCGCGTATTAATGATACGTTTAGTCCACCATAACAGGGAGTGAGTGTTTTTGCGCTGGATATCCACGTTAACCGATTCGTAATGGTAGGACGGGTCGAGAATAACCGGCAGATAGAGCTGGTGCGGATTGGCTTCAGAGAAGCCTGCATTGCGGTCTGACGACCATTGCATAGGCGTACGCACACCATCGCGGTCGCCCAGGTAAAAGTTATCGCCCATGCCTATTTCATCGCCATAATAAATTACAGGGGTTCCTGGCAGCGAGAACAGCAGATAATTAAGTAGTTCGATTTTCTTTCGGCTATTTTCCAATAAAGGTGCAAGGCGATGCCTGATGCCAAGGTTGATGCGTGCTTTAGGGTCTTTAACGTACACTTTGTACATATAATCACGTTCCTCGTCGGTCACCATTTCAAGGGTTAACTCATCATGGTTGCGCAGGAACATAGCCCACTGGCAAGTTTCGGGTATTGCCGGAGTTTGGTCGAAAATATCAGTGATAGGGTAACGGTCTTCCATTTGGAGAGCCATAAACATGCGGGGCATTACCGGAAAGTGATAATTCATTTGGCATTCATCGCCGTCGCCAAAGTAAGCAGCAGAGTCTTCTGGCCACATGTTTGCTTCGGCAAGCAATAATGTTCCGGGGAAATTATCGTCCACATGTTTGCGAAGCTTTTTAAGAAAAGTGTGGGTTTCGGGCAGGTTTTCACAATTGGTACCCTCGCGTTCAAACAAATAAGGTACTGCATCCAGGCGGAAACCATCCACACCCATTTTGCACCAGTAGTCAATTATCTTAAAAACTTCCTCTTGTACCAGAGGATTATCATAGTTCAAATCAGGCTGGTGATGAAAGAACCTATGCCAGTAGTACTGTTGCGCAACAGGGTCCCATGCCCAGTTGGAACCTTCATAATCCTGGAAAATAATCCGTACCTCGCTATATTGGTTGGGATTGTCGGTCCAAACGTAAAAGTCGCGGTATGGCGAACCTTTCGGAGCATTACGAGCCCTTTGAAACCAGGGGTGCTGGTCGGAAGTGTGGTTAATAACCAACTCGGTTATCACTTTAAGTCCACGGCTATGCGCTTCACGCATAAACTGCTTAAACTCCTTAATATCGCCATAAGAAGGATTGATGCTGTAATAATCTGCAATATCATATCCATCGTCTCTAAGAGGCGAGGGGTAAAACGGAAGCAGCCAGATAGCTGTTACGCCTAAATTTTGCAGATAATCGAGCCGTTCGAGCAAGCCCTTAAAATCACCAATTCCATCTCCATTACCGTCTCTAAAGGCTTTAATATGTAGCTCGTAAATAACTGCATCCTTGTACCAATGCAGCTTATCGTCAATTTGTGTGTTTGTAGAAGCCATGTTTGTTAAGTTTTTTTAGGTATTAGCAGTTAGCTTTTAGCAGTTAGCTTTCAGGTGTGAGGTATCAGGTTTGGCTGTTAGCTTTTAGCTCTATGCAGGAAGCTCATAGCTCACTGCTAATTGCTCACAGCTCATAGCTTTTAGCCGTTAGCTTTGAGCTCTATGCAGGAAGCTTATAGCTAACAGCTGACTGCTCATAGCTCATCTCACTGCTGTTCCACACGAAATATATGCGCAGGCATTTCGTAGGGATTTAGTTCAACATAATTCCATTCGCCATGCCAGCTGTATTTGCTTCCGCTGAGTAAATCGTGAACGGTATAGGGCTCGCTTGTATTAATCCCCAACTGGTGAATCGGGATTTTTACATAAGCTCCCTGGGTATTAAATAAATCGAGATTTGCAGCCATAATCAGGGCATTATTCGTCTTATTATCAGCCTTGGCATAGCAAATAATCTGGTCGTTTGTAGACTCTGCCAGATTGATGTTCCAAGTGGTATGTAGCGCCGAATTCTGTTTTCGGATGCGGTTTACACGCGTAATAATCTCCTTAATGCGCGTATACTGGCCCCAATCCCAATGTTTTATTTCATATTTCTCATTGTCGATATATTCTTCTTTGCCCTGGCGGGGAGTGTTTAAGCCAAATTCATAAACCGGCCCATATAAGCCATAATTAGATGAAAGGGTAGCAGCCAGCAGCAAGCGCAGAATATGCGCATTTTCGCCACCGTAGGTTAACAGGGGAGGCAGAATGTCTGGAGTGTTTGGCCAGAAGTTGGGCCTGAAATAGTACCGCTGCTCAGTTTTAGTAAGCTCATTGATATACTGCTCCAGCTCGTATTTAGTATTTCGCCAGGTAAAATAGGTGTAAGATTGATTGAAGCCAGCTTTGGCAAGGCGTTCCATTAAGCGTGGCCGGGTAAAAGCTTCTGCCAGGAAAATAATATCCGGCCGCTTTTGCCGCACTTCTTTAATCATCCACTCCCAAAAAGAAAAAGCTTTAGTGTGGGGATTGTCAACCCTGAAAATTGTTACACCTTGTTCAATCCAATAATCAACCACGCTTTTCAGCTCCTGCCAAAGGTTTTCCCAATCATTAGTTTCAAAATTGATTGGCAAAATATCCTCGTATTTTTTTGGTGGGTTTTCTGCATATTGAACGGAGCCATCTGGCCGCCATTTAAACCATTGCGGGTGCAGTTTAACGTAAGGGTGGTCGGGTGCACACTGGTAGGCAATATCCATTGCCAACTCAATACCTAATTTCTTCGCTTCCTGGATCAAAACCTTAAAGTCTTCAAGGCTACCTAGTTCGGGGTGGATTTCTTTATGTCCTCCAAGGCGGTTCCCGATAGCCCAGGGCGAGCCAGGTTCGCTGTCTTCGGCTACTAAAGAGTTGTTTTTTCCTTTTCGGTTTTTTTCTCCAATAGGATGGATAGGAGGCAGGTATAACACATCAAAACCCATATTGGCAATGCGCGGCAGTAAGCCAACTACATCCAGAAAAGTTCCATGTTTATTAGGTTCCTTCGATGCTGAGCGGGGAAATAGCTCATACCAAGTGCTAAAGGCTGCCTTTTGCCTTTCTATTTCAATTTGCGATGTAGTAGAGATGGTGTCGAGCCGGGTATCACGGTACTTGTACATTAATTGCGAAACATCGTTGCTGGTTGCAAGCGTTACCAGGCTTTCAGGATCATCATTGCTTCGAAGTTTACTGCTCCAGCTTAATAAAGATGCTTTATCTGCGTCTGATGCATCTTCTGCTGCAATTTCCAACATTTCTACGCCTATCAGCAATTCTACAGCAATATCCTGGCCTGCTTCAAATTTCTTTTCGAGCCCTTTTTGCCAGGTAGTAAAATGGTCAATCCAGGCATGAATCTTAAACTCATAAAAACCAGTTTCGACGGGCTCAAATACCGCCTCCCAAAAATCGTTTATTACGAATTTTAAGGGTATGAATTGCCATTCTGAAGCGCCTGTTTTGCGGATAGCTACATTCGCAGCCACCTCATCATGCCCATCGCCAAAGATATTTGCCGAAATAATAATGCTCTCATGAATTGCCGCTTTTGCGGGATATTGCCCCTCTTCAATGCGGGGGGCAATACCTGTGATAATCACTCGTTGCCTTCCATCCATAGGTGTCATGGTATTAGGTATCTGAAAATGCCCGCAGCCTTTAGTAATTAGTAAGCTGCCTTTACTTTTTAATCAGTATCGACCAATCATCTGGCTTTTGCAGCAGATTGAAGCCCACGTCGTTATGATAGCGGTTAAATACAAGGCTGCATGTACCATTATTAAGCGTAAGGTTTGAAATTGAAACCTGCTGAAGGTATTCAGGAAGTATGGGCCGGTCAAAGGTGATGGTTTTTGTTAAAGCATCTACCTCTATTTGAAAGCATGATTGCAATAACATAAATACCACAGCAACTGACCATGCCTGTGGCGAGCAAGCAACCGGATAGGATGTTGGCCCCTCGCTGTAGCGACGGTCAAAACCACAATATAATTCTGGTAAGCGTTGCAGGTCAATGTATAATGAGGCCTGGAATATTGCTTCGGTTAGCTTTAACACATGCTCACGGAAACCGTATTTTGCTAGCCCAAATGCTATAATTGCATTATCATGTGGCCAAATGGAGCCATTATGGTACGACATGGGGTTGTACCTTTTCTCATTATTAGCGAGGGTGCGAATGCCCCAGCCGCTAAACATGGTGCTGCTAAGCAATACGTCGGCCAATTTTTTGGCTTTATCTTTATCGGCAATACCGGTAAACAAACAGTGCCCGGCGTTGGAAGATACCACCCGGCAAGGCTGTTTCCGCCCGTCGAGCGCTAAAACGTAACATCCTAAAGTTTCGTCCCAGAATTTCTCGTTGAAGTTTCTCTTTAAGGTGTGGGCTTCATTAATCAGCTCTGCTGCCAGTTCATCTTCACCAAATAGAAACGCCAGTTTGGATGCATAATTCTTAGCTCCATATACATAAGCCTGTACTTCACTCAACGCGATCGGCGTTTCTGCAAAATCACCATTTTCATCCATTACGCTATCGAAAGAATCTTTCCAGCCCTGATTGGTGAGTCCATTCTTGGCTTTATGTTCGTATTCCACAAAGCCGTCGCCATCTAAATCGCCATAATTGTCGATCCAGTTTATTGCAGCTTTGATGTTCGGCCAGATCTGTTCTATAAAGTCTTTATCGGCTGTGCGTTCATAATACATTCCGGCCAACATTATAAACAGGGGAGTGGCATCTATGGTGCCGTAATATTCTTTAAAAGGCACTTCGCCCGTATTTGCCATTTCGCCGGTTCGGGCTTCGTGAAGGATTTTTCCTGGCTCGGCATCCTTTTCGGGAATAAGTTCTGTAGCCTGGCGGGATGCCAGAAAGGCTAATACATCGCGGCTAACCTCCGGAATAATCCACAAGGTTTCTATAGCGGTAATAATCCCGTCGCGGCCAAACGGAGTATTATACCACGGAACCCCTGCATATGGGTATTTACCAGTGGTAGTTTCCGCTAAAAGGGATAGCAGGTCGGCTTTAGAGCGGTTTATCCAGTGGTTAAACTGCTCGTTAGATGTATGGACATTGGCAAATAAAATTCTGGTTTTATTCCGTTCCTGTTCAATGTAGCTTCTGGCTTCCTCGTAGCTCAGCTCCTGGCAGTGGTGCGTGCCCGATTCGAACCGCAGAGTATAAGTAATTTTAACAATCTTCTGGGCGGTTAACTGGATGTCGAAAATCGCAGCATTGTTTTTAATGCTAAAATCAGCATCCGTTACTACCTTAAAAATACTTTCGCGTTTAACCCCATCAAGCCCATCATATTGTAAAATGCATTGATTGTTATCATCGCAGTTTTTTACTTTGTTTATCGGCACCTGCCTTTGTATACCACGTATTTCAAAAATGTCTTTGAAATCGCCGTCAAAAGCTAGTTCGAGGTTAAACGAGCAGTCCCTGTCGCCATAATGGGCGCAGGTTATTTCTTCATAAAAGGCTCCGTCCCTAACAAATTGCTTTCGCGACAGATGTACCGTATTATCGGGCATGTGGCACGAAGTTATAGCTGGGTTGGTTAAGTCGACCGAAAGGATATCGTTATCTTCTTTTACGGTACTGCTTAAAAGGAGTGGTTTATGTTTATTGATCGTTAGGATCAATTTATTAATGAAACGGGTTCCGTCGTGATAAATGCCCTGAACCATTTTTCCGGAAGGAACAATATTGCCCCAGCGGTCGAATATTCCAAAGGTATTAGAGTGGTTTAGAATGTTTACCCTATCATCCGCATTTACAGCATCCGCCGAAATATGGAATTTATCCTCTTCAATTAAAGATTCTTCTGCGTGCATAATAGATGTTTTTAGATGAATAACCGTTAAGTTCAGGCTATTTTGAGAGCACTAGACTACTTTTTTCATCGGTTTCCCTTCATAGGAGGTTTTGAGATGGGGTTGCCCGGAACCCTCACTTTTGCAATCCTCAATCACCGACGCGTAGATATCCAGATAATTATTTGCCATACGCCCGGCCGTAAAGCGGCTATCGAATACATGCCTTACTCCTTTGCGGGTAAGCTGAGGCAATTTTTTAACTGCTTCAATGGCTTCTTTAACGGTGCTTACTATAAAACCTGATTTGCCCTCATCTATAACTTCGGGTACAGAGCCGCATTTAAAAGCAATCACCGGGGTGCCACAGGCCATAGATTCAATCATAACCATGCCAAATGGTTCTTCCCAATTAATTGGAAAAAGTAATGCTTTGGCTTTCCCAATAAAATCGGTTTTCTGGCTTTCGTTAATTTCCCCGATAAATTCAATTAACGGATGTTCAAGCAAAGGCTTGATAACATCTTCGTAGTATTTCTTGTCGGCTTTATCAATTTTGGCTGCAATTTTCAGCGGGTTTTCTGTTGCGATAGCAATTTCTATGGCTTTATCCAGCCCTTTTTCTGGCGACACACGGCCTACAAAGGCAAAGTAATTTCCATCGCCATTTCCCATATAATGCATATCATGTGGTAGGCCATGATAAACGTTACCTACCCAATTAGCCTGCTGAAGGGGTTTTTGCTGATTATAGGAAATTGAGATTACATTCTGATTTTGAAATTTGTTGTAAACTGATTGAAGGTCAGGTATATCAAGCCTGCCGTGTAAGGTGGTTACACAGGGTATATTCAGTTTCGCAGTAAAAGGGAAGTGGAGGTAATCTGTATGAAAGTGGAAAATGTCAAAGTCTTTAATCCGCTCTATTACCTCCTGCATTTGTACTATATGGTGAGCAATAGGGTCTATGCAATCGTCGTTGAGGCGCAGGCCTGTTTCAACATTGGCAATTAAAGTAGCGCGGGTAACAGAATCTCCCGAGGCAAACAGGGTAACATCATGCCCCTGGTTTACAAGTTCCTCGGTTAAATAATGAACAATGCGTTCAGTACCACCATATAATTTAGGTGGCACTGCCTCATACAGGGGCGCAATTTGTGCTATTTTCATATCTTATAGGTAGATGTTTTATTAAGCAACGAACAGATATAAAAGTTTTTGATTTTTTGTTCATTGCGATTGCTAATAACCTATTCAGGAGCGTCCCTGAAGGCCTTATAGCAAATGCAGGTAAGAATTAACCAAAAGTGTGCCGATTGTAAAAAAGATATGCGCCTGGTGAAAAAAAATTAAGCAAAAGAAAAGGGACAGTCCCCGCTGCCCCTTTAACCTTAATCAACCTTATCTAATCTAAACTATGAAAATCTTTTCTAAGAATACTGTCTTGTACGGTGTTGATAATGACAAGGTTACGATTTGTTTTAACTTTTTTTGATTTTTATTCTGCGGGGCTGTACCAGCAAATCTTAAAACGAAAAAAGGGCAGTCCCCACTGCCCCTTTTGCCTTAATCAACCTATCTAATCTAAACTATGAAAATCTTTGCTATGAATACTGTCTTCTACGTCGCCTGTGATGCCGAGGTTACGCTGAGATTTAGTATTAGTTAAGAATGGCTTTTAGTTGTTGCCTGCAGGCAGTATTATTGAAAATTCCATCATGCCCGCTGTTAATAATGGAAAGAAAAACAGCTTTGGCGGATAGCCGGCTTAGCCGTTTTGCTGCATCATGAAATTTGTCTTTGGTGCCACAAAAGATATAGGCAGGGCATTGTACGTTTTTAATAAATTCGTTTGTAGTAAAACTAAAACGCGAATATTTGGGATAATACCAGGGAAAGTTCTTTTTAAAATCTGCCAGGCTGTAAAATGGAGCTATAGCTATAAGCGTTTTAGGGTGGTTTTTTGCAGCCAGGTAAGCAGCCATCGTACATCCTAAAGAATGTCCCAATACTATAATTTTATTTTCAGGATAAGCCAGAAGGCATTTATTATATACCATTTGGGCATCCTGGTAAAAGGCTTTCTGGCTTTTGCTGCCAGTGCTTTTTCCATAATCCCGGTAATCTAAAGTTATCACGTCATAGCCCTGTTCCAGAAATTGATTATAAATTTTTTCATGAGACGCGATATTTCTTTTATTGCCGTGCAGAAAAAAGATTAAGCCTTTGTTTATTTTTTGCCTGAAATGCACTACGTTGATTTTTGCGCCATCGGGAGCCCGAAAAGTAAGTTCGGTGAATGGGCCTTTAAATTGAAAATGGTAATTAGCGCTTAACTTTCTGCCCTTGAACTGGGCATCCTGATAGATAAAGCAATATAAATGGAAGGCTGCAAATAGAAAGAGAAATATAAAGAGAGCCACACCGGCTACTTTTTTGAGGGCTTGCATTAAACAACTGGATAATTTCAGGTAAAGAAACGTTTTTTTGCACAATTAGACCTTTAGAAAAGATACGGTAAACGTAGTGCCTTCGCCGGGTTGGCTTTTAACAGTAACCTTACCGCCTAAGGTTTCAACCTGGGTTTTCACCAAGTTTAATCCAATCCCTTTTCCCGGAATAATGCCCTTGTGAAATCGGCTGTATAGAGCAAACATAGCGTCTTTATGCCTTTCGAGGTCTATACCAAGCCCATTATCAGCTACGGCGAAATAAATGAATTTTTCATCCTGATGGGTTTGCAGGTGAATCTTCAAATGCCTGTCGGGATGCCGGTACTTAACTGCATTAGATAGCAGGTTATATAAGATACTATGAAAGTATCCACGTACACTCTGCATTTTATCCGGATTGTAAAAGTTAGAAGTTATCTGAGCTTTAGCTGCAATAATTTCACTTTCGAGGTTATGCTTAATTAGTTTAAGTTCATCCTCAAAAATAATTTCCTCTTTCACCTCGTTTCCCAAATCCTGGTAGGATACGATGGTGGTTAAGTCTTTAACTACATTATCAAGATTAGTAGCTTCGGTAACAATATATTTAATAAGCCTTTGGTTTGGCTCGGGCTGTCCTCGGTCTGGCTTGAACAAAGAAGCAAGCCCTAAGATGCGGTTGATAGGAGACCGGAGATTGTGTGATACGATATAAGAAAATTGTTTAAGGTTAATATTTCGCTCAATCAGGCTGGCAGTCATTTGTTCACGTTCTTCCTCAGCTCTTTTGCGCTCGGTGATATCTTCACTAATTCCAAGTATTCCATAAACCTTGCCATTACTGTAGGTAAGTGGAATTTTGGTTGTCTCAAGCCAGACTGATTTTCCGTTTGCCTGCTTCTGGGTTTCAATAATTCCTATTTTTAGGATGTTGGCAACCATCACCTCCTGGTCATCTGCCATATATTTATAGGTCTCGGTTGGTTCCCAAGGAAGGTCTGCATCAGTTTTACCGATAATAGAGCTTGTGTCTTCATACCCGGCGTTATGGGCAAAAACCTTATTGCAGCCGATGTAAACGCCATGTGTGTTTTTCCAAAAGATTGCTTGCGGGATAGAATTGAGAATGCCTTCGAGCATTTTCTCATGCTTTTGTAGCGCTTCTTCAGTTTTCAGGCGTTCGGTAATATCGAAAGCCATGCCAATTATGCAAAGTTTATCCTGATAGATTGCCGTATTACCGTTAAAGTAATAAGGGATTTTTTTCTTGTCTTTGGTTAAGAAACAAGCTTGTACATCACCCACATCATTATTGAATACATCCCTGATTTTTTGTGACATAAGTTCCTTTTCTTCCTCATCAAAAAAATCAAGAGGGCGCATTTCTATTATTTCATCATGCGAGTAGCCAGTTACGTCCTCAAAATTTTTGTTCCATTTTAATAGGCGGCCCTGCTTATCAAACAAGTAAAATACTCCCGGAAGACTATTAATTATTGAGTCGGCAAGCTCTTTTTGCGTGATAATTTCAAGCTCGGCATTCTTGCGTTCAGTAATATCAGATACAATCCCATCTACACGGGTTAAAATGCCGTCAATTAAAGTTGGTACTATTTTAATTTCAATCCAGCGTACGCTTTTGTCTTTATGAAAAATCCGGTATTCGGTATGGGTTGTCCTGCCTTCCTTATGTAACTTGTCATCTTCAAAAACACGTTCTTTATCGTCAGGGTGAATTACTTCCGCCCAAAGCATCGGGTTGTTAAAAAACTCTGTAATGGTATAACCATAAATTTTAGGGCAGCCGGCGGTAAGGCTCAGGTAGCGCTGTGCAATAGTGTCCCTGGAAAAAAAGCCCTGGTTAATGGTGTTAAAAACGTGAGATATTTCTTTGTTTAAGATTTCCACGCGCTTTTTATTTTGCAGGTGCTCATCGCCCGTGATCGGCTGGGCGTCATTACATATCACCAAAATGCCCTCAATTTCTCCTTTCTGTGACTTTACCGGGTTTAGGTGATAAGCACGCGTGATTTTTTCGACAGCGCCATTATGGTAGAGATGAACAATTTCTGGCTGGTAAAATAAGGCATTGCTGCCCTGTTTAACCATGTCGATATGTTGTTTAATAAAAAACCAGTTTTCATTCCAAACCTCTTCGCCTTTTTTGCCCATAGCCGCCGGATGCCTGATGTGCTGATTTAAAGAGGGGATATAAGCATCGTTATAAAATAAAATATACTCGGGCCCCCAAAGAAGAAACATCGGGATAGAGGAGTGGCTTAGGATGCTAAGTGTGGTGAGCAGACTTTGCGGCCATTGTGCATGCGGCCCCAAAGATGTTGTGCCCCAATCAGCATCTCTTATCAAAATACCGCTTTCTCCTCCGGTATTTAAATAATCCGAAATGTAGCTGTACACGTTACTCATTAGTTTTTCAATAGGTGATACGTAAATGTAATACTAAACTTCAATCAAACTTTATCTACTTAATATTTATACAACTCATCTGTACTCAATCAATGCTGTGAGAGGTGGCTCTTTAACAGCGAAAGAAACCTTAATAAGTAACGAAGTTTACTGACAACTAGTCCAAACTAATTTAGTTATTAAAATTGATTTTTTGAAATGGTTGTCTTTAGGTATTTGATTGCAATTGAGGTGGTTATAGTTTTGTTCCGGCGCAATGTGTGGATAATTCAAAAACTAGCCTTAAAAGGGAAAGGGCGATTCATGAATCGCCCCTACATGGGTCATAAAAAGAAGCAATTTTTAAACTTGATAAGAGGTAATTAATAAATCCAATGCACACGTAGGGGCAATTCATGAATTGCCCCCAATGAATATATCCTAAATTCTGTTTTTCGCCCTAAACGAAAAAAGGTGGCCTCCGCCACCCTTTACTCTTCACTCAATTAAACACCTATCTAAACTATGGAATATCTTGATTTTCTTATCGTTCCGTTGTAATACTGTCTTCTACGCCGATAGCAAAGCCCAGGTTTCTTTTAATTGAAAATTAATCTTTTACCAGTTGAAATTTCTTTAAATAAGCC
>Ga0307408_100001463_pt1 | contig 17539 bp, 10 predicted proteins | sample 322Cmetagenome_FD_202116 | JGI IMG/M metagenome (GOLD analysis project Ga0307408, IMG submission 202116) | Maize rhizosphere microbial communities from greenhouse at UC Davis, California, United States - 322HYB-C-3 | ecosystem: Host-associated > Plants > Roots > Rhizosphere > Soil | place...
GTAGGTATCGACTTGGGTACTACTAACAGCCTGGTAGCTTTTATTAACCCTGAGGGCAATCCTCAAGTTATTAATGATACAGGCAAGGGGGTACTGGTTCCTTCAATAGTGCATTTTAATAGTGACGGAAGCGTTGTTGTTGGAAATGATGCTAAAAACTATCTGATCTCAGATCCCCAAAACACCATATTTTCGGTAAAAAGACTACTGGGCCGTTCTTATCAGGATATCGAAAACTATAAAGATTTCTTCTCATATAAGGTTATCGACGACAACACAGAAAGCCTGGTTAAAATTAAAGTAGGGGACAAATTTTATACACCCATCGAATTATCGTCTTTAATATTAAAAGAATTAAAAGAAAGGGCGGAGCATGCACTTAAAACCCCTGTTACAAGAGCTGTAATAACCGTCCCTGCGTATTTTAACGACAGCCAAAGGCAGGCAACCCGCGATGCCGGAAAACTGGCAGGACTTGATGTGCTACGTATTGTAAACGAACCAACCGCGGCCAGCCTTGCGTATGGAATTGGATTAAATCCCGAAGAAGAAAAAATAATAGCAGTTTATGATTTGGGAGGCGGTACTTTCGACGTATCTATTTTAAGAATACAGAACGGCATTTTTGAAGTTTTATCCACCAACGGCAACACCTTTTTGGGCGGTGATGATTTCGACCGCGCAATTTTGGAATACTGGATTAAACAAAACAACCTCGAAAACTCCAACGATCTTCCATTGCAGGCTTTACGACTAAAAGCTGAAGAAGCCAAAAAAGCTTTAAGTTCCCAAAATATCTACAACAGCACTGTTGGCGATATTCCATGTGCAATTACCAAAAACACTTTTGAAGAACTCATCCTACCTAAAGTAAACGAGACAATAGCAGCTTGTAAAAACGCTTTAAAAGATGCTGGATTAAACGTATCTGATATAAATGAAGTTGTAATGGTTGGTGGCTCCACAAGGACACCACTGATTAAACAAAAGGTGTCAGACTTCTTTGAAAAGCAAGTCCATGACAAAATCAACCCGGATGAAGTTGTGGCTTTAGGCGCTGGAATCCAGGCTGATATCCTTGCAGGTAACCGGAAAGATATACTGCTTCTCGATGTAACTCCACTCTCTTTGGGCATTGAGACAATGGGCGGACTGATGGACGTTATCATTCCAAGAAACTCAAAAGTGCCCACCAAGGCGGGCAGGCAATATACAACTTCAGTTGATGGCCAGGTAAACATGAAAATTTCTGTTTACCAGGGAGAACGCGATCTTGTAAAAGAGAACAGAAAATTAGCTGAATTTGACTTGAAAGGAATACCAGCTATGCCTGCTGGCTTACCTAAGGTAGACATAAACTTTTTACTGAATGCCGATGGCATTTTAACAGTCCATGCAATTGAATTACGTTCGGGGGTAAAACAACAAGTTGAGGTTAAACCAGCCTATGGATTAACAGATGACCAGGTTGAGAAAATGCTTTTTGACTCTATTACTCATGCAAAAGACGATGTTGCCCAACGTATGGTAATTGAAGCCCGCACCGAAGGTGAGCAAATGGTTTATACCGCAGAAAGATTTCTTGAGAAAAACAAGGACTACGTGACTGCTCAGGAAATTGACGATACCAACGGTTATATACAGGCATTAAAAACAGTGTTAAACTCTGGAGATAAAGATCTAATTCATAAAAAAATTGACGAGTTGAATGAATTCACCCGTCCGTTTGCAGAACGCTTAATGGATCAGGCGATCTCGCAAGCCATGAAAGGCAAAAGTATTTAAATTCCATTCTAAGTGCTGGCATATCGCTGGCACTTTATCTATTCTACCATTCCTGCTCTTCTATTTTTCTTAGCTAAGGCAAAATAAGGCTAGCAAAAATTGCTATGTTTGATTTTAACTTATATTATGAAAAAATTACTAAACCTTATTTTCTTATCGTTAATCTATTTACAGGCATTTTCTCAGGCGAAATACGACAATGAATATCTCATAGAGTTAATGCAAAGCCAACACTACAAGGAAGCGGCTTCTTATTTAGGCAGTTTCTATCCCGAAGGAGCTAATGAACCTAAGATCATTTCCAGAATCGCTTATTGCTATTTAATGTCGGGGAACTTAGTTGAGGCAGAAAAAAGCTATAAAATACTTTTAGCTAAGGATTCCACTAGTAAATCAACCCTATTCAGTCTTGCGGCAATTAATGACAAGCGTGGAAATTTACTGCAATCGAAATTCTACTATCAAAAAATCTTGACACTCGATAGCACTAATTTCTCCGTATACAAACAACTGGCTCACCTCGCCGAACGCAACAACGATAAGGATCTACATAAGGCCTACCTTGAAAGGGCAAATTCACTTTCGGCGACTGATGCAGATGTTGCCTACGATTTAAGTAATGTTTATAAACAAAGTAAAGAATTAAAAAAAGCTGATTCAATTATTGACTTAGCCCTGAAAGCAGATACTTTAAACCTCACTTTGATTTTAGGTAAAATGGAAATTGCGCACCAGCTAAAGAACCATCCCGTGGCTTTTACGATGAGTAAAAAAGCAGTTGATATGGGGGAGAGTTCCGCACAGACATTAAACATTCTGGGACAATCTTGTTATTTCCTTAAATATTATCAAGACTGTATTAAAGTTTATAGCCTTTTACATCAGGGAGGATTAGGAAACCAGACAACCTTTTACTATACGGCAATGGCTTACAAAAAGCTCAATAACATAGAAAAGTGTGTAGAATTTCTTGACAAAAGTATTGAGGACTGCATTTCGCCGAACGTTGTTTTTTATCTGGAAGAGTTAGCGCTTAACCATGAAACGCTAAAGAATTACAATTCAAGTATTGAGGCATTTCAAAAAGCGGCATTTTTCGAAATGAAAAATGAATACAACTACAGTATTGCCAGGCTTTATGATGGTTATCTTAAAAACTCAAAAAAAGCCTTGAAATATTACAAGCTTTTTCTGGCTGGCTATAAGGCAGAAAGCAAGCAAACCATAATTTATGGCTATGCAGTTAACCGAACCAAAGAATTAGCAAAACGTATTAATTAGTTATTACCGCTTTTGACATTATTTGCATTCCAACTGTGTGAGGTTAACGCCATTTAGGATCACATCAAATTCAGTTCTGCGGTTTAATTGTTGGTCTTCTTCAGCGCATGGTACATCGTCGTAACAGCGGTTTACCAACCTACTTTTTCCATAATATTCAACCCGAACCCGGCCAGGAGCTATTCCTTTTGATACAAGATAGGTTCTGGCTGCTTCCCCTCTTTTTAGAGACAGAGCCTTATTATATTCTGAAGATGCCCGGCTATCGCAATGGCTTGCGGTAATTACTGATATTTCAGGATGAGTCTTCATTAAATCAACCAACTTATTTAAGTTCGATTTGTCCTCGTCTCTTACAAATGCCCGGTCTAAATCATAATAAATATTAGCAATTGAATAAACCTTTTTCAAAGAATCACAATTGTTGTTAACCCATATCTGGGATCTTTCGGCTTTGTCAAGGTTTATATTGACAACGATAGTCGAGTCATCCTCAATACCTACAGTTGAAATAAAAGCCCTTTTACTTACATATTCGGGGCTATAGCCGATTACTTCATAATCGGTTTCCTTACTTAGTTCTTTGGAGAATTCGCCCTTGCGGTTTACAGATAAGGTATCAATACCATTGGCATGGCGTAAATAGATCTGGCTTCCTTTGGGAGAAATTTTAGTTTTGGTATCAGCAATAAGGCCTTGTAGTTTTACGTGGAACTTCTGTCGCGTGTAACTGTAAATATCGTCACTACCTGCCCTGTTAGAGCTGAAATAACCTGATTTCCCGTCTGTACTTCTTATTATCCCGAAATCATCAGCAAATGAATTTATAGGGGCTCCAAGATTTTTAGGTGAATTAATTGGCTTAACTTCCTTCAAACTAACTTCGAATATATCCAAGCCTCCAAAACCAGCGTAGCCTGTAGAGGAAAAGAGTAAGGTACCATCTTCGCCCCAGAATGGAAAAAGCTCATTCCCTTCAGTATTAACTTTCGAGCCGAGGTTAATTGGCTTTCCCCAGGGCCTGTTTGCTCCGTTGCGTACAGAATAATATAAATCCGCACCTCCATAACCGCCGGGCATATCCGAAGCAAATATCATGATATTTCCATCCCTACTGATTGCGGGATGCCCTACAGAATATTCGTCGCTGTTATATGGAAACTCCTTTATTTTAGTCCAACCTTTTCCGCTGGCGGTATATAGTTTGAGTTTTACCGTCCCGTTAGTGCTTTTGCCTACTTTACCCTTATTAAAATTATTTCTGGTGAAAATGAATGAGCCATCCTGCAGCAAGACACCCGGCCCATCATTATATCGGCTGTTAACCTTACCCTTAACAGGTTTCAAAGACTGATTCAATTTATCAGAAGCTGCTTCACTTTTTAACCATGTGTGGTTAAACTCGCCTAAAGTCCTGCTATCATTACTTGTTGGAGAAGTATCGTCGTCATTAAAAATGTATGATGATTTCTTTTTTGCAACCTCTGGCACTGCACTTCCGCCCTCTGAAATATCCTCCAGGCTCTTCACATAATACAAATTGGTGTATGGAGTTTGATCCCAGCCAAATACAGGTTCCAGGGGCTTAGGCAACAGCCTGTTACTACAAAACATTAAGCCTTCATTGTAATAAATAGGCGAATATTCTGCTGCAGCTGAACTCAGATTGGTTTTTGTAACCTTCCATTCGGCATTATCCTGAAGAGAAAACGCACCTGCTTTTACAAAAGAAGTGGCTCTTTTATCTCCTGGCACAAGTTTCAAATACTTACGGTACCAGCTTTCGGATTCTTCGTACCGTTCTTTATTTGCCAGAGCTTCAGCGTAGTGTAGGGCCCATGTTGGCTTCAGGGTAGGATTTTTACAAAGCTTGGTGAACCATTGAAGTGCTTCGTCATAATTGCGCAGGTTGCGATTGCTATAAGCCATCATTTCCTGGGCTTTAATAATCGATGGATCTTCACTCAGAACAATGTTCAGATATTTTATTGCAGACACAAATTTTAGCCCTTTATATTCTTTTTCTGCAAGCTTTAGCTGTGCCCTTAATTTTGACGATTGACTAAACGTCTTTCCGGGAAGAGCCAATAAAAAAGTGGCAATTAAGGTATAAATAGAATTTCTGAAGTACATTAATTAAAAATATCTTGGCGTAAGCACTTTATTCCTTTCCAAACCAAACTCGTAACGAAGCATAATTTCATGGCTATACCTTTTAATATTGGTAATGCTATGGTCGTAAGCATACCCGAACCTTATTTGCGGAGTTGCCTGAATTTCGACCAAACCAGAAATATTAGCATTAGTACGATACTGTGCGCCAATCGAAAACGCATTTTTAATCCACAAATTGGCATTGAAATCACCTTCTATCGGGGCTCCTTGCACCGCCTTAACTAGCACAGAGGGCTTCAATGCGAAATCCTCTGATAAGCTTACAACATAACCACTCATTAAAAACAGGTGGAAATATTGCCTGTTGAGCTTAGACTGCGAAGTATTGTTGTTGTAACTCGGCAACACATTAGGCATCAATTGTGGCGAAGATAAGCCGACATAAAACTTATCTGAGTTATAATAAACCCCTGCACCAAAATTCAGGAATGTTTTGTTAACGTTATTTGAAAAGGCAGGGTCATCTCCTACCCCATCCTCTGTAAGCATCACAGAAGTATAATCAGCCCTGTACTGGCTTAAACTACCTTGTATGCCAAAGGCAAGGCTAGCCTCGGCCATTCTAATACGGTACGCATAAGTTGCAACTGCCCCCGAATTTGATACAATTCCTACCTTATCTTTAAAAAGCTGTAAGCCTAAACCCACCTTTTTGTTGTGAATTGGGGCGTCAATTGTAAAGGTTGAGGTTTTAGGAGCGCCGTCCATTCCAGACCATTGCTTGCGTAGTAAAGCGGTGGCAGAAATCACATTTCGGCTACCAGCATAGGCAGGGTTTACAGCCAGCGTATTAAACATATACTGCGTATACATTGCTTCCTGCTGAGCAAAAATGCTATTAACATTGGTTAATAAAGCGATTGTTGCTAAGGCCAATATTCTCTTCATCATTACCTGTTAAGCGTTATATAACCTGTATATTTTTCGGTGCCATCCAATAACACAATATAGAAGTAAGTTCCGGGCGGAAGGTCTTGGCCTAAACACAATCCCTCTGCACATTTGCCATCCCAATCGTTTTTATACTCGGATGACTTATACACGCGGTTGCCCCAGCGATTAAATACTTCGATATTGATTTTGCGGTTATTGGTATTGCGGATTACGTATAAATCATTTGTTCCGTCGTTATTTGGCGAAAACCCACCTGGGATAAATAAAGGAGGAAATTTCAACTCAATCAAAGTTGGGTCAGAAGGCGTAACGTCTCCTGCAGTAGTTGGGTCGGGCTTAAAGCCTGACGTTGACCTGTCTGTAACGATAGAACCATTTGATGGAACTATGGCCTTCGCTTCGGCGAAATTTAGAAATACGCCTTCTTTATTAGTGAGCTTTACATTCAGGGTTAAATCCACTGTCTCCGTAGATCCCGCACCAAGAACACTTGCAGGGCTTAAAAGCTCCACATCAGAAAACCCATTAAAGGACGGATTGGCAGCTAACGTACCTGTTACCACAGGAGATTGTTTTATTATAAAATCAGCTCCCGTAAATGCCAGGCCAAGGTCATCTTTTAGGCTGATGTTTTGCAAAGCTTCATTGCCATAATTCTTTAATATGAATTTATATTTCACATCGTAGGTTCCGTTGAGCGAACGTGTGACACTGGCTGCTTTGGCTAAACCGATCTTAGGGTCTGGGGCGATTATGATGGTAACTTCGTTGGCTGTAGATACAGCAGCAGGAATAGCATTATCTTTTATCGTGTAAGAAAATTTATCCGTACCAGAAAATCCATTATTGGGGGTATATCTATAGATCCCATTCAAGGCATCCACAGATATTAAAATCCCCTTGGTAGTTGAAGGATTAATTACAACCGAAGCTTTGTTTATTATTCCATCCAAATCTGTTGTCAACGAAGCAATATCGATTGTTATGGGAGTATTTAGCGACGCTTTAAATGTAGTATCCTTTCCAATAGGGGGATTATTAACATTGAGAATGATAAAGATGGGCAGTGATTCTACATTATCACTATTTCGAAGCACATACGCTACCGTATCAATTCCATAAAAATCAGGGTGAGGCAAATAATTAAATGTTCCATCCGATTTTAGGTCGGGAAATCCATTGCCTATATAAGGGTGGGTTGTACTGTAATGAACTGTTGCTCCTGTCCTACCTAAATCATTGTTTTTAACATTGATAGCTGTAATCGGAAGCCCCCTTGTAGTTTTAGCCGCATCGTTTGTGCCTTTAGGCAAAGCCTTTATTTCTATCGTCACTTTCGCTGGGTCTGAAACAACCCCGAATCTATCTTCAATGGTGTATTCGAAAATCGCTGTCCCTGTAAAATTAACAGCTGGAGTAAACTGAATAGTACTATCAGGCAGTACCAATGGATCCCCGGATGCAAGCGGAAGTGGTGTTATTATCTTAATACTTTTTCCGTTGATGCTCTTACCTCCATTGCCCTTAGGAGAAGGCGTATCGTTATCAAGCACCTTTATTTTCAAAGGCACTGGAGGGGCAGACATATAAACTGCCGGAGGCGTATCGGCATTTGCAATCGGTTTACTTGGAGGATCAATTTTTATATCAAGCGGATTTGAGACTCCTACTCCCTCTTTTTTAGTTTTATCGTGAGTACCTCTTCCAGTAGCAACGTTTTTATAAGTAACTGATGTTGCGAGGGCTTTTACGTTAACTACAAGCTCGACACTGTAATTAGTTTTACCATTCATCTTGCTCGATGGGTCAAGCAACTCGAAATCATTTACTCCATCAAAATTCGGGTTAACTACCAATGGGTTAGCTGGTTTTAATGATACTACCCTAAAAGTAGTTCCGGCAAAAATATTGCTCAGAGTATCCCTTAAAGAAACATTCTCAATAATGTTATTTCCTATATTGTTAATAACAAAGTTGAACTTCACGTCATAACTATTGCCTGCAACTTCAACGGTGCTTAGTCGTTGTTTCGTGACTGTGATCTTGGGTAAATCGTGAATCGTTAAACTAACTCTGGCAGGCTTAGAAACCTCACCCTGTTTGTCTTTTATTGTATAATCGAAATAATCCGGACCGACATAGCCTGAATTGGGCTTATACCTTATAGCACCATTGGTTATCGTGTACGAACCGTTTTGTGGGCCCGGCGCTATTATTTGTATACTTGATGGATCAAGCTCATTTTCAGCATCGGTATCGTTCGCCACCAAAGAAAAAACGACTTCCTCACCTACCGAAATATCGTCTTTAATATCTGCTACCGCTACAGGCGGCGAGTTGACTAAGATGACAACCTGTATGGCATTTGAACGCGCTCCATCGGCGTATTCTAGATTATAAGTCAGTGTATCTTTTCCAAAAAAGCCAGGCTCAGGGTCATAATATAAGGTTCCGGTGTTTAATCCTAAAGAAACTCCATTCTGCTGCTTGGCGTGTTTTGGGTACTTTTTGATGATAACCTTAGTACCTATACTATCCTTATCATTCTTTTTAACCGATACTGAATTGTTAATCTTAGTATTGGTAGTTGTATAGTAACTATCCGGGCTACCGGTTGGCAAGGGCACAACATTAATTCTCACTATTGCAGTATTCGATACCAAGCCGGTATTATCTTTAACGTTATAAGTAAAAAAATCTTTTCCTACAAAACCAGGCGTATAGGTTACCTTATTGGATTTTTCACTAACCGACCCATTGGATGGACGCAAAACAAATGATATAGTACTACTATCTAGAGTTTTCCCAGTTTCGGCATAGTCATTTTTCAGTACATTAATATCCTTCGGAGTCCCTTCATAAACTGTAATTTCCCCGCTATCTGGGTCATCGTTTGCTACCGGCGGCCTTATCGGATCCTTACTAAATGAATTAATATATAAGTTTCTGATTTCGTGGACATTGGCAAAATCACCCGTAGCAGATGCAATTCCATATTTTAAGAAGTCAGGTGGCACTTCATCATAATCAGTATTTATAACTTCCTGTTCAAGCTGCTCTGCTGCCGTTTTTCCTCCAGTAAGAATTTTGATAATCAATTTATAGCCTATTGTTTTATCGCCGCTCTTCTTTGGCTCAAGATTTATGGTCACTCTTCTATACCATTCAGAAAATTTGCTGGTAGCCCTATCAGTTTCTACGTCTATTTTAAAAGGCACAAAACCAGGCTGTGCTTCATTTGTGAGTTTCCTGGTAATAAAGTTGTAGTTTTTCAAGTGAGAACCTCTTACAGTTACACTATGGCGAGTTGGATCACCCAGAATTCCTCCAACCCTTCCTTCAATAGGATTAGCAAAGTTTCCGTATTCATCCAAACCTATTCCTAAGTAGCCCCCACTTAAACCAGGGGACTTAATTTTTGAATTTTCAAATGGTGCATAACCTAATGAACCTCCATAGCCTCCTATGTTAAAGGGCGAGGCCGTTGCATCAAACAAGAAAAAAGTAATTCCATCCGCCCCTAAGCCATAGGCCCCACCACCGTAGGAAAAATACTCAAATTGAATTGTCAACCCCTCCTTAGATGGAAAAGCGCGAGTACTATAAATATACCCTTTCCTTTTTTGGGCATTTGCTGTTAATCTCAAGAAGCCTTTGCCTTCTTCTTCATTTAATTCTGCAGACTTAGCCGTTAAAAACGCGTCATCCCCGAACTCGACACTCGGCGCCTTAGAAAAAGTAAAGGATTCAAAATATGGGTTGCCGGTTGTTTGTGAATAACTATTACCCGCTTCAAAAAACACAAAAGCATGCAAAAGAAAAAGTAAAAATTTCCTCATATTAAACTATACCCCTGGCGGTAAGGCCAAAAAAATTCTGTTTGATTATAAACTCAAAAACTCATCAAGCAAGCTGATTTATAACATACTCGTGGTAAATACTCAAATATTAAACCACATGTTATAGAATCCCACACAAATATATCTCCGCCTGATGGAATCTGAACAATTAATTTAGATTATAATTAAACAGGCTGATCTCGTTTGGCCGTAAAAATATTTATTAACACTCAGTGTTAATAAACCCACACATTAAAAAGGCAGTTAGAAAGCAAAAATCGGGGATGATATTCCCCAACAATCAGCGATGACCAAGCAAACCGTTTCTTAGTTTCCTTAAAATTAAGCCATAAACTAAACATTGTAAATTTGGCATGGTACTAGTTCAGCCTTTTGTCTATTTGATGCCGTATATGATGTTAATAACTCTGCTTTCCATAATATGGAATTATAAAGTACTTTTAAATTCTCTGAATTGAGTTATTGAAATATGATCAAAAAAGGGATAACACTCTCACTGGTATCTGTTTTATTTTTATTATTAGGGTTTACGCATCAAACTAAGGCACAAGAATCTTTGATAAATGACGTGTCTTACGTTTATATAGAGAAATTGGTTGCAGTTGCGCTTGAAAATTTCCCAAGAATTAAAAGTTCAGAAAGCAAAGTACGTATTGCAGAAGCAAATATTTCACGGCAAAAAATTGGGTGGTTAAGCCCGTTCAGTTTGTCGTATGTACATTCCCCTTCAAACTCGTTGAATATTTTAAACCCGACTTTCTTTAGTGGGTATCAGTTCGGAATTTTTATAAGTTTTGGGTCACTTCTGCAAACGCCTTTTAACGTTAAAGCATCGCGGGAAGAATTAAAAGTTGTAAAAAATGATATTGCCGAATATACACTAACTTTAACCACTGAAGTGAAGCGCAGGTACATAACCTATTTATCGTCTTTAAAAGCCGTACAAATAGCTGCTAAATCTGCCGTTGATGCGCAAACTAGTGCAACGCTTACTAAATATAAGTTTGAACGTGGAGAAACCTCGCTTTCGGATTACAACAACGCTTTAGACAGGCTAGGCGTACAAAACCAGGCAAAAACGCAGGCCGAAGCGAATTTAATTATTGCAAAATTTGGATTAGAAGAACTCTTAGGGGTAAAACTTGAAGAGGTGAAATAGAATGGAGTTAGGAAAATTCTTTAATTACTTATATAGGTACATTACAATAATAATCATTATACCGATTGTTACTGTAGCGATCACCTATTTTCTTGTTCGCAACCTGCCTAGCTCTTATCTATCTAAAGCTCAGATATCTACAGGAATTGTAGATAAATCTGAAGATGCGGTAGTTACCGGGCAACCAGCTCCAGCCCAGCAGGAAGTTGAGCAGAAGTTTAGCAATATGATACAAATACTCCAGATGCAAAAAGTGCTGGACCTTGTATCCTATAAATTAATTTTACATGATTTAGATTCGCCTACGCCCTTTAGAAAGCATAGCAAGGTAATCCAAAATCTAAGCCCTGCAGAAAAAAAACGAGTTAGGGCTGCCATCCAATATCGGTACGAAAGAAAACAGGCCTTGACTCTTATGTCTCAGGAAGAAGAGCAATTAAATGCCGTAATTTCGTCAATGCATTACAATGCTGATGCTATCAGAGATAAATTAAGAGTTTTCAGGGTTGGGCAAAGTGATTTTATAACAGTAGAATTTGAATCTGAAGATGCTAAACTAACTGCCTTCATAGCCAATTCAGTCTGCGAAGAATTTATTAATTATTACGCTGGCACAATTAAAGATGCCGACAGAAAATCGGTTAATTTCTTATCAAACCTTTTAATGGAAAAACAAAGGAATCTGAATGAGAAAATGAACCTCTTGAAATCGTACAAGATAAAAAATGGCGTTTTAAACCTGCCAGAGCAAGCCAGGATACTCTACGGACGGATGATTGAGGTGCAAAGCAATCGCGAAAAGGCAGAAAAAGACATGACCTCCTTTGCAGGAGCCATCAAAGACATTTCCAATAAGTTCACACCGAAAGAAAGAAAGTATTTAGAAGCAACATCCAGTAAAGTAAATGCAGATATTGTTGCCTACCGGGAAAGATTGCAGGCTATGAACTTGCAATACATCCAGGACGGGTTTGACGCAACATATAAAGAGAGCATGGATTCTCTGCAAAATGCGCTTACTGAAAAAATCATTGAGTCTGTAGATGAAAATATTTTTAATCCTTTAGCCGCAAAACAAGATCTGGTTTCCCAAAAAATCAATCTTGAAATGCAATTGGACATTATTAAGCATAGTGTTAGTTCTCTTTTGAAGGAATATAACTCTCTAAGCTCACAATTTTCGAGGCTTGTTCCATTTGAAGCTAGTATTCAAAGCTACGAGCGTGATATTGAAATAGCCAGCCAGGAATATCTGGACATTCTGGATAAATATAACCTTTCCAGCATGCAAAGCAACTTCTCAATAAGGCTTAAACAAAGCCAGGTCGCAATGCCTGGAGCAGCCCAGCCCTCAAAAAAAATGCTGCTTATAATACTGAGTGGTATTATAGGCTTTACTTTCGTTGTGCTGGTTTTGTTTATTATGTTCTATTTGGACACTTCTATTGCACATCCAAAAGAATTGGCTAACGCAACCAAATTTCCGGTACTTGGGCACATTGAGAAATTAAGTTCTCCAACTAACGACGTGCATACTCTTTGGAACTGGCATAAAAGCAATTCATTTAAAGATCAACTGAGGTCAATCCGTTTCGAAATAAGCAATGAACTTCAGCAAGAGAATTTTTTAGCCTTGCCTAGTGCAGAGCTCTCATTAACTAGCCAGAATGTATCGCCTACGCCTCCGGAAAATAATAGAATACTGTGCGTTACCAGTTTCAGTAAAGGTGAAGGAAAAACTTTATTATCAATAAGCCTGGCCTATGCGTTCGCTTTAACTAATAAAAATGTGTTGCTTATTGACGGAAATTTCACTAATCCATCCCTATCGAAATCAATAAATGCAGAGTTTGACCTGGAAGATTATCTTCAAGGAAAAATTTTGGAAACCGATTTTAAAAGAAGAGGTATAAGTGTTTTAGGGAATAAAGGAAATGACATTTCTTTATTAGAGGTAACTGACCAAAAAATCTTAGAGGAAAAGTTAGGCAGGTTAAAAGCATCTTTCGATTATATAATTGTGGAAACGCCTTCCTTGAAAGCTTTAGATAAGGCAAAAGAATGGTTTCAAATAACTGATAAAGTTGTAGGTGTATTTGAAGCTAACCTTAAAGTTAATGATCAGCAAAAGAATCATATCGATTACCTGCACGCCTTAAATAGTGATAAATTTATTGGCTGGGTAATTAATAAAGTTCAGGTTACCAAAGCCCATAAAAAAACAGGATGGTTTAAAAAAAACGTAGATGACTCAGTTAGCTAGCGGCATCTGGATTGCAATCCAGGTAATCATTGGTTACAATCTTATTTTTCCTATAATATTGCTGCTTATTTCGGCAGTAACAGGTAAAAAAAAACGAAAGTTTTTGCCAACCGAAACTGAGCCTGATTACGCCATCATAGTAACTGCTTATCTCTACACAGACAACCTTCACGCTGTTGTTAGCTCTATATCCAAATTAAAGTACTCTAATTACCTGATTTACATTGTTGCTGACAATTGTGATGTAGCGGGGCTTACTTTTGATAATGATAAAGTAGTTTTACTACGTCCTGAAACGGTGCTGGCAAGCAATACCCGCTCACATTTCCACGCTATAAATAACTTCAAAAGGAAGCATGACAGGCTTACTATTATTGATAGCGATAATATTGTCCATCCAGATTATTTAAACCGCCTGAACGAAGCATTTAGCGGAGGGTTTTCTGCGGTTCAGGGAATAAGGGAGGCTAAAAACCTTGATACAACCTACTCGAGGTTAGACGCAGCCAGAGATATATACTACCATTTTTATGATGGGAAACTTCTTTTTCAATCGGGATCTTCAGCTACCCTTGCCGGTTCAGGTATGGCTTTTACTGTAGAACTGTATAAAGAATGCCTGGAGAAAAAAGACATCATCGGTGCCGGATTTGACAAAATTTTGCAATCTGAGATAGTTAAGCGGAATCGCCGAATAGCTTTTGCTCCAGATGCGATAGTATACGATGAAAAAACGTCCAGGCCTGATCAGTTGGTAAATCAAAGGGCCCGCTGGATTAATACATGGTTTAAATATTTCAAGTTTGGTTTCACCTTAATAGCCCAAGGGATTGGCAACTTTAGCTGGAATCAATTTTTGTTTGGATTTGTACTGCTACGTCCGCCCTTGTTTATATTTCTGCTGCTTTCGTTAGCAATGATGGCGGTTAATATTTTCATCAACCCTATCGTCGCTGCTGTGTGGCTGGCGGGATTCATTTCTTTTGTTGCCGGTTTTATAATCGCACTCAAAAAATCAGATACTGACCCGAGGATTTATAGCTCTTTAGTAGGAATTCCAAAGTTCATATTCTTTCAACTGATTTCCTTAGCTAACATTTTCAGGGCTAACAAGCGCTCTGTCGCTACTAAACATTATCATACAGAATTAACAGCAGAAGAGCAGACAAATTAAATTCAATAGTATATGAGGACTAACCCTGAATTTAAGGAGGATGATTTTGAAAAATTGCCGTTCGAGAATCAGCTGCAGCAACGTTTGGCTGTGATTCTTGTTTTCGCCGGGGTTTTTGGTTTTCTTATTAAAATTATCTTTTTATAATGCGCTATGAACCAGATACCCCTTACACTGGTTTAAAAGCTAAGCCAGTTATTTCTTATGATCAACAGGAGCCCGGCGAATTTAGCAAGGCCTTTTTTAAGTTTTTCAATTACATTGGAGTAGCTTTCTTAATCCTGTCATCTGCCTTTTTTGCTTACGAGATTGCGAACTACGGGGTAACGATAGGAGCTATTATTATGGCCGGCATGGCGGCAATTCCGATCGTTTATGCTGTTGTTGCTTATCCTAATATCGGAATTATTATACTTCTGATGTTTGCCTATTTCATCATGTTTGCCCTAAGAATTATTAAGGGAGCTGCGCCATTGGGTACCTTAATGGACGGCTTGATATTATTGCTCGTCTTTGGCTTTTTCGTCAAACAAAAGTATGAGAAGAACTGGAAAATATTAAAATCGCCGATATCAACCCTAATCATTGTCTGGTTTTTATATTTGATATTCCAGGCGGCTAACCCCACAACGGAAGCAAGAATGGCCTGGGTGTATACTGTTAGAGGATTTGCCGGCGTTACACTTACCTATTTTATCTTTACCTACTACATACGAACGGTTGAATTCCTACGAATAATATTCAAAGTTTGGATGCTGCTCTCTGTGTTTGCTGCGATATATGCACTAAAACAAGAATACATAGGCTTTTTCCAATTTGAGCAGGATGAATTAAACGATCCCCTTGTCGCCCAATTACTATTCATCAATGGAGTTTGGCGTAAGTTTTCAATCTTTTCTGATCCTGTAGCTTTTGCATACAATATGGTAATAAGCAGTATTTTCTGCATTTGTATGCTAAGAGCGGCTATCTCCCGAAAAGCCAAGTTTGTATATGGCGCTATCGCAGCTCTTTGCATTACAACCATGCTCTATTCTGGAACACGTGGGGCGTTCGTCCTAATCCCTTCAGCGATGGTTTTGTATGTTGTTATGCATATTAATAAAAAGACCCTGATATTCGCGTCCGTTGGAACTTTGTTATTTCTGGCGCTAATCAACATGCCAACGTCCAATGTAACATTGTATCGTTTCCAGTCAGCGTTTAAACCTTCTGATGATGCCTCCTTTAATGTTAGGAAAAAAAATCAAAAGATGATTCAGCCATATATTCAAACCCATCCGCTTGGAGGTGGTTTAGGCGCTACTGGTGTTTGGGGGGTACGTTTTGCACCACATTCGTTTTTAGCACAGTTTCCCCCGGATAGTGGTTACGTTCGGGTTGCAGTGGAACTAGGTAGCATCGGAATATTAATTTTTTGCTCGCTTATGTTCACCATTCTACGGCAAGGAATTAGAAATTATTACCAAATAAAAGACCCGGAACTGAAAATCTATTGCCTGGCAATGACGCTGGTAATATTTGCCTTAAATATTGGCAATTATCCCCAGGAAGCGCTGGTACAGTTTCCAACCAACATCTACTTTTACCTATTTGTAGCAATAATTAATATTACATTGCGGATTGATAAGGAGAAAAATGATATTTTGCCTCCGGTAAAACCTAAATTGTTAATAAGGTAGAGTTTAGAAAATATGTCGGTAACAACCCAAATTAAATCCAACCCTGTTCTAAAAAAAATCGTACACCGGCTTCTAATCCCTAAAAATGAACATCGGCCGAGGCTATGGGTTAAACTGTTTCTTAACCCGTTTAAGCATCAACGAGGTAAAGGCTCTCGCATTCGCAGCAATACACGCATGGACCTAATGCCATTTAACAATTTTCAGTTAGGTGATAATTCAACCGTTGAAGAATTTTCTACTGTTAACAATGGCGTTGGCGATGTCATTATTGGCTCGAACACGATAATCGGAATCGGCAATGTGGTCATTGGCCCGGTTGTTATCGGCGATAACGTAATGTTAGCTCAAAACATTGTTATTTCAGGACTAAACCACGGTTACGAAGATATCAATGTATCTCCAAGCAAACAGAAGGTAGTGACTAAGCCAATTTCCATCGCAAATGACGTTTGGATTGGCGCTAACAGCGTAATCACTGCTGGCGTCACTATCGGCAAACACGTAGTAATTGGAGCTGGAAGTGTCGTTACCAAAAGCATTCCAGACTATTCTGTAGCTGTAGGCAATCCAGCGAAAATCGTAAAGAAATATAATTTCGAATCAAATACCTGGGAGAAGGTGTAGTATGGCACTAAAAAATCATCATATTTTCATTCTGGGTACAGCCAAATTCGATGGGCCTTACGAATCAACGAGCTACACAATTGCCAAATACTTATCTAAGGATAACTATGTGTATTATATCGAAAACCCATATACATGGAAGGATTATTTTAAACAAAAGGGATCAGAGGAATTCGAAAAAAGAAAATCATCTTTTTCAAAAACATCGAATGGGTTAATCGATACGGAAGCTCCCAATCTTAAAGTTGTTATTACGCCTCCACTTTTGTCAATAAATTTTATTCCAGAAGGATTTATTTATCGGCAGCTCTTAAAAATTAATGAATCTATTATTGCCGGCCGAATTGAGCAGATAAAAAAACTTAAACAGATCAAAGATTTTATCTTCATTAACTCCTTTAACTTTCATTATCCTGGAATTGCGAACCTGGTTAAGCCCAAATTGGCTGTTTACCATTGTGTAGACCCCCTGATTATTCCTTTTGATATGAAACATGGGCTTACCTCAGAACCACAACTGGTTAAAGAAAGTGATGTGGTTATTTGCACCAGCAGGCAGCTCTATAATGAGAAAAAAGCGATTAATAAAAATACCTTTTTCATTCCCAATGCAGCAGATATAAGCCATAGTGCAAAAGC
>Ga0307408_100001464_pt1 | contig 17516 bp, 19 predicted proteins | sample 322Cmetagenome_FD_202116 | JGI IMG/M metagenome (GOLD analysis project Ga0307408, IMG submission 202116) | Maize rhizosphere microbial communities from greenhouse at UC Davis, California, United States - 322HYB-C-3 | ecosystem: Host-associated > Plants > Roots > Rhizosphere > Soil | place...
TGAAAGCAATCGACTGTAGATTTAGTATTCCTGATGTCAAGTGGGCTATCAGCCTCCCTGGGGTGGCAATTAAAATATTCACATTGTTTTGGATAGCCCGGCGCTGTTGCTCGTATACAATCCCATCACCACCGCCAAAAATGGCCACCGAACTAACTCCTGTGAAATAAGCCAGGCCTTCTACCTGTTGGTCTATTTGCTGGGCAAGTTCGCGTGTTGGCGCTAATATCAGAGTACTTGTTTTATGCTTGCCGCCATTGCAGATAGCATTTATGATGGGTAACAAATAAGATGCTGTTTTGCCTGTACCAGTTTGAGCACATGCTATAATATCTTTTCCCTCTAAAATAATTGGTATTGCTGCTTGCTGAATAGGAGTAGGCTCGCTGTAACCCATGCTATCTAGGCCCTCCTGCAAGTGTTCATTAAAATTAAAATCCTGAAACGTCACGTTCTATAATTGAATGTGCACAAGATAGGAAATTTTAAGATTTAGTATACCTCTATATTTTAAAGCTAACAATAGTTTAAGCCTGAGAAAAAAATATTTAAATTATTTACAGCCAGTATAGCTTTTGAATTTCTTTATTCATATCTTCAATCTGAACAAAATAATTATTATCAATTTTTTTTAAACAAACACAACAAATAACTGTATTAGTAAGAAGATTTCCCTAATATGGTCTTTAAAGTAAAAACTCATTGATTCTCACCATTATTTAAATTATTACATGAACATTTTTGTTGCAAGCCTACCGTTTCAGCTGGAAGAAGCTGATATTAGGCAAACATTTGAAGAATTCGGGACTGTTTCATCAGTTAAACTTATCCTGGATAAGGAAACCGGCAGAAAAAGAGGTTTTGGTTTTGTTGAAATGCCAGAGGATGAAGAAGGGCAGCTAGCTATCGACAAACTAAACGGAGCCGAGTTTCATGGCCGAACGATTTCTGTTTCTAAAGCAGAAGTGAAAAAAGACAGTAATCGACCAAGAAGCTTTGGCAGCAGGCCACAAGGAGGTGGCGGTGGCTATAGCAGAGAGGGCGGCTATAACAAAGGCGGATACAATAAATCGGGAAATAACAGAGGCAGTAGTAGCGGAAGAGACAGCAGAGGCGGCGGTGGTAACCGCTGGTAATAGTTTCTGAAAAAATATTTGTAGCCAGAATGCCAAAAGCATTCTGGTTTTTTTATGTTTTTTTATGCTAGCGGGAAGGAAACATAGAATGCGGTCCCTTTTCCAGGCTCGCTTTCAAACCATATCTTACCATTCTGCATTTCAGTGAAGTCTTTACATAGCACCAAGCCTAAACCAATACCTTTTTCATTGGTTGTACCATATGTTGATTTAGCCTGCAAAGAAAAAATCTTCGGCTTCTGTTCTTCCTTTATCCCCGTCCCATCATCCATTACAATAATTGTACAGCGGTCATCATCAGCGAAAGCTTCTATATCAACACGCCCTGATTCGTTGGTAAACTTCAGGGCATTATTAATCAGATTTCGCATTATCAGCTGAAGCATGTCCTCGTCCGCCAGTATTTGGATATCGCTGGGAATCCTATAACTCAAACTTATTTTTTTCTTAAGTGCGATAATATTAGACAGCTCAAAGGTTGATTTCAATGACCTCGAAACGTTTACAGTCCTTATATTGGCAGAAGTGCCTTCCATCTGGGTTTTAGACCAGGATAAGATATTCATTAGCATCTCCTGCGTCATTCTCGTATTTAATAGAAGCTCTTTAGACAAGGATACCCGCTCACCTTCTTCCAAGTTAGCAATGGTTAAAAGCTCAAGGTAGTTCAGAATTGAGGACAAAGGCGCTTTTATATCATGCGAAATAATCGAAAACAGTTTATCCTTTTCTCCATTTAAGCGCTCCAATTCTTTCGCTTTCTCTTCTGTTATAGCTCTTTCCTTTCGATAGTTATTCACCAAAAAAGCTGTCCCAAAGTAAATAAGTACCAACACTATTGCATAAGCCGAGGCTGTATCTGTAAACCTGTCTAACTCATTAGAATATGAGCGTACTATAAAACCTGAAAAATGGTATTCAGCAAGCAGTAGCCCATTTACCAGGAGGAGATTAAAAATAAACCAAACTGGATATTGCCTTGCCGGAACAGTAGTGATAACCAGAAAAAAAGCGAGGGCAAGCAAAAGCAACGATGGCCCATCTATACCAGAATTGAAATAATGGTTTAGCCCGAAAAGGCAGTAAATCATTATTCCGGAAATAACGATACTTACAGATACTTTCCCTCTAAATCTCGACAGGTAATAAGTAAAGAACTGAATTGTCAGCAAAATAGAGGAAATCAGGGCTGGCAAGGGCAGGCCGAGAAATAAATTAAAGGGAATATTATAGGCAATAACAGGTAGCCCTATTATACAAATAGAATTATATATTCTGCTTTCTAACGAAAAGTGAATTGGATCACCCGTTAAATAGCACCATAAATAAGGTATTCTGTTAGTTAATTTCCCCACTCTAAATAAATCGAAAACTATACGAAACGTATTCCCCTTAGTTTCAATGAGTAATAGTTTTCAAAAATGCAAAAAAAATCCAAAAAGATTTACTTTTTGTCGGTGGGCTCAATATCGTTCTGAACCTGGATTTGCTCTTGTACTTCTTTACTCTTCGAGCGCATCTCAGGAGCTGACATCGGGCTTTGCATAGGCCGTTCGTCACCTAATAGCACGCCCCAGTGTTTAAATATAGTCGACCTATCAAATATTATTTTAAGGACAGCAATAATTGGCAACGACAAAAACATTCCGGAAACACCAGCCAGGCTTCCCCCCACAAAAACTCCCACAATAGTCCCTAAAGCGTTTATTTTAACTTTCGAACCTACAATTCTGGGCATCAAAATATTGTTATCCAGGAATTGAACAAATGCGATGGTTCCCAGTACCGCAAATATAGGCCACAGTTCGTCACTCGAGGTCAAGGTTAATAGTACTCCAATTACATTTCCTATCAATGCCCCAACATAAGGAATCAGGTTTAAGAGGGCAAAGATCACTGCTATAAGCAGGGCATGTTTAATTCCAATGATAAGAAGTATTCCGCCCAGCAAAATGGTCATGTAAGAGATCTGGATCAATAATCCTATCAAATAGCTTTTAATAATGGTTTTAGTTTCCAGCAGGGCTTCCCTTACCTTTTCATGGTTATCTTCAGGGAACCATAAAAATATGAATCGCAGCAGTACATTTTTATAAAAGAGCAACAGATAGATGTAGATTGGCAGTAATGCAAGAAATACAATTGTAGACGACACTGATCCAGCAGCGCCTGTTAATATATTGCCCGCATAATTTAGAAGCTTGTTGCTTTGTTCACTAATTAAGTCAAGCTGCTCCTTTGTAGAAAAATCCGTTTTTGAGTTTATCCAGGCACTTAAGGAGTTGAGATGAGCAGTAACATTTTTCTTTATCTGCGGAAAATCCCTCACCAAACTGGTTACCTGTGAGGAAAAGAACCAGGTGATTAACCCTACGAAAATAATCAGTAAAAGAATGGAGACAAAAATTGCCAGGCCTTCGGGAAATCTTTTTCGTATAAAAAACTGGTAAATCGGAAGCAGCATAATGCTGATAAAAAAGGCCATAGCTATTGGCATTATGATTCCCTTCCCTATAGTTATAATATATCCAATTAATACTAACCCTAAAAGTTCAATAGAGCGTTTAACTGTGACTGGCATTTCGTTCATTCTTGGATAATTTAAGGTAAAGTAATACAATTTCTCCTATTCAAGCTAATATCTCAACACAGCTATTTGTTTTGACACCCACCCAGCCTTTATTTAAATTAATTTTAAATAATACAGTCACCTATTTGGACTAATTATAAACAAACTATATATTTGTGACGCTTTAGGTAAAACAACAATGCAAGGAAAAGGAATTTGCCAACTAGTCGAAATTTTCAAAACCCAACAGGGTGCTGTGCACCAATGTAATTTAAAGAACGTTTTCCGTCTTGAGTTTGGGGGCAACCATTCTTATTTTAAAATAAGCGACTTTCTTGATTTCATTAAGCAGGTAAATAATATCGATATTGATGAGATGGCAAAAAACACTTCCCGCACTGCAGATGTTGCCATACTGATGCCTCATTATACAGAGCGTTGCTTTGTGCTCACCATTACAGACATAGTTAACCTTCGCGAGATATTAAATGGCGCTAAATTTATGCTTCAGCTGAATAGCATGATACGCGAATGCCTTTACAGCCTCGTTTAGACGTATTTAGACTTATTCTGTATTGCATTTTCCCAAATACAATTCTTAACATTTATTGTTTTAGTATATAACTTAGGTTTACTGAATATTAAAACTTTAAATATATGAAAGACCTTCTTAGACTAAGAACTTCTTTGACCGAAGAAATCGAAGCTCTTTTAAACGAACAAATAAAGACCGAAGCCTATTCTTCTGCCGTTTATCTGGCAATGTCTTCCTGGTGTAATCGCAATGGCTATGACAATGCCGCTTCATATCTTGAAAAACAATCATATGAGGAAAGGGAGCATATGATGAAAATCTTCCGTTTCGTAAATGATTTAGGCGGCAGGGCAATCTCCCCTGATATAACAAATGTCCCTCAGGAATTTGATTCTTTCAAAGGGGTATTTGAAATGGCGCTTCAACAGGAGATTAGCGTAACTGGCCAGCTTAACCGCTTAGCAGACCGTTGTTTTAAAGCGAAAGATTTCTTAACCTTTAACTTTTTACAATGGTTCTTGAACGAGCAAATCGAAGAAGAATATGTGGCGAGGCGCATCCTCGAACTGTTTGACGTTATTGGCGAAGAAGGTACTGGCCGCTGGCAAATTGATAAACATATTCCGAAAGTAAAATACGGTGAAACACCGGGAGAATAAAAAAAGCCGCTGAACTTTCAGCGGTTTTTTTTGTTATAAAATAGCCTTACCTGCTAAAACTGGCAAGGTATTTATACTATATTGATAACAATAAAAATATCTATCTTATGAATTTCATTAAAAACAATCCTAAAACCACCACCACATTGTTGTTAGCAGGGCTTGCAACAGGTGCCGCAGCCTGGTATTTTTTTGGAACCGATAATGGCAAAAAAACATTAAGCCAGCTAACAGATTCGATTAAAGATATTAGCGATTCTGTAATGAATAAGGCTAATGATACACTGGCTAACCTGAAAACACAAAAAGAAAACTACACTGCATAAAAGTATTTAAAACTATACAAAAAGGGAGTTGTGTTAGAACAATCTCCCTTTTTTATTTAACCCCATTGACCAACTGAGCCTGACTGCACAATAATATCTCCCATATCTTCCCGACACATCTCATTGGTACTTTATTTGCAAAATACTATACGTATTAGTGAATAACTTATGAAAATTTTCCTCGCACTGGCTATTGTATCTTTTTTAAACCTAAGCTTGATACAGCCAACGGAACCTGATATAACCGGTGAATGGCTGAGCAGCCGTGGCAATGACAAAATAGACATTATAAAAAACGGAGATGTCTACTATGGGAAATTAATATGGGTAAAAAATGGTACTGATGGACACGGAAATCCTTTAACGGATATTCATAACCCGAAAGCAGAACTCAGAAGCCGCCCTTTAATCGGACTGGAAATTTTCAGCGGCCTGAAATACAGAGGAAGAAATGTTTGGGCTGGCGGAAAAGTATACGACCGCAGGTCGGGTAAAACCTATAATTGTCAAATGACTTTAAAAAATGACAACAGGCTTGACATCAGGTCTTTCTTTGGGCTCGCCCTGCTGGGAAAAACCGAGAGCTGGAAGCGCCCGGAATAATTTCACATATACTCATTTTTGAGTATTGACACTATAACTCAGTAGTGAGATCTTTATAACGATACACCAGATAATTTTGGACGTTAATTTCTTACCTCCAAGTTGGTTGTTAATTTAAGTACCGCCGCCCTACGTCTTTCCATTAACATTAAATAGCCTTTAGCTGAACAGGGCTATTTAATGGATTATTTTAAAAACCAGCTCCTTCAACAACTCTCCATCGTTGGTGTTGCCTGTAGAATCAACCCCTTTTGTTTTTAAGTCGTATTCTCTCAAAGTACTAATGATGTCGATAGTTTTCCAGACATTATAATTCTTTCCGGCTAGCTCATAATCCTTTACGAAATAAGGATTTACACCTAATTCTTTGGCTAAATTTTGCGGGGATTTATCTCCGGTATAATGGTATTTGAGGATTTTAGTAAACCAGGTATTCAAAGCCCCGAGAACCATTTGAATAGGATTCGCTTTTGGATTTGATGCGAAGTAGTCTATGATTTGGTTTGCTTTAAATGGGTCTCTTTTTGCCAAGGCATCCTGCAGTTCAAACACATTATACTCCTTGCTTATGCCAATGTTGTTTTGAACGTCCTCCACAGAGATCTCGCTCCCTTTGGGCACATTCAGCATAAGTTTTTCAAGCTCATTCGAAATTTTAGACAAATCGTTACCCAAATACTCGGCCATTAATGCCGATGCACGTGGCTGTATTTTATAAGCTTTATCCTTTGCGTAATCCTCAATCCACGCTGGTACTTTACTATCATAAACCGTTGCAGATTCAAATACCAGCCCGTTTTTCTCTATTGCTTTGTATGTTTTCTTCCTCTTATCAAACTTGCTGTGTTTAAAGCAGAACACCAGTATGGTAGATTTTACCGGATTCTCCAAATAGGACAGTAAAGGATCCGAAGCCTTTTTATCTTCAGCCCCATCTTTTCCCCATTTCAGGTCTTGAGCTTCCTTCACCATTACTAGCTGGTATTCGCTCATCATGGGATATCGCTTTGCGGCATTTAACACCGTTATCATTTCGGTATCACGGCCATATACTACTGTTTGGTTGAAGCCTTTCTCTGCATCTGTCAGAAGGTTTTGCTCTAAATAATTCCCAAACAGGTCGATGTAATAAGGCTCTTCTCCATGAAACAGGTAAACCGGCTTAAACTTACGGCTCTTTAGATCGGATAATAATGCAGCAGCTGTCATAATTAAGAACCCAAACTTATAAAAAATCATGCTAATCGCCCGCACATCTTCGTTCTCTCAAGTATTTTCAGCAATTTTGGATTGTGATTTTTGAGCCGGTACAGTTAAATCTTCCCTCCCATTCTTTTAAAATTAAACACGATGCTTCGGTTACTTATATTTTCGATGAAATACGTAGGAAGTATCTCGTTTTAACACCCGAAGAATGGGTGAGGCAACATTTCGTGCAGTTTATTATCAAGGATAAAAAATATCCAAAGTCCTTAGTTAAACTTGAAGGAGGCTTAAAATTGAACTCCTTACAAAAACGCACAGATGTAGTGGTTTTTAACCCTTCGGGAGAAAAGGTTCTGATGATTGAATGCAAAGCTCCTTCGGTAAAAATAACACAGAGTGTATTTGATCAAATTGCCCGCTATAACATGGTGCATAGGGTGCCTTTACTTGCGGTGAGCAACGGAATTGAACACTATTTTTGTAAAATAGATTTTGAACGGCAGAGCTATCAATTTCTGCCCCAATTACCTGATTACCTTTATTAGTTACTAATCCTAATTTTGCTGAGTTTTGCCTCTGTTTTAGCAAAGGCGGCATTGTCTGAACTCACTTTTTTATCACCAAGAATCTCTTTAGCAGTGTCATAGGCGCTATCATCAATAGAAAAAACTCCACCAAAACAAGGGATGTCTCCTTGTAATTTCCCCTGTCCGAAATCAATAAAAGTTCCTCCGTAATCCCATCCGAAACCATATAAATTCAAGGGCAGGCCGTTTAACTTTTCAATCTCTTTCAAAGAAGTGCCAATTTTTATTCCATTGGTAAATTGGTAAGGAGAATCTGGGCGATCGATTTCAAGGTAGTCGATCGTTTTAAACGGGACTTCCTTCTCTTTCCAATGGATCTTTACTTCTTTATCCTGTCCTTTCCACAGGGTTGTGAAAATTCCTTGAAAACCGCCTTCCAGAAACAACGAATCCTGGCTTATATTCTGCCTGCCTACCTTTTCTTCAATAGTTTTAAAATCATCGCCAAGCTCAATGTCCCCCACTCCCCAACAGGTAATCTCAGTAATATTTGCCTCGGAGAGCTCAACAGTCCTCACTTGGTTGGAGGTTTCGGCTGCTGAATTATCTATTTGACGCTGGCCGCAAGACGAGAAAGCCAAAAGAGATAAAAAAAAGGGAATACGCATATTGCTAAGCCGTCCCCCTAAAATTATATTTAATACCATTATTATTTGGCTGAAACGCGGATGCTGGAAAGCTCCACATCCATTCTGTTTAAAATATCGTCGGACGACTCAACAATCTCTCTTTGTTGAAACGCTGCTAATTCTTTTTTATGAATCAAAGTCACTTTTGCCTGTTCCAACCGGCCATTAATACAAGGATTTTGCTTTTCGATGTCACCAGCATAAAAAGTTGTAATCAAGCCACCATCATTTTCCTGAGAGAAATTTTTGAAGGCAACCGGCATGCCGCCGTTTACTTTTACCAAGTCTCTCAATGATAAACCGACTCTGAGGCTGTCTTTTGTCATGTATGGAGAATCCATGTAAACAGCTTCCAGATATTTAATTTTTGTAAACGGAGGTTTCTTTTCCTGCCAATAAATATTTACTTGCTTAGGATCGTTCTCCCAAATAGTGGTAAAAGCGCCCATTCTGTTATTCTCGTGCTCGGAAACAGCTTTACCGAATTTGCTTAGGAGTGCCTCGTGGCTATCAGACAGCTTTACTTCGCCAATTCCATCGCAACTTATTAAAACCTTAGGATCAATTTGAGATTCTTGTTTTGCTTTTTTATCTGGTTCGCCACAAGAAGAAAACAATACCAATGATGAAAAGATTAGATAGGCGTACTTCATTTGTTTAGAAAAATAATCTAGGGTGTTTAATAAAAAAGTGGCTATGGTAAGCCACTTTTGATTTCACTTTTCTTATAACGTTGCGAGGCTTTCCTCTAATATTTTGATTTTAGCCTCAGCATCTGCTTTCTTCTTACGCTCGTTTTCTACAACTTCAGCTTTTGCATTATTTACAAAACGTTCGTTAGATAATTTTGCATCTACAGATTTCAGGAAGCCCTGCAGATAATCAAGTTCTTTGTTGATTCTTTCTCTCTCTGCTTCGGCATCAATGTTTCCAGCCAGGGTAACAAAGAACTCATCCCTTCCAGCCATAAAACTTGTGGCGCCACCTACTTTATCATCTACCAACACAAACTCGCTAAGGTTTGCCAACTTGTTAATGAAGCCCTGATATTGATTATAATCGATAGAAGAGTTTACTTTTACAGCTAAAGGCAAGGCTTCTTTAGGCGAAATTTGCTTGTTATTACGGATATTACGAACTTCAGAAATCACCTGTTTAGCGATCTCGACATCCTTTATTAATGATGTTTGTACTTCTAAACTTTTTGGATATTCAGCCACAATACAGCAATCAGAATCATTTCTAAGTCCAAAAACCTCTTCATCATGCCATAGCTCTTCAGTTAAGAACGGCATGAATGGATGTAATAGTTTCAGTATTTTTTGGAAGAAAACTTTTGTAGCCTCGTAAGTAAGCTTATCTACCGGATGCTGGTATGCTGGTTTTACCATCTCAAGGTACCATGCACAGAAATCATCCCAAACCAGTTTATAGCATGCCATTAACGCTTCTGATAAGCGATATTGATTAAAGTAGCCTTCGATCTCAGCTAGGCCTTCATTGAAACGGCTCTCAAACCACTCTATTGCTACCTGGTTTACATTCTCAAGCTCTAGATCAACTTCCCATCCTTTTACCAGGCGGAAAGCATTCCAGATCTTATTGGCAAAGTTTCTTCCTTGTTCGCAATAAGACTCGTCGAACATTAAATCGTTACCTGCCGGAGAACATAGCAGCATTCCAACTCGCACTCCGTCCGCGCCATATTTTCCAATAAGGTCGATAGGGTCTGGTGAATTGCCCAGGGATTTAGACATTTTACGCCCGATTTTATCCCTTACAATTCCCGTTAGGTATACATTCCTGAATGGAGGTAAGCCTTTAAACTCGTGGCCAGCCATAATCATCCTGGCAACCCAGAAGAATAAAATCTCAGGTGCCGTAACTAAATCATTCGTTGGATAATAATAGTTCAGGTCCGCGTTCCCTTCCTTTTCAGGATGCCCACAAACGCTCGGGTCAAATACCGAAATCGGCCACAGCCATGATGAGAACCAGGTATCTACAACATCTTCATCCTGTTGAATAGAATTTGATGCCTGAAGTCTGAAGGCGGATTTTTCGCCGTCGGACATCTGACTTCTTTCATCACTCTTCAATAACTCTTCTATTGCCTCTTCTTTGGTTTTGGCAACCACCACATCATTTCCATAATACCAGGCTGGTATTCTCTGCCCCCACCATAACTGGCGGCTTATACACCAATCCTTCACATTTTCCATCCAATGGCGGTAGGTATTGATGAACTTGTCCGGAATAAGCTTTATCTCTCCGTCTAACACATAGTCAAGCGCAGGTTTAGCCATTTCGCCCATTTTGCAAAACCATTGCAATGAAAGCTTTGGCTCAATTGCCGCATCGGTACGTTCAGAAAAACCAACCTGCGACTTATAGTCTTCGATCTTTTCGAGCTGGCCGGCTTCATCCAACAACACTACAACCTTTTTACGGGCAGCAAAGCGGTCCTCGCCTACCAATATTTCGGCCTTGGCATTAAGCGTACCATCATCATTTAAAATATCGATTACAGGCAACTTGTGTTTTAAGCCAAGTTCGTAGTCATTTAAATCGTGGGCAGGAGTTACCTTTAAACATCCGGTACCAAATTCGATATCTACATATTCGTCCTCAATAACCGGAATTTCGCGGTTTATTAAAGGCACTAAAACCTTCTTTCCTTTAAGATAGCTATAACGCTCATCGTTAGGATTGATACAGATAGCCGTATCGGCCATTATAGTTTCTGGCCTTGTTGTAGCAATGGTTATAAAAGACTCATCGCCAGCAACTTTATATTTAATGTAATAAAGTTTTTGATTAACTTCTTTACGAATCACTTCTTCGTCAGAAACCGCTGTTTTACCTTTAGGGTCCCAGTTTACCATACGCACTCCGCGATAAACCAACCCTTTTTTGTATAAGTGGATGAAGGTATCTACAACAGCTTCAGAAAGCGCCTCGTCCATTGTAAAACTGGTACGGCTCCAATCGCAGGAAGCGCCAAGTTTTTCCAACTGTTTCAGGATAATGCCCCCGTACTTTTCTTTCCACTCCCAGGCATATTTCAAAAATTCTTCCCTGCTAAGGTCTTTCTTTTCAATGCCGCGTTCTTTTAACATAGCAACAACCTTTGCTTCTGTAGCAATTGAAGCATGGTCTGTACCAGGTACCCAGCAAGCATTTTTTCCCAGCATACGGGCACGGCGGATAAGTACATCCTGAATGGTATTATTCAACATGTGGCCCATGTGCAATACACCGGTCACATTAGGTGGAGGTATTACAATGGTGTATGGTTCACGCTCGTCAGGCACTGATTTAAAAAATTCTTTTTCAAGCCAGTACTTATACCATTTATCTTCCGTTTCTTGTGGATTGTATGTTTTAGAAATGCTCATATAATGAAATGCTTGCGCCTATTAGAAGCTCGCAAAAATAGCTTTTAAGCCCCAATTATTTTGTAAGGATTAGGTTAAAATATGTGTAAAGTTAATTGTGAAGGAAAAACAATTGCTGGCCAACAATAATTAAAGCTTTATAAAGTTTTAAATTTAGAATCACAGACAGACATGAAAACTCGTATACCTGGTAGATTTACGAATCTGCTATTTAATTATTTCTATCTAGGCCGCTTGTTTTGGTGGTTTAACAAATGAGCTACAAAAAGCTTTCGACCGCAAGGCGATAGCTATTTAAGCCAAAACCGGTAATTACACCTTTACAGTTTCGAGCCATCATTGATTTATGGCGAAACTCTTCCCGGGAATAGACGTTGGAGATGTGCACCTCTATAACCGGAGTTTTTATCGCAGCTATTGCATCTGCAATGGCAATTGACGTATGGGTATAAGCACCCGCATTCATCACAATTCCATCATACGAAAATCCCACTTCGTGAATCTTGTTGATGATTTCCCCCTCTATATTGCTCTGATAATATTCTAACTCAACTTGAGGATACTTCTGTTGTAATTCTTCAAAAAATGGGTCAAAGCCACTGTCTCCGTAAATAGATTTTTCGCGGGTTCCCAATAGGTTTAAGTTGGGGCCGTTAATGATTTGTATTTTCATCGCTTCAAAACTAAGAGTTTTTCTTTATTTGCAAGACAAAAAGCAGCTATGGACTGGAACAGTACGATTAAAGGGTTTACCTCATATTTAAAGCTTGAAAGGTCGCTGTCGGCTAATAGCATTGAAGCCTATTTGAGAGATGTTGACAAACTCAAGCAATATTGTGAGACCCTTGGCGGTAAGGCTCCGTCCGAAATAGAAACAGGCGACATTGAAACGTTTTTAGCGTGGATAAACGAGTTAGGTATGCTTCCCCCTTCGCAAGCACGGGTATTATCCGGGTTGAAAGCATTTTTTAAATATATGCTGTTGGAAAATTTAATTGAGAACGACCCGGTTTCTTTAATTGAATCTCCCCGTTTAAGCCGCAAACTACCCGACACTTTAAGTATTGTTGATATTAATAATCTGATAGCTGCCATAGACCTCTCCAAACCGGAAGGCATGCGGAATAAAACCATGCTCGAAGTTTTGTACAGTTGTGGATTACGTGTATCTGAGCTTGTCAATTTGAAAATATCCAATTTATGCCTTGAAGTAGAATTTATAAAAGTTACCGGAAAGGGCGACAAAGAAAGGCTGGTTCCTATTGGTTCTGAAGCCATAAAACTTTTGAATATCTACCTAAAAGAAATCAGGGTACATAGCGATATTAAACCCGGCAAAGAAGACTTTATATTTCTAAACCGACGAGGTGCCCCGCTTACCAGGGTAATGGTATTTTTGATTATTAAGCAGTTGGCAGAAAGTATCGGACTGAATAAAAGTATAAGCCCGCACACTTTCAGGCATTCGTTTGCAACTCATTTAATTGAGGGCGGCGCGGATTTAAGAGCAGTGCAAGAGATGCTTGGACATGAAAGTATCACTACAACGGAAATTTACACGCACCTTGACAGGGACTACCTAAGACAAACAATTATTAGCCATCACCCGAGAGGATAAGCAAACAATGCCAAATTTTGATGGCCTTGTTTGCTTAAATACCTATTAAGGCCAAATTCCCATATTCATATAAGAAATGGCCACTTTGTCGATAGAACCTACAAAAGCCGCTGTCCTTAAATCTTCGATTTTTGGATGCAATAGCCTTATTTCCCTTATTTCATGATAGGCTCGGATCATGGTTTCCTCAAGTCCCGAATTTACCAGTTCGAGCTCTGATGCTCCTTTTACTACCAGATTTCTCTGCAATGGATTCAGGCTTACACCCGTCATTGCCTCCATGGTGTTAATAAGATTAAGGTTAGCATTTTCTTCGTAGCGCTTATGCATACGTCCGAATGCTACGTGATATAGGTTTTTAAGCCACTCAAAATAAGAAACCGTTACACCGCCGGCATTGCAATACATATCCGGAATGATAATTCCTCCTTTATTGGTGAATATTTTTCCAGCCTCGGGCGAAGTGGGCCCGTTGGCTCCTTCTGCAATAACTTTGGCTTTTATCCTTCCAATATTTTCTATGGTTATCTGGTTTTCCAAAGCTGCTGGAACGAGAATATCGCAATCCTGCTCCAATCCTTCTGAGGAAACTTTAAATTCTTTCTGAGCTTTAGCAAATCCTAAAATAGACCCGGTTTCTTTGCGATGCGCAACAACATCTTCCAAATCGAGCCCATTTGCACTGTAAATAGCACCTTCAAATTCGCATAAACCAACTATAACGGCTCCGAATTCTGCTAGATATTTTGCCGAGTGATAGCCCACATTACCAAGCCCCTGTACAATTACCCGCTTGCCCTTTAATCCGGGTTCAAGCCCTAGTCCCTTCATGTCTTCAACAACATTTAAACATTCGCGGGTGGCTATTGCTACTCCCCTGCCTGTTGCCTCTCTCCGGCCATGGATTCCATGTAAGGCTATTGGCTTACCGGTAACACAGCCCATGGCATCCAGCTGACCTGGGTTCATAGTGTAGTAAGTATCTGCAATCCAGCTCATCTCGCGCTCCCCCGAACCATAGTCAGGCGCCGGAACATCAATTGCTGGGCCAATAAAATTTTTTTTGATTAATTCAACCGTATAACGGCGGGTAATATTTTCTAATTCGGCCAGCGAATAATTTTTAGGATTAATTTTTATGCCCCCTTTAGCTCCTCCAAACGGTACGTTTACAATTGCACATTTATAGGTCATAAGTGCAGCGAGGGCCATTACCTCGTCTTCATTCACCATTTCGCTGTAACGTATACCGCCCTTGGTTGGCGACATATGGTGCGAGTGCTCTACCCTCCAGGCGTCAATCACTTCAAACCCATTGTTCTTACGTATGGGGAAACGAAATCTATAAATGCTGTTACAAGCTTTAATCTGATCTAATAATCCGGCGGGGTGATTGGTAAATTGTGCTGCATGGTCAAAAAAAGCACAAACATCGTCGAAAAAGCCTTGGGCATTAGGAGCCACTTTGTTATCTGCCATAGCTGTAAATTAAGGTCTATAATTTTAAGTTGAAACAATATCAACTTAACGAACGAAAGATAACAAAGTGTATACAGTATACAGCAATATCAATCATTAATATTACTGTATACTCAATTTCTTTAATCGCGGTTTTCGATTTTTTTCAAACGCCTGTCTATCGAAAAAAGGTATAAAATAAGCCCGATGAAGATTACGCAAACTACGATTACAACCACGTATATTTTTCCAGAGCTTCTTAAATCGGTTGCCATTTCCACCTCATTTGCTTGCTGGGCAAACCCTTGAAGGGCGGCTACTAACATTGCTAAAACTGAAAGAAATCTCTTCATCTTAATTATGGTTATTTAATTTATTCTCTAACAAACGGATACGGTAACGAATGGTCATGATCCACACGCCCATTAATATCCAGCCAATAAAGGTTGGGTATAAAACCAGCCTCATGTTACTATCAAGATCATAGCCGCTAAAGCCGGGATTGCCCCCATTTCCAGGGTGCAATGAATCTGTTAATCGCGGCAGCACAAATAACAAAACAATCATTACCGGGAATGCGAATATGTTGTAAATAGCTGAAATTTTTGCCCTCTTCTGTTCTTCATCTAACGAATTCCGAAGAACGAGATAAGCCAGATACATCAATGTAGATATGGCCGAACTATTCAGCTTTGGGTCGCTTGGCCAAGGGTCTCCCCAGGTAATATTAGCCCAAAGCATACCGGTAGTTAAGCCAAGAAAGCAGAACATAATTCCGGTATTAACGCTTTCAACTGCAATTAAGTCGTCCTTTTCATCGCCACTACTTAAATATTTTATGCTGTAAACTACTGATATTAAATACAGTGCCAGCATGGCAAACCACATAGGAACATGAAAATAAAGGTTTCTGATGGTTTCGTGCAAAATGGCAAGAGCCGGGACCGGAATTAAAAAGCCACCTATAATTGAATATAAAACTAAAATAGAAGCGAGAACCTTCCACCAGTTTTTTCTCATAATTTTTTGAAATTGATGGGCAAAGGTATAAAAGTATAGGGGTGCTTCAAAATGATGTATATCACATTATCATTCTTAACAGCAGTAAAAAAATGTAAATTCAGCCCCGAAACATAATTTCTATATTTTATCAGGCTAGTATGGCTCTTAATTACATCTGGATTGCCTTTTTCCTTATATCATTTGCGGTAGCTTTAATAAAGCTGATTTTCTTTGGAGATACTGCTATATTTTCAAGCCTGGTAAGTGGCATGTTTGACAGCGCCAAAACCGGAGCTGAAATTTCTCTCGGACTTATAGGTATAATGACCTTTTGGCTTGGTATCATGAAAATCGGTGAAAAGGCCGGTATGATAAGCCTTTTCGCGAGGGCTGTTAATCCATTTTTCAGCAAGTTATTCCCTGGTATTCCGAAGAACCACCCGGCCTCCGGATCCATAATTATGAATTTTTCAGCAAATATGCTGGGCCTTGATAATGCGGCCACTCCATTGGGGTTAAAAGCCATGAAAGAACTGCAGGAAATTAACCCGGATAAAGATACTGCCAGTAATGCCCAGATAATGTTTCTGGTGTTAAATACTGCAGGTTTAACTTTAATCCCGACTTCTGTTATCGCTTTGCGTATGGCAAATGGCGCTGCTAATCCTGCAGATATATTTATCCCTTCTTTAATTGGTACGTTCATTTCTTTTATCTCCGGGATGATAGCCGTTGCATTATATCAAAGAATTAATCTTTTTAAACTTCCAGTATTAATCTTCCTTGGAATGTTTCTCGGCATCATGGCTGGATTGTATTTCTGGTTGAAGGGGCTTCCGCCTGCACAGATCGAAGCATACACTGGTTTACTTGGGGGCATTATCATATTTTCTATCATAATTCTTTTTATTACATATGGAGCCTTTAAAAAGCTAAATGTGTATGATGCATTTATTGACGGTGCGAAAGAAGGTTTTACAACCTCGGTTATGATCATTCCTTTTCTAATTGCCATCCTGGTTGCTATTAGTGCCTTCAGAACTACCGGCTGTATGGACTACCTTATTAGTGGCATAGGCACGGTGGTAGCTGCCTGTGGTTTAGACACCTCTTTTGTACCGGCTTTGCCAGTGGGTATAATGAAATCTCTTAGCGGAGGTGGCGCCCGCGGCTTAATGATAGATGTAATGAAGACTTATGGAGCGGATTCCTTTCAAGGCCGGCTGGCTAGTATTATTCAGGGCTCTACAGAAACCACATTTTACGTGCTGGCAGTTTATTTTGGCTCTGTGGGCATAAAAAAAACGCGCTATGCCGTTGTTTGCGGCTTAATTGCCGACTTAGTGGGTATAATAGCCGCAATTATAATTGCTTATTTATTTTTCAAATAAAGATATATGTCAACTAAAACTATTGCCCTGATTGCCCATGACGGACGTAAGCCCGAAATGGTGGCTTTTGTAAAAGAATATTACGATATTCTAAAAAACATGAAACTAATTGCAACCGGCACAACCGGATCAAATATTCAGCAAACCGGGCTTGAAGTGACCCGGAAATTAAGCGGGCCTCAAGGAGGCGATGCCCAGATTGCGGCTATGGCGGCAGAGGGAGAAGTTAAAGGAATTATTTTCTTCCGTGACCCTCTGGGAAAACACCCGCATGAACCAGATGTTCAAATGCTTTTAAGGGTTTGTGATGTTCACAACGTCCCTTTGGCAACCAATCCGGCTTCCGCGAAATATTTACTACTTGGCTTAAAGGAAGAAGCCGAAGCAACTGTAAAATAG
>Ga0307408_100001466_pt1 | contig 17499 bp, 20 predicted proteins | sample 322Cmetagenome_FD_202116 | JGI IMG/M metagenome (GOLD analysis project Ga0307408, IMG submission 202116) | Maize rhizosphere microbial communities from greenhouse at UC Davis, California, United States - 322HYB-C-3 | ecosystem: Host-associated > Plants > Roots > Rhizosphere > Soil | place...
CGCTTCACGGCAGCTGCCAGCTTGCGCTTGCGCTCTGCGGTTGGCTTTTCGTAGAACTCGCGTGCGCGCAGTTCGGTCAGCAGACCGGTCTTTTCGATGGTGCGCTTGAAGCGACGCATTGCGACTTCGAACGGCTCGTTTTCTTTAAGGCGGATAGTAGTCATGTAAAAATTCAAACCGTTAGGGTTCAGGAAAGACAGCGATATTAGCAGGTTTTGCTCAAAAATGGAAGAGACAATAGACGCCAAACCGGCCACTCAGGCGGTTCCGAAGGGGATATCGACGTCTTTCGCGGGCAATATTTCAGCCCAGCTAACATCATGAATCCGGCGGAAAATGCGTTGCCGGAAGCAGAATGATATCAGATCGCGAGGCCAGCAGCCACCCCGGATGCCCAGGCCCATTGGAAGTTGTAGCCGCCCAACCATCCGGTCACGTCCACCGTTTCACCAATGAAGTACAGGCCCGGCACGCTCTTGCATTCCATCGATTGCTGGGACAGCTCGCGGGTGTCCACGCCGCCGCGCGTTACCTCGGCCTTGCGGTAGCCTTCCGAGCCATTCGGCGTGATGGTCCATTGGTTGACTGCGCGGCCCAGCTTGCGCAGCGTGTCGTCCTTCATGTCGGCGATGCGCGCTTCGGGGTCGAGGCCTTGCACTTGCAGCAGGCCTTCCGCCAGGCGGGTTGGCAGCCACTGCGACAGCAGGTTGCCGAGCTGCTTCTTCAGCGTGCCCTTCCCTTCGATCAGCGCCTGCGCCAGGTCCATCTCCGGCAACAGGTTGATGGTGATCGGGGTGCCGGGCTGCCAGAACGAGGAAATCTGCAGGATGGCCGGGCCGCTCAGGCCGCGGTGGGTGAACAGCAGGTCTTCGCGGAAGCGGGCACCGGTCGGGTTGCGGCCTTTCAGCGAGCCGGTTTCCACATCCACTTCCAGCGATACACCGGACAGCGGGACGAAAGGCGCCCACTCCTCTGCATCGAACGTCAGCGGTACCAGGGCGGGGCGCGGATCGACCAGCTTCAAGCCGAACTGCTTGGCAATCCGGTAGCCGAAGTCAGTTGCGCCGATTTTCGGGATCGACAAGCCGCCAGTGGCGATAACAATCGAGGCCGCGTGAATTTCTTCGCCTTCGTTCGTTTGCAGGATGTAGCCGGCGCCGTTCTGCTGCAGCGCATCCACTTTTGCGGGCATGCGCCAGTGCACGTTGCCGTCGGAGCATTCATCCTTCAGCATCTGGATGATCTGCTCGGCGGAATCGTCGCAGAACAGTTGTCCTTTGTGCTTTTCGTGGAAGCCGATGCGGTGCTTCTTCACCATAGCCAGGAAGTCCTGCGGCGTGAAGCGCGACAGCGCGCTCTTCGCGAAGTGCGGGTTCTCGGACAGGAAATTGGCCGGGCCGGCGTTAATATTGGTGAAGTTGCAACGACCGCCGCCGGAGATGCGGATCTTCTCCGCCAGCTTCCCGGCGTGGTCAACCAGCACAACGCGCTTGCCACGCTTGCCAGCCGTTGCCGCGCACATCATGCCCGCCGCGCCCGCGCCAATCACCGCTACATCGTACTGATTTGCCATTTCCTGCCGCCCTGCCCCGAGACCAAACCCACCATTTTACAGGAGGGCGGCGCTGGCAGCGAGTGAGCGGGCGACATCTTTGCAATGCGCCACCTGCTGGGCAATCGAGTCCGGCACTGCGATTTCACCACGCAGCACGGCCTGGATCCAGGCCGCGGTGGATTCGGCGCATTTATCCTCCGGCAGCTCGGGCAGCTTATCCACCAAAGCCTGCTTCTCGACCAGCACGGTGCGCTCGCCGCCATGGAACCAGTCGATCTTCTGCGCCTTGTTGGCGTTGGCAACCGTCTCGCCTTCCGTGCCGCGCATGAGGAAGGCGTGGCCCTTGTTCAGCGTAAAGAACGCGCCCAGCGATTCCAGGTATTCCGGGTGGGTATAGGACACCAGCCGCAGCGCCGGCCCTTCAAACGGCTGCATGATCTTCACCAGCGTGTGCGTCGAGTTGCGCACGCCGAGGATGCGGCGCAGCGACAGCATCCACGCCAGCCGCGGCGCCAGTGCGTCGATCGTGATGAAGGCTACATGGCCGTTCGCCAGCGCTGCTTCTGCCGCCGCATGGTCGGGCGAAGCATGCACGCCCAGCGCTTCGAACACTTCAGCAGTGGCGACGCGGCCCACGTCATGCGCCACGCCATGCACCAGCACTGGCACGCCGTCGCGCGCCAACAGCAGCGCCAGCAAGGCCGTCAGGTTCGCCATCTTGCGGGCGCCGTTATAGCTCGGGATCACCACCGGCGCGAATTCGCCGGCCGGCGCGCGCAGCTTGTCGAACGAAGCTTCGCACGCTTCCAGGAAGCCTTCCAGCTCGTCCACTGATTCACCCTTGATGCGCATCGACAGCAGGATGCCGCCCAGCTCCAGGTCCGATACGCGTCCATCGAGAATCGCGCCCCACAATTCGCGTGCCTGCTCGCGGTCCATGCTGCGGGCGCCCTTCGCGCCCCGGCCGATCTCCTTGATGTAGGGAGCGGCGTGGAAAGGTTGTTTAGTCGTCATTCAGCCAGTTTACGGCATTTCGGCTACACTGTTAGATCCCCCAAGCAAAAACACGTTGAAAAGCAGACTGATCATGATTGCCCAAAACCTTGAAAACATTAACGTTACCTCGTTCGCATCCATGCCTACCCCAGAGGAGCTGCATGCGAAACTGCCGCTGACCGACAAGGCCTCCGACACCGTTACCAAGGGCCGCGCCGACCTGCGCGCCATCCTGGAGCGCAAGGACAAGCGCCTGTTCGTCGTCGTGGGCCCTTGCTCCATCCATGACCCGGTGGCGGGCCTGGACTATGCGCGCCGCCTGAAGGCGCTGCAGGAAGAAGTCAAGGACACCATGCTGCTGGTAATGCGCGTGTATTTCGAAAAGCCGCGCACCACCACCGGCTGGAAGGGTTATATCAACGATCCGTATATGGACGACTCGTTCCGCGTCGACGTCGGCATGGAGAAGGCGCGCCAGTTCCTGCTGGACGTCTGCGAACTGGGCCTGCCAACCGCCACCGAGGCGCTGGACCCGATCTCGCCGCAGTACCTGGGCGACCTGATCGCCTGGACCGCCATCGGCGCCCGCACCACCGAGTCGCAGACTCACCGCGAAATGTCGTCGGGCCTGTCGACGCCTGTGGGCTTCAAGAACGGCACGGACGGCGATATCGGCATCGCGATCAACGCCATCCTGTCGGCGGCGAATCCGCACGCCTTCCTGGGCATTAACAGCCAGGGTAACGTGTCTGTCGTGCGCACGCGGGGCAATCCGCATGGCCACGTGGTGCTGCGCGGGGGCGACGGCCGGCCTAACTATGATTCCGTGTCGGTGGCGATCGCGGAACAATCGCTGCAGAAAGCGAAGCTGCCGGCCAATATCGTGATCGACTGCTCGCATGCCAACTCGTACAAAAAGCCCGAACTGCAGCCGCTGGTGATGACTGATGTGGTCAACCAGATCGTGCACGGCAACCAGTCGGTTGTTGGCGTGATGATCGAGTCGAACATTGTGGCGGGCAACCAGAAGATCCCGGCGGACTTGTCTGAGCTGAAGTACGGCTGCTCGGTCACCGATGCCTGTATCGACTGGGATACCACGGTCCATATGCTGAAGGAGGCGGACCGCGAGCTGCGCGCGCGCCCCTAACCCGGTAAACCAGGGTACGACCCAAGGGTCGGACCCTGGCGCGCGGCTGCCGCAGGTCTGGGTCGGACCCTTGGGTCTGACCCAGATTTGCCGGGTTTAGTAGCGCCAGCTGCCTTCAACCCGAATCTCTGACTTGACCGACCGCGCCAGAAAACACTCCCCATGCGCCTCATGGTGCAACCGCTCCAGCTCCGCATCCGTCGGCGCCTTCTCCCCTGAGAAAACCACCACCGGCTTCAGCGTCACCACGCTGATCCAGCCATCCCCCATCTCCCCCTCCGCCGCATCGACATAGCTGTCGACCACATAGCCATCACGCGCCGCCAGGCTCAGGAACCACAGCATATGGCAGCTCGATAGCGAAGCCACATACGCCTCCTCCGGATCCACCGCAGAAGGATCGGACAACGGCACCCGCACCACATGCGGCGACGACGATCCCGGCACCACCGTGCCGCCATCGAAGGTCCACTTATGCAGCCGGCTGTATCGGTTATCGGTAAATTTGGCATCGTGCCGATGCCAGGCAACTTCCGCGGTATGAACGCTCATATCAGGCTCCCAAGAGTAGAAACTGCAAGCTTTTCCGTTGCGCGCAGGTGCGCTGCCAGCATAGCGCAAGCCCCATCCGCGTCACCTGCCCGCACCAGTGCAATCAGGCGCTGGTGCTCATCATTCCAGCCCGGCCGGCGCGCCTCCGGCCCCAGTTGCGCCAGGTAGAAGCGCTCGACCGATGCGCGCAGGCTGGCCACCATCTGCAGGCTGCGCAGGCGCCCGCTCGGCGCGTACAGCCCGTCGTGGAAGGCGCGGTCAAGCCGCAGCCACTCGAGCGGCTCCGTTTCGCCGTCCAGTTCATGCTGGACGGATTCCAGGCGTCGCAGCGTGCGCTCGGTATGCAAAGGCACTGCGCGCCGCAGCACATCGGTTTCCAGCAGCACGCGCAAGTCGAACAGTTCATGCAGTTCGTCCGCGCCAAGCGTGGTGACATAAGCGCCGCGGTTCGGCTCGATCTGCACCAGGCCTTCCGCCTGCAGGGAATTAAGCGCTTCTCGCACGGGAATACGGCTGGTACCGAATTGTTCGGCCAGTTCGGCCTGGCGCAGCACGGCACCGGGCGCCAGTTTGCCGCTGCTGATGTCAGCACGCAGGGCAGCCAGGATGGCCGGCCCGCCTTGCGCGCGGGGTGGAGGTGTCTTCATGCTTCAAATTGTATACACGTATACCAATCATCGCAAGCAGGCTTTCCATTACAATGGCGGATTGCCCTTTACCCTTTGTGCACTCCAATGATCGTTCTCGGCGTTGAATCTTCCTGTGACGAAACCGGCCTGGCCCTGTATGACACGCAGCGCGGCCTGCTCTCGCACGCCCTGCACTCGCAGGTAGCGATGCACGAGGAATACGGTGGCGTGGTGCCGGAACTGGCCTCGCGCGACCATATCCGCCGCGCCATTCCGCTGCTGGAGCAGGCCCTGTCCAAGGCCGGCATGGCCGCGCAGGACATCGACGCCATCGCTTACACACAAGGCCCCGGCCTCGCCGGTGCGCTGCTGGTCGGTTCCGCCATCGCCTGCTCGCTGGGCATGGCGCTGGATAAGCCGGTATTGGGCGTGCACCACCTGGAAGGCCACCTGCTGTCGCCGCTGCTGGCGAGCGAGCCACCGGAGTTCCCCTTCGTGGCGCTGCTGGTTTCCGGCGGCCATACACAGCTGATGCGCGTGGACGGCGTCGGCCAGTACGAACTGCTGGGCGAAACGCTGGATGACGCAGCCGGTGAAGCCTTCGACAAATCCGCCAAGCTGCTCGGCCTGGGCTATCCCGGCGGCCCGGCCATTTCGCGCATGGCCGAATTCGGCGACCCGGAAGCGTACAAGCTGCCGCGCCCCATGTTGCACTCGAAGGATTTGATGTTCTCCTTCTCCGGCCTGAAAACAGCGGTGCTGACGGTGGTGAACAACAACGGCGGCGCCGCCAATGTCTGCGAGCAGGACAAGGCAAATATCGCGCGCGGTTTCGTGGATGCGATTGTGGATGTGCTGACGGCCAAGTGCCTGTCCGCGCTAAAGCAGACCGGCCTGAAACGCCTGGTAATCGCGGGCGGGGTCGGCGCGAACGCGCAACTGCGCGCGTCGCTGAACGCGGCAGCCCGGAAGAAGCACTTCAAGGTCTACTATCCGGAACTGGAATTCTGCACCGATAACGGCGCAATGATTGCCTTCGCCGGCGCCATGCGCCTGCAGATCAATCCGCAGGCGGCGCAGCGGGATTATTCCTTCAATGTCCGTCCGCGCTGGCCGCTGGACGAACTGCGGGTCATCTGATCAGGCGAGCAGCCAGGCGCTCAGGCCCACCAGGGCTAGCAGGCCGGCTGCGATACCGGTACGCAGGCCGGTGTGGTTCATCTGTTGGCGCACCAGTTCGTGGCGGTTCGGCTTATCTTCCCGCTTTGCTTCTTTGATAATTTCGTGCTGCTGTACTTCGGTACTCATCAGGTGTCTCCATTTGTATAGACCACAAATGTAGCAGCAGAGCCGCTCCGCTGCCACACTTTTGTGCATTGCTATGCAGCAAAACGTTGTGCTGGGCGTCCTTGCCTCTGGTAGAGGAATTCGAGCACGCTGGTCCGGTAATCGAGGTAAAGCGGGTCCTGCGCCAGGGCAAGCCGGTCGCGCGGGCGTTCCAGCCTTACTTTGACGATATCGCCAATGGTGGCAGCCGGGCCGTTTGTCATCATGACAATGCGGTCAGACAGCAACACCGCCTCGTCCACATCGTGCGTGACCATCACCACCGTGGCGCCCGTGGCAGCGACGATGCGCATCAATTCGTCCTGCAAGTGGGCGCGCGTCAGCGCGTCGAGGGCGCCGAACGGTTCGTCCATCAGCAGCACCTTCGGCTCCATCGACAACGCGCGGGCGATGCCGACGCGCTGCTTCATGCCGCCCGAGATTTCGTTTGGCCGCTTGCCGCCGGCTGCCGCCAGTCCCACCAGCTCCAGCGCCTTCCAGGTGCGCTCATCCAGTTGCGGGCGCGTCTCCTTGCCGCCGAACACGCGCTCCACCGCGAGGTAGATGTTTTCGAAGCAGGTCAGCCATGGCAGCAGCGAATGGTTCTGGAACACCACCGCGCGCTCCGGGCCGGGACCGGTGATTTCGCGTGCGCTGCAAACCAGCACGCCGCTGCTTGGCCGGTTCAGGCCCGCGATCAGGTTGAGCAAGGTCGACTTGCCGCAGCCCGAGTGGCCGATCAGGGTGATGAACTCGCCCTGCTCTACCGTCAGATTGATGTCGCTCAGCGCGTGGAATTGGCCGAAACGCATGTCGACCTTGCTGATATCGATGAATTTGGACGCCATCTCATTTCTCCTCATAGCTGAAGGCTTTGGCCAGCGTGACCAGCGCCAGTTCCAGCAGCAGGCCGACCACGCCGATCACGCCAATGGCGATCAGGATGTGCGGCACGTTCAGGTTGTTCCACTCGTCCCACACCCAGAAGCCGATGCCTACGCCGCCGGTCAGCATTTCGGCGGCGACGATCACCAGCCACGCGGTGCCGATGGCCAGCCGCACCCCGGTCAGCATGTAGGGCAGCACGGAAGGCAGCAGGATCTTCGTTACTACCTTCCACTCGGACAGGTTCAGCACGCGTGCCACATTCAGGTAATCCTGCGGCACGCGCTGCACGCCAACGGCCGTGTTGACGATCATCGGCCAGATCGAACAGATGAAGATGGCCCAGATCGCAGCCGGGTCGGCCGCCTTGAAGACCAGCAGTCCAATCGGCAGCCAGGCCAGCGGCGACACGGGCTTCAGGAGGCTGATCAGTGGACTGAACATGCCGTACACAAAGCTGAACCGGCCGATCAGGAAACCGAGCGGAATGCCAACCAGCGCAGCCAGTCCGAAGCCCAGCGCCACGCGCCGCAGCGACGAGAGGATATTCCAGCCTATGCCCTGGTCGTTCGGCCCCTTGCGATAGAACGGGTCGGCAAACAGCTTCATCGCCTCATGCCAGGTTTCCAGTGGCGTCGGAAACCCCGCATTCTGTACCGCCAGGATCTGCCAGGCCAGCACCAGCAGCGCCAGGCCAAGCATCGGCGGCAGGACCTTCATCACAATGGGACGCAACCGCCCGCCCTCCGGCGCCAGGCGAACGCCTTTTGCCGCCAGCCGTGCACGGCGCGATGGCGCGGCCGGCGCCTCGGCTGCCGGACCGATGCCCGCATGCGCCAGGGCCGTGGCCGCGCTCTCGCGCGCCGCGCCAGCGCCGCCAATCGATTCATAGACTGCACTCATACGACCTCCCTTCACGCTTTGATCTTGAACGAATCGGCATACGCCTTGGGATTCTTGCCATCCCAAACCGTGCCATCGACCATCTTCACGCTGCGCAGCGGCGACTTCGGCACACTCACCTTTGCCAGGCTCGCCCCGTCCTTGTAGACATCAATCTGGTTGATCTGCGTGGCCACTGCCAGGTAATCCGGTTCAGACTTCAGCAAGCCCCAGCGCTTCTGCTGCGTCAGGAACCACATGCCGTCGCTCAGGTAAGGGAAGTTCACCGAGCCGTCATTGAAGAACTTCATGTAGTTCGGATCGTCCCAGGTTTTGCCGAGGCCATTCTGGTAGCGCCCCAGGATGCGCTGCCCGATCACGTCGACCGTAGTGTTGACGTAGGATTTGTCGGCGATGGCTTCGGCCATTTTCACCTTGTTGGACAAGGACGCATCGATCCAGCGGCTGGCTTCCAGCACCGCTGCAACCAGCGCGCGTGCCGTGTTGGGATACTTCTTCACCCACTCCGCACTCGTGCCCAGCACCTTCTCAGGATGATCGCGCCAGATGTCCTGCGTGGTGGTGGCGGTGATGCCGATGCCGTCCGCAATTGCACGGTGGTTCCACGGTTCGCCGACGCAGAAGCCATCCATATTCCCGATCCGCATATTCGCCACCATCTGGGGCGGCGGTACGGTAATCATCTTCGCGTCCTGCATGGGGTTGATGCCGTACGAAGCGAGCCAGTAATACAGCCACATCGCGTGCGTGCCGGTCGGGAAGGTCTGGGCGAAGGTATATTCGCGCTGCTCGGTGCGCATCAGCTTTGCCAGCGAGGCGCCGTCGACTGCGCCCTTGTCGGAAAGCTTCTTCGACAGCGTGATCGCCTGGCCGTTGTGATTGAGGTTCATCAGCACGGCCATGTCCTTCTTCGGGCCGCCGGCGCCAAGGTGCACGCCATACACCAGGCCATACAGCACATGGGCTGCGTCAAGCTCACCGTTCACCAGCTTGTCGCGCACGCCGGGCCACGAGGCTTCCTTGCTCAACACGATCTTGATGCCGTATTTCTTGTCGAAGCCGAGCACGGACGCCATCACGACAGATGCGCAGTCAGTGAGCGGAATGAAGCCGACTTTGACTTCTTCTTTTTCCGGCTTGTCGGAGCCCGCAGCCCAGGCGTAATTCGATAAGGCTGCCGCGGCGCCCGTAGCAAGCAGGCGTCGGCGGGTAAGGCTGAACGTGCGATCCATCTTTATCCCCGGTTATGTAAATAATGGGGATATTGCAAGCGCCGTGCCAGCCCGCTTTCATAGGAGAGTGCGGTGAAAATCCGGCACCGCGATTGTGCGGCGCACCAATTTAGCGCTGTCAGCGCACCGGCTGAAGCCTCGGATCGGTGCGCAGGCGCTCGGCCATCAAATTGACAAAGCTGCGGATGCGGGTCGAGCCCTGGCGGCTGTCGCGGTGGATGATATGGACCGGCACGGCCGGCGTGGCGTAATCCTGCAGCACCTCGACCAGCTCGCCCGCCTCGAGCAGGGCGGCCGCCTGGTAGGACAGCAGGCGCGCGATGCCAAAGCCGCTGCGCACGGCTTCAATTGCCGAATCGTTATTATTGACACCCAGCCGCGGCTTGACCCGCAGGGATTGCGTGCTGCCGCCATGGTGGAAACGCCAGTCCGGCGGCACGCTCGAGCCGGACGAAGCGACGATGGTATGCTGGTCCAGTTCCTGCGGCGAGCGCGGCGCGCCGTGCTTCGCAATATAAGAGGGCGAGGCAATGATCACGCGACGTACCTGGCCCACGGGAATCGCGCGCATGCTCGAATCGGGCAGTTCGCCGATACGGATGCCGACGTCGATGCCCTCCTCCAGCAGGTTGGTGACGCGGTCGACAAAGACGGTCGAAATATCCATGGCCGGATAGCGCTGCAGGTAATCGACAATGCCCGGCATGACGTAGAGGCGGCCGAACAGCACCGGCGCGGTGACAGTCAGGTGACCGCGCGGCGCGGCGTTGATGCCGGCCACGGCGTCGTCCGCCTCATCGACTTCCGCGATGATGCGGCGCGCATCATCCAGGTAGCGCTGGCCGGCTTCCGTCACCCGCACATGGCGCGTGGTGCGGTCCAGCAGCTTGACGCCCAGCCTTTCCTCCAGCGCCGCCACCGCGCGCGTGACCGCTGGCGGCGACATGCCGAGGCGGCGTGCGCCAGCCGCGAAGCCCTGCTCCTCGGCCACCGCCACATAGACAGTCATCAGGTAAAGGCGGTCCATTTGCGTTTCACCATGAAGTCGATAAAGTGCCGCACGCGCATCGGCATGCGGCTGCGCTGCGGATAGTACATGTAAACGGCTGCATTCGCCGTGACGTGGGTCGGCAGCAGGTGCACCAGCCGCCCTTCGGCCAGGTCGCGCTCCACCATGTACAGCGCCAGTTGGCCGATGCCGACGCCTGCGCGCACCGCCGCCACCTCGCCTTCCGCCGTATTGAAGGTCGCTACGCAGGGCACGTCCTGGTACACGGTGCCGCCCTGCCCTTTCAATTCCCATGGGATGACGCGGCCGGTGTTCGGCTGGCGGAAGCCGGTGCAGCGATGCTGCTGCAGTTCCTCCACCGTGCGCGGTGCGCCGTGGCGCTCGATGTAGCCGGGCGAAGCGCAGATATACAGCGGGATCTTGCCCAACTGGCGCGCCACCAGGTTGCGCTCCGGCGGATTCCCCGCGCGGAAACCGACGTCGATCTTCGACTCGGTCAAGTCGGTGAAATGGTCGTCAAACAGCATGTCGAAATGGGCGCTCGGATATAGCTCCTGGAACTCGCGCAGCAGCGGCGCCAGCATCACGGTGCCCAACGAGGTGGGTGCGGCGACGCGGATCATGCCGTCCACCGCCTCGCGGCTGTTCTGCACATGATCCAGCGCCTCGTCCAGCAGGCGCAGGCCGGGGTTGGCCAGCTCGAACAGGCGCTGGCCCTCGTCGGTCAGGCTAAGGCTGCGCGTGGTGCGGTGGAACAGGCGCACGCCGAGGTATTCCTCCAGCTGGCGGATCGCCTTGCTGACCGCCTGCGCGGACAGCCCGGCGTCCACCGCCGCCTGGCTGAAGCTGCCGGCGTGCACGACGCCGATGAACAGTGTGATGACGCGGGCCTTATCCATTATTTACAACCATCAGTTGAAGATCAATCACCTTTACCGTATCTAGTGTAGCAGCTTCGCGAAGCCTAATATTCCCTTCACCAACCACCCACATTGAAGGAGCAATATCATGGCAAACAAAGTCTGGTTCATCACTGGTGCATCCCGCGGCTTCGGCCTGCTGATTGCTCGGGACGCTCTGGCGCGCGGCGACTCCGTGGTCGCCGCCGCCCGCAACCCGCAGGCCATCGTCGACGCCCTCGGCGTGCATCCCAGGCTGCTGCCGGTGCAGTTGGACGTCACCAGGGAAGCCGCTGCCGCCGTAGCTGCGCAAGCTGCAATCGAACGCTTCGGCCGCATCGACGTGCTGGTGAATAACGCCGGCTACGGCATCCTTGGCGCCGTCGAAGAAACTTCTGCGGACGAAGTACGGCGCAATTACGAAACCAATGTCTTTGGCCTGCTGAACGTGAGCCGTGCGGTGCTGCCGGTCATGCGCCGGCAGCGCAGCGGGCATGTAATCAACATCTCCTCGCTGGGCGGCTACCAGGCTTACCACGGCTGGGGTGTCTACGGATCCACCAAGTTTGCGGTGGAAGGCTTGAGCGAGGCGATGGCGCAGGAACTGGCTCCGCTGGGCGTGCACGTCACCGTGGTAGAACCGGGCTTCTTCCGCACCGACTTCCTCGACGCCACCTCCCTGGTGGAAACGGCTGCCCGCATCGAGGACTACAAGGACACGGTCGGCGCCATGCGCACCTTCGCGGCCGGCGCCAACCACGCGCAACCGGGCGATCCTGCCAAGCTGTCGCAGGCCCTGCTGAAACTGGCCGACGCAGCACAGCCGCCGCTGCGCCTGCAGCTGGGCAGCGATGCAGTCGCCCGCGCCTTCGCCAAGCACCAGCAAGTGGAGCAGGAACTGGCGCAGTGGAAGGAGCTGGCCCTCTCGACCGACTTTGAACAGCCGGTCACGCAGGCCGCTTAACTGGCCGGAAGCCGGGTCCCGCAGCTTTTGCAGAATCGCGCCGACTGCTCATGGTCTCCGGCCAGGCAGCCGGCGCAAGTACGGCTCGAGCGGCGCTGCTGGCTGATTTCGGCGCTGATGATGCCCGTGGGGACTGCGAGAATGCCCCAGCCAAGCAGCATCATGACGGACGCGATGGCGCGTCCCAGGTCCGTCTTCGGCACCAGGTCCCCAAAGCCCACTGTGGTCACTGCCGAAATCGCCCAGTAGACGGAAGTCGGGATGCTGGTAAAGCCGTGCACCGGACCTTCAACCACATACATGACAGTCCCCAGCAGGAACACAATCATGAACACCACCGACAGGAAGATCAGGATCTTGCGGCGGCTGGCCAGCAAGGCGCGCCCCAGCATGCCGTATTCCTCGATATAGAGCGTGAGCTTGAGGATTCGGAACATGCGCAGCAGGCGCAGGATCCGCACATTGAGCAGCACGTGCGCGCCCGGCAGGACCAGCGACAAATAGCTTGGCAGCACAGCCAGCAAATCGATCATGCCAAAGAAGCTGCGCGCATAGCGCAGCGGATGCCGCACGCAAATCAGGCGGCAGGCGTACTCAATGGTGAACAGCACCGTGAAGAACCATTCTGCCGCGAACAGCCAGTTGCCATAGTCGCGTGCCACTTCGGACACGCTGGCCAGCACCACCGTCGTCACGCTAAGCAGGATAGCGCCGATCAGCGCCAGGTCGAAAGCCAGTCCGGCCGGCGTGTCGGATTCGAAAATGACGGCATAGAGCTTCTCGCGCCAGCCGCCTTGCGGCCGGCCGAAGCGCTGGTGCGGATCATAGGTCTTCATTGCGATGATCCCAGCAGGTCGGCGCGCGGCATGCCCCATGCCGGTACGCTGAATAGGCATCCCGGCTTGGCCGCCAGCAGCAGCGTGGTGAAGTTGCCGCGCGGCGTGGTGGCGAAGCGCAGGTCGCTGGCCTGCGCTTCATCGACCGCCGGCATGCGCGCGAAGCGCAGCCACGCGGCGAGCTGGCAATCGGCTGCTGCGCGAGCCCGCAAGGCAGCTACATCGCCCTGCCACGAGCCCGACACCAGCACGCCAGGCACGGTTCCGGCCATTTCCTGCGCCGCGTCGGCCGCCAGCGCCGCAGGGCACTCGCGCGGCGGCAACAGCGACGGCGCCAGGCTAAGATGTCCGCGCCTAAGCTGGTAAGTCTTCCCATCCGATTCAATCGAAGTGAAGCTCCAGCACAAGGGCTGGGCCGGGAAAGCAGTCAGCGCCACGTCCAGTACGCGCGCCTGCGGTTCTTGCAGCACCAGGGCCGCCGTCACCGCCTGGCGCGCCTTGTAGGACGCCGACGTCTGGATGCCGACAAATGCCAGCACCACGCCAAGCGCCAGTACCAGCGCACGCCGGCTGTGCATGTGCATGAAGCGCAGCGCAGCCACCGCCGCGCCCAGGGCAAGCAGCGCTGCGAACGAAGCCCAGCCGAGGTAGCCATGCAGCGTCACATACAGCAGCACCACTGGCAGGACCAACAGCAGCACGATGCGCATGCGGCGCGAAGGCGCAGCCATCGCCAGCGGCACTCCGAACGCCACCCAGAACACCGGCTCGATGATGTAAACCATGTCGCCGAAATACCAGGTCCCGCTGAACGGGTAAAACGGATGCACGCCGTAGTTGTTCATGAAGTCCATGCCGAGGTGCAGCAGGAAGCCGGCGGCAAGCGCCAGCAAAAGCCCGCGCCGCGCATCGCGGCTCTGCCGCAGCAGCGCCCGTGCATTCGGCCACAAGGCCCACAACAGGGCGAGCAGCAGCAAAGCCTGCGGCAGCAGGTAGAGCAAGGTGTGCGTGTGTCCCCGGTGGTGCAGCAAATAACCCAGCGGCGCCGGCGCCAGGCGCGTGAAAACCAGGTCGAGGTCGGGGAAATTGCTGGCAAGGGCGCAAGCCGTCAACAGCAAGCGATGGCGCGTCTTGTGGCGTGCCGGATCGGCCTCCGGCGGCAGCGAGCGCTGGACCAGCTCGCCCACGCCAAGGCCGACTACCGAATGGGTGATATTGTCCAATTAATGCTGGACTTCCACGCCATGCCAGAAGGCGATGCGGTCCTTGATGTTGTTGGCCGCGTCCTTCGGCGATGGGTAGTACCAGGCGGCGTTGGCGTTCACTTTGCCGTCCACCACCACGTTGTAATAGCTGGCCACGCCCTTCCACGGGCACAGCGTGGTGTGCTGGCTCGGCTGGAGATAGTCCTGCTTGACCCGCGCTGGCGGGAAATAGATATTGTGCTCGACGATCTCGACTTCGCTGCTATCGGCTTCCGCGATCACGGCGCCATTCCAAATTGCCTTCGGCATGCAAACTCCTGTCCTGTTCAACCTTCTACCCGGTTGCGGCCATTGGCTTTGGCGCGGTACAGCGCGGCATCGGCCTGCTTCAGCAGCATTTCGGCATCATCAATATCCATGTGATTGAAGGAGCCGACGCCAAGGCTGGCCGTCACCGCTACCGTGCGCGCCCCGGCGCTGTGCACCTGGGCTTCGATCCGCGACCGCAACGTTTCTGCGAACTTGCGCGCTCCTTCGAGCGGCGTGTTCGGCAACAGGATACACAATTCTTCGCCGCCGTAGCGTCCAGCCACGTCGATTACCCGCACGTTTTCGCGCACCAGCCGGCCGATGGCGGCCAGCACCTCATCGCCAAGCTGGTGGCCGAACTCATCATTGACGTTCTTGAAGTGGTCGACGTCCAGCATGACGGCCGACAGCGGGGTGCGGAAGCGGCGCGTGCGGGCCACTTCGAAGCGCAGGCGGTGCATCAGCGAACGACGGTTGTGCAGGCCGGTCAGTTCATCGGTAGTGGCCAGGGTTTCCAGCTCATCCATCGAAGACTTCAGCGCTTTTTCGTTGGCTCGCAACTCGAACAATGCCATGACCTGGCGCGCCAGCTTGCGCAGCATGTCGCGCTGGGAGGTCGACAGGCAGCCTGGTTTGGTGTCCAGCACGCAAAGGGTGCCGATGGCGAAGCCGTCGCTGGTGGTCAGCGGCACGCTGCTGTACATGCGCATGAACGGCGCATCCGTGGTCAGGGGCATGCCGGCAGTGCGGGCATCCTTGCTCAGGTCGCAAATTTCGGTGGCCGCGTCGCCCAGCACCGCCAGCGAGCAATAGCACTGGCTGCGCGGCATGGTGCCTGGCGCCAGCCCGGTGAAGGATTTGACAATGGCGCGCTCGGCATCGACCAGCGTGATGAAGGAATACGGCACGTCGCAGACCTTGGCGGCCAGCTCGGTGAGGAAAGTGAATTCTTCGCTGGCGGGCGCATCCAGAGCGTCGTAGCGGTACAGCGCAGCCAGGCGATTGTGGTCGTCCGGCTGACCAGGATACAGCGTCGTTATGATTTTTTCTGCGGCAGACATGCTCTCTCCCTTGTTACGGTACCAAGTGTAACAAGGTTGCAAGCAAGATAATAGTGTTATTTGGACGCCACTATTTGCCGCAGAGCACGCTCGAAAGCCTCCGGTGGTTGTCCACCGGAAATGAGGTGTTTTTCGTTGATGATGACCGCAGGGACCGACTGGATCCCGTTGCGGTGGTAGAAGTGCTCCATATCGCGCACTTCCTGCGCGTAGCGGCCAGATGACAGCACTTGCACGGCTTCTGCCTCATCCAGTCCGACCTTGCCCGCCACCTGCACCAGCAGGGTGCGCGAACTTGGATCCTGGCCGCGCGTGAAATAAGCGTCGAACAGGGCCTTTTTCAGCTCTTTTTGCTTGCCATGCTCGCCAGCCCAATGCAGCAGGCGGTGGGCATCAAAAGTGTTGTAAATCCGGCTGCGCATGCCCATGGCAAAGTCAAAACCGACGTCGGCGCCACGCTGGCGGATCATTTCGCGGGTCTGTTCTTGCTGGGCGGGGCTGGCGCCATACTTCTGGCGCAGGTGTTCGGTGATGTCCTGCCCTTCCGGAACCATGTGCGGGTTCAGTTCGAAGGGCTGGAAGTGGATTTGCGCCTGGACACTGTCGCCAAGCCGGCCCAGCGCCACTTCCAGGCTGTTCAGCCCGATCGCACACCAGGGGCAGGAGACGTCGGAAACGAAGTCGATGCGGATCGGGGTCGTAGTCATGGTTTTCTAGGCCTTTTTCTTGGCTTTGCTGCCGATGCGGCTTTCTTTGCCAGCAATAAGGTTAGCAATATTTTTGGCATGGCGCCAAACCAGCAAACCGCTCATCGCCAATACCGCTGCCAACTGCGGCTCCGCGCCGAACAGCAGGCCGTAGTAGAACGGCGCAAATACGGAAGCGATCAGGGCTGCCAGCGAGGAATAGCGGAAGGCATATGCCACCACCAGCCATGTCGCCAGCGTCGCCAGGCCCAGCCATACGTTCAGCGCGAGCAGCACGCCCAGCGCGGTTGCCACGCCTTTGCCGCCAACAAATTTGAAGAACACCGGCCACAAGTGGCCCACAAAGACAGCCACCGCCACCAGGGCGATAACCTGGTCCGCCTGGTTGCCCAGGCCCAGTTGCTGCTGGAAATGGTCGACCAGGAACACCGCCAGCCAGCCCTTGAAGGCGTCGCCGATCAGGGTCCAGATTGCTGCGCCCTTGTTACCGCTGCGCAGCACATTGGTTGCGCCGGGATTGCCGGAACCGTAGGTGCGCGGATCGTCCAGGCCGTAGAATTTGCTCACCACCACGGCGAAGGAAATCGAGCCAATCAGGTAAGCGCCAATAATCAAAAGCAAAGTAATCATAAATCCCCAGGATTCGTTGTTTTTATATGCGGCAGCGACTATACACCATACCGCACGGCAAAAGCGGCACGGCAGCGATGCAAAACTGGCAATCCGGTCAATCTGCCAGGGCGCACTGCACCGGCCTGGCTGCCAGCACTTCGGTGAGCACCGTTGGCTTAATACCAATCAGGAAGCCACGACGGCCGCCATTGATATAAATCGTTTCGAGACCGAGGATGCTTTCTTCCACGTACACCGGCATTGCCTTCTTGGTGCCGAAAGGCGAGGTGCCGCCCACCAGATAGCCGGAATGGCGCTGCGCCACCTCGGGCTTGCAGGGCTCAACGGATTTGCAGCCGATATTGCGGGCCAGGTTCTTGGTCGAGACTTTGCAGTCGCCGTGCATCAGCACGATCAGCGGCTTGGCCGCCTCGTCCTGCATCACCAGGGTCTTCACCACATGGTGTTCATCGACGCCGAGTTCGCGCGAAGAGACGGAGGTGCCGCCATGCTCTTCGTAGTCATAAGGATGTTCGGAAAAAGCGACTTTGTGCTTGCGCAGTAAAGCTGTCGCCGGGGTTTCGGAAATGTGCTCTTTTTTTGCCATGCCGTGATACGCTAGTGCCAAGAGAGGAGTTTCTCATTATGCAGCAAGAAATTCGCTTTGCC
>Ga0307408_100001467_pt1 | contig 17486 bp, 14 predicted proteins | sample 322Cmetagenome_FD_202116 | JGI IMG/M metagenome (GOLD analysis project Ga0307408, IMG submission 202116) | Maize rhizosphere microbial communities from greenhouse at UC Davis, California, United States - 322HYB-C-3 | ecosystem: Host-associated > Plants > Roots > Rhizosphere > Soil | place...
CACGACGCCATCGTCAAGGCCATCGAAGAGGTGATCAAGAGCGGCCCGCGCACGCCGGACCTGGGTGGCACGGCCAGCACCACGCAGGTGGGCGAGGCGATTGCGGCGCGGGTGGCAGGAGACTGAGCGCGTCTTCTGCAAATACTCCTGATTTGATAGCTTCCTGCGCTTGTAGATCAAGCATCGGAAGCCATTTCTGCTTGAAGCCCAGGCGCGCGAAAGATCGGGTCCGCGCTGCTCAACCTCCGCCAGGCGGCACCCTGAAACGCTCGGTCACCTGCTGCTCGGCCCGCGCCAGTCGGTCGCCCAGGAACGCCAGTCGCCGCACAAGTCCTTCGGGCAGCTTCACCCTCTTCCTCCACCGCTGCATCGTCCGCCCCCACAGCGACCCGAAGCGCTGCGGATCTGCGGCATGTAGCGAGTCGGGCAAGTCGGACGGAGCAGAGGGCGGAGTGTGGAACGTCATGCCCGTAATGGTCGGATTCACCCTAACATCTGTAAAGTTGAATTCAATGAAGCTTCAATTCATAAATCCTGATGCGAAACCTCAACCTCGATCAACTGCAGACGCTGGTGGCCATTGCCGATCTGGGCAGCTTTGCGGCGGCAGCCCAAGCACTGCACCTGGCTCCGCCCACGGTCAGCCTGCACGTCAAGGAACTCGAATCGCGGCTGGCCGCTGACTTGGTGGTGCGAGGACGGCGGCAGGCAGAGCTCACGCCAGCGGGCCAACTGCTGGTGCAGGAGGGGCGCCTGCTGTTGCTCGGCTGTGATGACCTGCTCGAAAGGGTGCGGCGGCGTGCCTCGGGGCGTGAGGGCGTGGTGCGCGTGGGCGTTTCGGCAGGCGTCAGCACCCGCCTGCTGCCCCGCATGCTGGAGGCCCTGGCCGAACGCAGCCCGGGCGTGGAAATCCGGCTGGAGGCGGTGGGTTCGGCCGAATCCATGCGCCGCCTGCAGGCGGGCACGCTCGATGTGGCCATCGTCGCGAGCCCCCAGCCCCCGATGGCCGAGATCGGGCAAATGCCCTGGCGCAACGACTCCATGGTTGCGCTGCTGCCAGCCGAGTGGCAGGCGCCCGAGCGGGTCACGCCCGGCTGGCTCGCCCACCGGCGCTGGGCCTCGTTTGCCCCGGCCACGCAGATGCACGGCCTGGTCGCCCAGTGGTTTGGCCAGGCCGGGCACTACCCCCGCCCCTTTCTGGCCCTGAGCTACCCTGGCGCGCTCAAGAGCCTGGCGGGTGCCAGCCAATGCGCCGCGCTGCTGCCGCTGGAAGAGGTGGAAGACTTGCAGGGATCGGCAGACGTGCATATTCGCCCGCTGGAGCCGCCGCTCATGCGCCCCATGGCAGTGGCGTACCGCCGCCAGCCAACGCCCTCCCCTGCGGTGGAGGGTGTGTTGCAGCTGCTGGCCGAATTTGCGGATGGGCGGTAGCTGCCGGCCGCCACCCCAGCCATCGCTCAGGCCATCACCCCGGCCTCATGTCCTCGGCACCTGCCGCACATGGCACTGCAGGCCGCCGAAGATACGGCTGCACGAACAGGCACAAGCCTGTGATCAGCAGCAGCGCCAGCGGCGGCAGGGGTGCATAGGTCAACCAATCCGGCGGAGGGCCTGAACCCATCCCTCGGGCCCCAAAGTTGGCGATCACGGTCAGCGTGAACGCCATCGACACCCAGCGGTGAAACCGCCGGATGCCAGCACCCACACCGGCGCTCATTGCCCACCTCCGGCCGCCAGCTGGATCATCTTCCAGCCATTGCCCGCCGGGTCCCGAAAACCCGCATCCACATTGCCGTACCGGTCCACGGGCGCCTGCGTGAACTCCACACCCTGGTCGCGCAGCCGGGCATACGCAGCGCGGCAATCTGCCACATGCAACACCAGCGGCGGCATGGCGCCCTTGGCCACCATGGCGCGCAGCGTCTGCGCCGTGGCGGCATCGTGGATGGGCGGGCCGGGTGTGAACAGCCCCAGCTGAAAGCCCGGCTGGTCGGGATGCTGCACTGTCAGCCAGCGGTAGGGGCCGTTGCGCACGTCCGTGTGCACCTGAAACCCGAGTTTGCCCACATAGAACGCGAGCGCCTCGTCCTGGTCGTCCACATACACCCCCACCACACCAATGCCTTGGTTCTTCGTCATCAGATCTCCTTGGTTGCTAAGAGCCTGTTCAAGGTCTTTTTGGAGATCGCATTGGAGTGCAATCGGGAGGAGTGGATGCTTCGGACGCGCCGCATGGGCTCGTGCCCATGCAAGCAGCCGGGGCTTCCAATCGCCCGATTTCACTCCAACCCTTCGGGCAAGTGCCTTGCCGGGCTGTCTGCGGCGTTGCGGCGCTTGCCAATAGCCGCGCTATTGGCTGCCCACCGCGCCTTGCATCCCATCCCGGCAAGGTACTTGTGCGACTCCAAAAAGACCTTGAACAGGCTCTAGGACCGATTTGTACCTTCCGCCAGGCGGCGGCGCTTCTCCAAAACTGCTGTGGTGAGGTCGGGGCGTTGCGCGGCCTTCAAGACACAGGCGGGCACCCGGTCCAGTGGCGTGGCATTGGCCTGCGCCTCCCTGCGCACCGCACTGGGGCTCATCCCCGTGATGTCGCGAAAGATGCGCCCGAAGGTGCCCAGGCTCTCCCATCCGGTGGCAAACGCAATCTCGGTGATGGGCAGGTTCGTGTCGCGCAGCAGCGTGGTGGCCTGCTCGATGCGGCGGGTCAGCAGGTAGCGGTGGGGCGGAATGTCGAACGCCTGCCGGAACGAGCGGGCGAAGTGCGCCTCCGACACGCCGCTGACCTCGGCCAGCCGCTGCACGGACCAGGCCTCGTGCGATGCGGCGTCCATGTGGTCCTTGGCGCGCAGCAGGCGGCGCAACAGGGCCGGGTCCTGCGGCGCAATGGCCGCACCCGATGTCTGCTTCGATGGCGCAGAGGGCGCGCTGGAGGGCAATGGGTGCGGGCGCTCAAGGGGCATGCGCGAAGCATATCGCCTTGGGTTCTGGCGACCCGCCCGACTGTCCCGGGCATGGATCGCGGCTGGCACGCACACTCGGAGTCGCTTTTCAGGCTATCTGCACATCGCCAAAGACTTCGAGCGCCTGGCCGTTCAGCGCCCGCAGCGTATCGGCAGGGTCCACCGCCTCGCCCAAGGCCAGCGCACCGCTGCGCTGAAAGGACAGTGCCATCAGGCGCTGCGCGGCCTCCAGCACGAGGGGCGCAGTGACGGCATAAATGTCCTGGCCGCGCACACCAGCCGTCCGCACCACGCCGTTCTGCACCAGCCGCACCACCAGTTCAAAACGCTGGGCCGACCGGCCGCTGCCATCCACGGCCGTGGGCGGCGGGGTGCTGGCATCGCGGATATCGGCCAGGGCCGAGCGGTTGATGAGCGAGCGGATGGTGTCGGCCTGCAGGTGGCGGGCCAGGGTGATGGTCTCGCTGAACGGCAACTCGACCATGGCATAGGTCGCCAGGGGCGCGGCAAAAGTCCAGTCGGGCACGTCGGCGGCGGGCACCAGCGGCACCAGACGCCCGCCCTGCACCACCTGGCGCTGCGCCTTGTTGCGCTCGCCCGTCAGGCGCGTGCCTTCGGTGGGCCACCAGCGGTCCAGCCCCATGGCGACGGTGATCTCGTCGATGGGGCCGGGCGCGGCGAGCGCGCTGGCCAGCAAGTCAGCCAGGCCGCCATAAAAACCAGCGGCGGGCACCACCACGCGCCCGGCAGCCACGGCAGGCGCCTGCAGATCGGCAAAGGTGGCCTGGGCGCTGGGCTGCTCGGCGGTCACATCGATGTAGTGGGCGCCCGCCTGCAGCGCGGCCTGCGCCACCGGGGTGGCCGTGTCCATGAAGGGCCCGGCGCAGTGGATGACCACGCCACAACCGGCAAAGGCCTGCACCAGCGCCGCCGGGTCGTCCAGCGCCGCCACGCGGCACTCCACCCCCGAGGGAAACAGCGCAGCCAGCCGGGCGGCACTGCGCCCCACGGCCACCACGCGCAGGCCACGGCGCAAGGCCTCCTGCACCACAAACTGGCCGGTATGGCCGCTGGCACCGTACACCGCGATGGAAGGAACAGAGGATGTCATGGAGAACCTTTCGGGAAAGAAGGGGAGTGAAAATTGACGATACAGACCTGTCTGTTTTTTGAAGATTACAGACAGGTCTGTATCATGTCAAGCATGGCTGCACATTCTTTTCCCCCTCCCCTCCCGGCAACCGCGCCAGGCGCCCGCCCCAAGCCTGCGTCACGGCGCGCTGCCACGGCCTCCAGCGAGCCCGTGCAGGACGTGCGCGAGCGCATCCTCGACACGGCATCGAGCCTGTTCTACCAACGCGGCGTGCGTGCCGTGGGGGTGGACTTGGTGGTGGCCGAAGCGGCCGTGGCAAAGACCAGCCTGTACCGCTACTTCCCCACCAAGGACGACCTCATCGTGGCTTTTCTGGAGCGCGAGGATGTGGATTTCTGGGGCCTGTGGGATGCAGTAGCGGCGGAGCATGCCAACGACCCGGCTGGCGAACTGGAGGCCCACATGCAGTGGATCGGCGAGCGGCTCGCACGCTCCAACTACCGGGGATGTCCGCAGATCAACGTGGCGGCGGAATTTGCCGAGCAGGACCATCCCGCCCGCCGCGTGGCGCAGCAGCACATGGTGACGCTGCGCAGCCGGCTGCACGGCCTTGCCCAGCGCCTGGACGCCCCACGGCCGGAGGAACTGGCAGCCCAGCTGGCCGTGCTCATCAACGGTGCCTTCGTGAGTTCAGGCCTGCTCAGCGGGGACGAGGCCACGCCCGTACTGCAGGCCGCAGTGCGTGCCTTGCTGGCGGGTTCGCAGGCAGGCCGCTCGTAGCAGAGCAGCGGGAACAACACACCCTGCAAAAGCAAAAAGGCCCTCGCAGCGAACGAGGGCCTTTGCCTTTCCAGCGTGGCGATTCGTGTGGGTTGCGTGGCTTGCGCCACAGCCCTGGTGTCAGCTCCCCGCGACCTTCATGCGATTGACCAGGATGGAGCCCACCGTCTTTGCGCCGTAGTTGTAGGCGTCGGCACCCACGGCCTCGATGCCCTTGAACATGTCCTTGAGGTTGCCCGCGATGGTGATCTCGTGCACCGGGTAGGCGATCTTGCCGTTCTCCACCCAGAAGCCGCTTGCGCCGCGCGAATAGTCGCCCGTCACGTAGTTCACGCCCTGGCCCATCAGCTCCACCACGAAGAGGCCCGTGCCCAGCTTTTGGAGCATGGCGTCCAGGTTGTCGCCAGCCTGCGTGTGGCGCGAGGACATGATCAGGTTGTGCGAGCCACCGGCATTGCCCGTGGTCTTCATGCCCAGCTTGCGAGCCGAGTAGCTGCTGAGGAAATAGCCCTCCACACGCCCGCCCTTGACCACCTTGCGGGGCGCCACGCGCACACCCTCTTCGTCAAACGGCGAGCTGCCCTTGCCGCGCAGGATGAACGGATCTTCCAGGATGTCGATGTGCTTGGGAAAGACCATCTTGCCCAGCGAATCGAGCAAAAAGCTGCTCTTGCGATACAGCGAGCCGCCGCTGACGGCCTGCACAAAGCCACCCAGCAGGCCGGCGGCCAGGGTGGATTCGAACAGCACCGGGCATTGCGTGGTGGGGATCTTGCGGCTGCCCAGCCGGCTCAGCGCGCGCTGCGCAGCGTAGCGGCCCACGGCCTCGGGCGAGGCCAGCTCGGCGGCATTGCGCATGGAGCTGTACCAGGCATCGCGCTGCATCTCGGCGTTCTTGCCAGGCATCGAGGCAATGGGCGCCACCGAGAAGCTGTGGCGCGAACTGGCATAGCCGCCGCGAAAGCCGCGCGTGTGGGCGCTGAAGAAATGGCTCTGCTGCGCCGACACGCCCGCGCCTTCGCTGTTGGTGATGCGGCGGTGGGTCTTGAGCGCGGCGGCCTCGCACACCTTGGCCATCTCGGCGGCTTCCTCGCTGGTGATGGCCCAGGGGTGGAACAGGTCCAGATCGCGGTGCGTGTCCGCCGGGGCGATGTCATCAGCGTCCGGCAGCCCAGCCACGGGGTCTTCGGCCGTGAAGCGGGCAATGTCGTAGGCGGCCTGAACCGTCTGCTCGATGGCTTTATTGGAGAAATCGGAGGTGCTGGCGTTGCCACGGCGGTTGCCGATGTACACCGTCACGCCCAGCGACTTGTCGCGATTGCGCTCCACGTTCTCCAGCTCGCCCTTGCGCACGCTCACGGAAAGGCCGCAGCCCTCCGATGCCTCGGCACCCGCATCGGTGGCGCCCAGCTTCTTGGCATGCGCCAGAGCGCGGTCGACCAGCTCCTGAAAAAAAGGGCGGCTGTAGCTGAAGCCGCTGTCGGGCGTGCGGGACGTGGCGGGGGCTTGCGCGGTGCGAGAGGAGGGTGTATTCATATCGGCAGCTATGATACTTGCCGCTGTGGCGCGTCGAGACCCTGTTCACGATCTCCCAGGGGTCGCGCAGCGGTCTTTGCGGGATGGAATGCAAGGCGCGGTGTGCGCCAATAGCTCGCTATTGGCAAACGCCGCAACGCCGCAGACCGCCCGCAAAGACCAGTGCTTGAAGGGTTGGAGCGAAATCGGGCTGATGAACTCGAAGCTTTGACGCCCCGGCTGCCTGCATGGGCGTGAGCCCATGCGGCGCATCCGAAGCATCCAATTCTCCCGATTGCGCTCCAACGCGATCCCCTGCGAAATCGTGAACAGGCTCTTAGCGCCACTTATTTTTTTGTCCCCACCCCCATGTCACGCAAACCCAAAAAAGGCTACTTTGTGAAGGGCCAGTTCGTTGCCGAAGGCAGCGAGTTGGACATCCAGCTCAAGGCCGAACTCAAAGGCACGCCCGACGCCAGCCGCACCGACCTCAAGCGCGAAAGCGACGAACTGCAGGAGCTGGGCAAGGAATTGCTGACCCTGCGTGCCGACCTGTTCAATGCGGTGGGCCTGCCCGACAAGCTGGTGGATGCGCTGGCCGAAGCCAAGCGCATCACCAACTTTGAAGGCAAGCGCCGCCAGATGCAGTACGTGGGCAAGATCATGCGCAAGCTCGAACCCGAGCTGGTGCAAGCCGCCCGACAGGCGCTGGAAGAGCAGCACAAGGGCTCCGCGGCCGAAAAGATGCAGCTGCACCTGGCCGAGCATTGGCGCGACCGCCTCATCGCCGACGACGAGGCCCTGGCGCTCTGGATGGCCGAGCACCCGACCACCGACACCCAGCAGCTGCGCGCGCTGATCCGCCAGGCCCGCAAGGATGCCCAGCCCGCCGGCAAGGAGGCCAACGTCCAGATCTCGCAAGGCCTGGCCCCCCGCAAGGGCCGCGCCTACCGCGAGCTGTTCCAGCTGGTGCGCGAGCACCTGGGCGGCACGGGCCCGGATGACAGCAGCGGCAGCGACGAGGAGCAAGGCGATGAGTGACGCCCGGTATGACCCGGTGAAGATCGGCATCGTCTCGATCAGCGACCGCGCCAGCAGCGGCGTGTATGAAGACAAGGGCCTGCCCGCGCTGCAGGACTGGCTCGCGCGCGCGCTGCACAACCCGATTGCGTTCGAGCCGCGCCTGATCCCCGACGAGCAGGCCGGCATCAGCGCCACGCTCATCGAGCTGGTGGACACCGCCGGCTGCCACCTGGTGCTGACCACCGGCGGCACCGGCCCGGCCCTGCGTGACGTGACGCCCGAGGCCACGCTGGCCGTGGCGCACAAGGAGATGCCGGGCTTTGGCGAGCAGATGCGCCAGATCAGCCTGAAGTTCGTGCCCACCGCCATCCTCTCGCGCCAAGTGGCGGTGATCCGCGGCGGCAGCCTGATCATCAACCTGCCCGGCCAGCCCAAGGCGATTGCCGAGACGCTGGAAGGCTTAAAGGACGCCGAAGGCAAACAGGTCGTGCCGGGCATCTTTGCGGCCGTGCCGTACTGCGTCGACCTGATCGGCGGGCCCTACCTGGAAACGCGCGACGAGGTGTGCAAGGCCTTCCGGCCCAAGAGCGCGATCCGTGCGCCGCGCACGGCCTGACTTCGGCGCATTCAAAGCAAAAATAGCTGCCAGCGCTTGTGTACCAAGCGCTGGCAGCTATTTTTTTGATAGTACCCTGACGAGGCGGCGAACGAACTACTTGCCCACCAGCTCGTTGAGCTTGCCGGCCTCGAACTGCTCCTTGATCGCGGCGTCGCAGGGCACGCAGTCCTTCGCCTGCTGGTTGGCCGCCGAGAGCTTTTCGATGGCCTGCCACAACAGCGCGATCTGGTGCTCTTGCGATGAGGCGTTGTCGATCAGCCCGCGCATGGCCTGCGAGAGCGGATCGTCCTCCTGCGTGATGCCATAGGCCGTGAACTTGCGCGCCTGCTGCGGCTCGGTCACATCAGCGCTCTGCCCCGCCTTCGACGGAATGATCCGCGCCGGGATGCCCACCGCCGTGGCGCCCGCGGGCACGGGCTTGATGACCACGGCGTTGCTGCCGATCTTGGCGCCGTCACCCACTTCAAAGCCGCCCAGCACCTTGGCGCCCGCGCTCACCACCACATCCTTGCCCAGCGTGGGGTGGCGCTTGGCGCCCTTGTACAGCGAGGTGCCGCCCAGGGTCACGCCCTGGTAGATGGTGCAGCCGTCGCCGATCTCGGCCGTCTCGCCCACGACCACGCCCATGGCATGGTCGAAGAACACGCGCTCGCCGATCTTGGCGCCGGGGTGGATCTCGATGCCCGTGAGCCAGCGCGCAAAGTGCGAGATGAAGCGCCCCAGCCATTTGAGGCCGTGGTGCCAGCACCAATGCGCGGGCCGGTGCAGCCAGATCGCGTGCAGGCCCGGATAACAGGTGACCACCTCCCACGTGCTGCGCGCGGCAGGATCGCGGTCGAGGATGCACTGGATATCGGAGCGCAGGCGGGCGAACATCGGTTGTTGTGGTTATTTGTAAATCGGAAACGCAGTCTATCGTTTTGCCCCGGCCGCCTCGATCATGGCTTTGGCGACACCTCGCAGGATGTGGATTTCCTCGGGGGCCAGCTGCGCGCGGTTGAAAAGCTGGTTAAGGCGGGGCATGAGCTTCTTGGGCGAGGCCGGGTCCAGGAAACCGATGGCAGTGAGCGCCTGCTCCCAGTGGGCGAGCATGCCCGCCACGTGGGCGGCATCGGCCAGGGGACGCTCGGGCGTCGCGCTCTCCACCGCGAAGCCGCCCAGCGCCTGGCGCCATTCGTAGGCAATCACCTGGATGGCCGCGCCCAGGTTCAGCGAGCCAAAGCCGGGGTTCGTCGGAATCGACAGCGCCACATGGCAGCGGTACACGTCTTCATTCGCCATGCCGAAGCGCTCGGAGCCGAAGAGGAAGGCGACGCCGGCCTGCGTTGCAGGGGCTGCGGTCTCTGTCTCAGAATTTGATGTATTTTTGGCCTCCAGCGCTTGTCCATTAAGCGCTGGCAGCTCCTTTTTCAGTAGCGATTCAAAATGCGGCCGTGGCGCCACGGTCGGCGGACCAAAGTCGCGCGGCGTCATTGCCGTGGCGCACAGGTGGCTCATGCCGTCCAGCGCCTCGTCCAGCGTGGCCACGATGCGCGCGTTGTTCAGCACGTCCAGTGCGCCACTGGCACGCTGGATGGTTTCCTCACGCCGCAGCACGTTGGCCCAGCGCGGGGCCACCAGCACCAGGTCGTCGAAGCCCATGGTCTTCATGGCGCGGGCAGCAGCCCCCACATTGCCGGCGTGGCTGGTGTTGATCAGGATGAAACGGGTCTTCATGGACGGGGCAGGCGCTGGGCAATGGCGGGGAGTTAGGCAAAAAAGGGCACTGCGGGTAAAATCCCGCCCTCTATTGTCGCCGCCCGCATCGCCGGGCCGGATCCGACCTCCCCGCTCATCCTGATACGCAGACGCCTGTGCCACCTCGGCCGTGCGCTGCTCACCACCACAATTTATGTCGTCCAATCTGCACCCCATGCTCAACGTGGCCATCAAGGCTGCACGCGCCGCCGGCGCCATCATCAACCGCGCGGCCCTGGACGTGGAATCGGTGCGGATCTCGCAAAAGCAGATCAACGACTTCGTGACCGAAGTGGATCACGCGTCCGAAAAGATCATCATTGAGACGCTGCTGACGGCCTACCCCGGCCACGGCATCCTGGCCGAAGAGTCGGGCAAGGAATACGGCGCCAAGGATTCGGAGTTCGTCTGGATCATCGACCCGCTGGACGGCACCACCAACTTCATCCACGGCTTCCCCGTCTACTGCATCAGCATCGCGCTGGCCGTGAAGGGCAAGGTCGAGCAGGCCGTGGTGTACGACCCCACACGCAACGACCTCTTCACCGCCACCAAGGGCCGCGGCGCCTACCTGAACGAGCGCCGCATCCGCGTCTCCAAGCGCACCCAGCTCAAGGACTGCCTGATCTCCACCGGCTTCCCCTTCCGGCCGGGCGACAACTTCAAGAGCTACCTCAACATGATGGCCGACGTCATGCAGCGCACCGCCGGCCTGCGCCGCCCCGGCGCCGCCGCGCTGGACCTGGCCTATGTGGCCGCGGGCTTCACCGACGGCTTCTTTGAAACCGGCCTGTCGATCTGGGACGTGGCCGCCGGCTCGCTGCTGGTGACCGAAGCCGGTGGCCTGGTGGGCAACTTCACGGGCGAGGCCGACTTCCTGGAGCAGCGCGAATGCCTGGCCGGCAACCCGCGCATCTACGGCCAGCTGGTGCCCATCCTGGGCAAGTACAGCAAGTTCGCAAGCGCGGGCGACAAGGCGGCCGTGCGGCAGGCGGCGGCTGCAGATGCGCCTGAAGCCAACAACACTCAAGAGGCAGAGGGCGGTGCGGATTTAGCCGAATCGGCAGCGCCCCAAGCCGACGCAGGCAAGGGCGAAGACGCGCCGTTCTGATCATCGCAACGACCGCGCCCTGCGGTGAAGCCAGCGCACGATGACCACTGGTGATATCTCGTAACTGGACTGAGCAGGGGGCGAGGCTCCCACCAGGGCAGCCGCGCAAGGGCCGCCCCGCCGCGCTGGCTGCGTTCCCCTTCCCGAATTGCGCAGCAATTCGAGAGAAGGGGCTGAGGGCCGCGGCTCCGAGCCTGCCCGCGCAGGCTTGGACGAGCCCGAAGAGCCACGGCCTGCGGCGGTGGTACCGAGGCGCGAAGCGACTCAGAGGGATGAACTCTATCCAGGGTCTGGATACCTCTGCGCAATGCTGCGGAAGTCCTCCGCAATGTCCACAAACGCATCGACCATGTCCGGATCAAAGTGCGTGCCCTTGCCACGCACGATGGTGCTGCAGGCCTGGTCGTGTGAAAAAGCCGGCTTGTAGACCCGCTTGCTGATCAGCGCGTCGTACACGTCGGCCACCGCCATCAGGCGGGCCGACACGGGGATCTCGTCGCCCTTGAGCCCCTCGGGGTAGCCTGAGCCATCCCATTTTTCCTGGTGGCTGTAGGCAATTTCCTTGGACACACTCAGGAAGGCCACGCGCATGCCGAGGCGCCTTTCGGCCTCGTCGATGGCGTTGCGACCCAGCGTGGTGTGGGTCTTCATGATCTCGAACTCTTCCACCGTGAGCTTGCCCGGCTTGAGCAGGATGCTGTCGGGGATGCCGATCTTGCCGATGTCGTGCAGCGGAGCGGACTTGTACAGCAGCTCGATCATGCGGTCATTGAGCACCGGCTCAAAGCGCGGGTGGTGACGCAGCCGCTCGGCCAGTGCCTTCACATACAGCTGCGTGCGACGGATATGGTTGCCGGTTTCGTTGTCGCGCGTCTCGGCCAGCGACGTCATGGCCATGATGGTCACGTCCTGAATGGCCTGCACTTCCAGCGTGCGCATGGCGACCTCGCGCTCCAGGTAGGAGCTCTTGTCGCGCAGGAAGTCAGCCGTGGCCTTGAGCGCCAGGTGGGTGTTGACCCGCGCCAGCAGGATGGGGGGGCTGATGGGCTTGGTGATGTAGTCCACGGCACCCAGCGCCAGGCCCATGCGTTCATCGTCGGGGTCGGAACGCGCCGTGAGAAAGATCACTGGAATATCGCGCGTGGACGCCGCGGCCTTCAGGCGCCGGCAGACCTCGTAGCCATCCATCTCGGGCATCATGATGTCCAGCAGGATGAGGTCGGGCGGTGTGCCGGACTGCGCGATCTTCAGCGCCTTCTCGCCGTGGTTGGCCACCCTCACGAGAAAGTGCTCGCGCAGCAGCGTGCCCATGAGCGTGAGGTTGTCCGGGGTGTCATCCACCACGAGCACCGTGGCGATGGGCTTGTCGACCAGAGCGGCCTGTGGGAGGGCAAAGGGCGCGTTGTCCATGGGAGTTCCTCGGTTTCCTGGGTATTCCTGGGTTTTCCTGGAGGCGGGGCCGCTCAGAGGGGATGAACGGCGGAGTGTTCCGGGCCTGGCATGGCGGGCTCGTCTGGCTGTGCCGGCAGTACCGCCAGAGCCTGCTCAAAATCAAAATTCTGCGTGTGGATCTCCAGCATCGCGAAGCTGCTGCCCAGCGCAGCCTGGAGCACCTGAGCGTGGCGCTGAAGGAACTCGGGGGCCGCAGGGTCGTCCTGCTCCAGCAGCGTGCGCAGCTGTTGCAGGGCCACCGCAGAGTCCTCCACCTGCGTGCCAGCCGCCGCGGAAGGGTTCAGGTCTGCCGGGCGCCCCGTTCGCGGCCCCAGCATCCACGTGTGCAATTGAGCCAGCAGCGGCTGCAGCGCGGCGTCCAGGCTGACCATCAATGCGGCGGTGGTCTGCGGGGTTGCGCTGCTGCGCAGGGCTTGCTCCAGTGCCTGGGCGTGGGCCGAGATTTCCTGCGCACCGATGTTGGCGGCCACCGAGCGCAAGGTGTGCGCCAGCCGTTCGGCCAGTTCTCTGTCGGCGTTGGCAGCGGCCTGCTCCAGGTCGGAAATCACCGACGACTGCCCTTGCACAAACCGCCGCAGCATCTCGGCATACAGGCCCGGCTTGCCCAGGGCGCGCTGCAGGCCCAGGCGGGTGTCCAGGCCTGCCACTGCGGGGAACGGCGCTGTCACTGCGGCGTCGGAGCCGGTTTGTCTGGCCTCTTCGCCGTCCAATGCCACGCCGGCGCCGGCATCCGCACTGCTGTCTGCTGCGCCGCTGGGCATGCCCGCCCCCGCCGGCTTGCCCAGCCCCGGCCGCGGCCGGATCCAGCGGCTCAGTGCGGCCCATAGCGCCGCCGGCTCAATGGGCTTGGCCACGTGGTCGTTCATGCCTGCCGCAAAGCAACGCTGGCGGTCGGCCTCCATGGCGTTTGCCGTCATGGCGACGATGGGGAGTTGCGCATGGCGCGGGTTGCTGCGCAGTTGCCGCGTGGCGGTTTCGCCATCCATCACCGGCATCTGCATGTCCATCAGCACCACGTCGTACTGCTTGCGCTCGATGCGGTCCAGGGCCTCCTGGCCGTTCTCGGCCACGTCCACCGAAAAACCCGCTTCGAGCAAGAGTTCGACGGCCACCATCTGGTTGAGCTCGTTGTCCTCCACCAGCAGCACCGACGCGCCCCGGATGGCCAGCGGCAGTTCATCGGCCGCGGGTGCGCTGGCGGCCGCGCGGGGTGGGCTGTAGATGGAGTGCGCACGCGGCTGCATCAGCGTGTCGAACAGCAGCGAGGCATTCACGGGCTTGATCAGCACGGTGTCGATGCCCTGGGCGCGTGCGGCACGCATCACGTCTTCCCGCCCGTAGGCCGTGACCATGAGCATCTTGGGCACCTGCGCCATGCCCAGGCCCCGGATGTGCCCCGCCAGTTCGATGCCATTCATTCCGGGCATGTGCCAGTCCAGCAGCAGCAGGCCGAACGGCTGGTGCTGCGCCATGGCCTCGCGCAGGCGGTCGAGTGCCTCCAGCCCCGAATGGGCCTGCTCCACCTGAAACCCCATGGCCAGCAGCATGTCGGACAGCACGGTGGCTGCCGTGTGGTTGTCGTCCACCACCAGCACCCGGCGACCCCGCAGGTCGGGGGGCGGCAGCAGCACGCGCGCAGGCGCGCCGCGTTCCAGCGGCAGCGTGACCCAGAAGGTGGAGCCCTGGCCGTAGGTGCTCTCCACGCCCACCTCGCCGCCCATGAGCTCCGCCAGGCTCTTGCAGATGGCCAGGCCCAGGCCGGTGCCGCCATAGCGGCGTGTGGTGGAGGTATCCGCTTGCTGGAAGCTCTGGAACAGCCGCCCCATCTGCTCGGTGGTGAGCCCGATGCCCGTGTCGCGCACTTCAAACCTGAGCGTCACCCTCTCGCCCGCTGCCTCCATGAGGCGCACGGCAATGGTGATCTCCCCGTGGTCCGTGAACTTGATGGCGTTGTTGGCGAAGTTGATGAGGATCTGGCCCAGGCGCAAGGAATCGCCCACCAGGTTGGGGGGCACATCCGGCCCTACGTCGCAGACCAGTTCCAGCCCCTTGGCGCCAGCCTTGTAGCTCACGACGTCGGACACGCTCTCCAGCATGCGGTCCAGCTCGAAAGGCTGCTTGTCTACCGTGAGCTTGCCTGCCTCGATCTTGGAAAAATCGAGGATGTCGTTGATCACGCCCAGCAGGTGCTGGCCGGCCTGCTGGATCTTGCTCACGTAGTCGTGCTGGCGCGCCGTCAGGCCTGACTTGAGCGCCAGGTGCGACATGCCGATGATCGCGTTCATCGGTGTGCGGATCTCATGGCTCATGTTGGCCAGGAAGCTCGACTTGAGCGCAGTGGACTCCTCGGCCAGTTCCTTGGCGCGGCGCAGCTCCTGCTCGGCGCGCTGGCGGTCCGTGATGTCGACAAAGGTGCCAATGGCGCCGCCCGGCGAACCGTCGGGGCGCGAGAAGCCGTGCAGCCAGAACAGCGTGTGGTGGATGTGGCCATCCGCATAGGGCAAATCGACTTCCTTGTGCACCGACTGCACCCCATGCAACGCTTCCCTGGCGTCCTGGGCAAAAAGGGCCCGCTGCGCTTCGGGCAGGAACGACAGGTCCAGGACGGTCTTGCCGATCAGGGCTTCGCGTTGCACTCCGAAAGCCTGCTCGTAAGCGCGGTTGAATCCGATGTAGCGGCCTTGGGCATCCTTGTAGAACAGCGGGACGGGGATGGCATCGACCAATGCCTGCTGGAAGCCCAGTTGCTCAGCCACACGGGCTTCGAGCAGCTTTTGCTCATGGATGTCCACGTTCACGCCCACTACCCGCACGGGCTTGCCTTGGCCATCCCGGAAGATCCGCGCCGCCGAGAGGAACCAGCGCACCTCCCCGTCCGGCCGCACGATGCGCCACGAATCGCGTAGATGCTCATCCTCCCCGGCCAGGGCCGCCGCAAACGTGGCGACGGCACGGTCCCGGTCGTCGGGGTGGAGCAGCTCCTGCCAATCCTGCTGGGTGCGCGCTTGCGTTCCCGGCGCCAGCCCCAGCATCGCCACGAGCTTTTCGCTCCAGAGCACCTGCCCCGTGGGGAGGTCGATGTCGAACACACCGATCTTTCCGGCCTCCTGGGCCAGCTCCAGCCGGTCCTTGGCCTGCTGCACAGCCACCTCGGCACGCCGTTGCTCGCTGACGTCCTCGATCACCCACAGCGACGCATTGCGGAACCCCTCCATCTGCACGTTGCGCCCCGCCATGCGGGCTTCGAAGCGGGTCCCGTCCAGGCGGAACAGCGTGGTGACCTGCCGCACGGCGCCGCCAGCCGCCAGCACCGGCCCCACCTGGCCATGAAACTGCTGGGCGAGCTCTCCACCGCCCAGCAACACCCGCACGCCCAGGCCAAGCAGCTCCGAGGCCGTGCCTCGCATGAGCTCCACGAACGCGGGGTTGAACTGCCGGAACTTGCCATCGGCCACCAGTGCAATGGGCGGCGCGTTGTCAAAGATGGCCGTCTGCTGCTCCAGCAGTTCGTTGAGCAGCCGCTCGCGGCGCACCAGTTCTTCCTGGGCGGCAATGCGTGCCGAGATGTCTTCGTGCAAGCCCACGATGGCAATGCGCTTGCCCCGGGCGTCAAACACCGGCGACAGCGTGGCTTCGTCGTGGTAGATGCCGCCATCCCGGCGCCGATTGACGAACTGCCCTTGCCAGGAGCGGCCCGACAGCAGCACAGACCACATTTCCTGGTACGTGCGGGCCGGCGTCTGGCCGCTGGCGACCACCGAAGGCTTCTTGCCACGCACCTCGCTCAGCGTGAAGCCGGTATTGCGTTCGTACTGTGGGTTGACCCAGTCAATGCGCCCGTCGGCATCGGTGATCACCACTGCCACCGGGCTGTTGCCCAGCGCCGTGCCCAGCACCTTGAACCGCTCCAGCGCAGCATTGACGCGGGCATGGCTGCGCAAGAGCTCCAGCAGCAGCCAACCGAGCATGCACAGCACAAAAAAGGCGCCGCCGCCCACCGCCAGGCGCGTTCCCATCGGCAGGAGCGCGCTGACATCGTCGAGCACCGCCAGTTGCCACGCCCCGCCAGGATCGCCCCAGTCCACGCGATGGCGCTCGACGGCATACGTCACGTCCTTCAGCACCACTTCCCGGGCATCCGGTGCAAACGGCATGGACGACGCGACCCCACTGTCGAATTGCTTGCCAAACTGGCGCGATGCACGGATCGCATCAATGCGCGCCTGCGTGAGCGGCGGGGCCACGGTCAGCAGCCACTCGGGCTGGGTGGAAGCGAAGACCACTCCTTGCGGCGACAGCAGCACTGTGGGCATGCCGGAGCGCCGGAGCACTTCGTCAAACGTCTCGAACCCCACCTTGAACATCACCACGCCCACGATGGCGCTGGAGGGCGTCTCGGTCTCGTACAGTGGCGCTGCGTAGTAAAGGCTGCGCTCCTGCGTGTTGCTCCCAATGGCCGCATGCACGCTGTGCACGCCCTGGATGGCCTGCTGGAAATAGGGGCGGAACGCCAGGTTGATCCCGGTTGCTCGCACGCCCGGGGTCTCGTGGGCCACCACGGTGCCATGGCGGTCCATGACGTACACCCCGTTCACCAGAAACCGCCCACGCGCGACACCCAGCCGCGCCAGCGCCTCGGCATCATCGGGCGGGCGCTGGCCCAGCGCCATGGCCTTGAGCAACGGCTCACTCAGGCCCAGCAGTGACACGGCCCCCAGCATGCCCGAGCCCGTGATACCCGACTGCAAGCTGGCCACGGTTTCCTGCAGCACCTCGGCGCGCTGGGCCGCGCGCTCTGCGTAGCGCCAGTGGGCCACCGCCATGACGACGAGCCAGGCCCCCACCAGCGCCGCCACGACAACGACCGTCAGCCCGCGCGCGCCCGGCGCGCCGCGCCCGAGCACTTTGTCCAGACCCGTGTTCTCAACCACGGGTGCCACGGGCAGCCTCCCAATCCCCGCAGGTCAACACTCCGGAAAGCCACGCAGTGCTGCGCAGGAACCGGTGACCGCGCAGCGGCCGGGTCGTGTCATGTGTTTTGAAGCAAGGCATCAATATCCCCCGCTGGCCCGGGCCGCCCAAACAGATACCCCTGAAAAGCCTCGCAGCCATGCAGCCGCAAGAACGTCAGCTGCCCAGCCGTCTCCACCCCCTCGGCCACCACCTGCAGGTCCAGGCTGTGCGCCAGCGCCA
>Ga0307408_100001470_pt1 | contig 17474 bp, 17 predicted proteins | sample 322Cmetagenome_FD_202116 | JGI IMG/M metagenome (GOLD analysis project Ga0307408, IMG submission 202116) | Maize rhizosphere microbial communities from greenhouse at UC Davis, California, United States - 322HYB-C-3 | ecosystem: Host-associated > Plants > Roots > Rhizosphere > Soil | place...
AACGGAGATGGAGTGGAACCGGGTGATGGAAAACGCATCCAGCGGCGTGGACGAAGCCCCGCTGCAGATGATTTCGGTGAGCGCGTGGCCCACCGCCGGGCCGATCTGGAAGCCCGCGCCGGCAAAGCCGAACGCATGCAACAGGCCGGGTTGGGTGCTGCTGGGGCCGATCACCGGCTGGCGATCGGGCAGGTAGCCTTCGGTGCCGCTCCAGGTGCGGATCGCCTGGGCGCCCTCCAGGAACGGGTAGAGTTCGACGGCCTGGCGCAGGATCTCGATGACCGCGTTCTGGCCTGGGCGGGCGCGGGCGTCGTCCAGCGCGAAACCCTGGCCGCCGCCCAATACGCAATTGCCCCGGGCGACTTGTCGCGCGTAGATGCCACCGCCCTCGACGCCGGTGCTGGCGTCCATCACCACCGGCAGCGGCTCGGTCACCAGCATCGCCGGGTGCCCGGCGTGCATCGGCACTGCTTCGCCGAACTGCGCGGCAAACCGGCTCGCCCAGGCGCCGGCGCAGTTCAGCAGCCACGGCGCGCGAAATTCGAGGCCGGTTTCGGTGCGCACGACAAAGCGCTGGCCGTCGTGCGTGACCTGGCTGACCGGGCACTGTTCGTGCACCTGCGCGCCGTGCCTGCGAGCCGCCTGGGCAAATGCCGGCGAGACCAGGCGCGGGTTGGCATGACCGTCGTCCGGGCACAGCGAGGCGCCGACCGCGACGCTGCCGACCCAGGGAAAGCGCCTGCGCAATTCGTCGCGATCCAGCAGCTGCAAATCGAGGCCAAAGCCCCGGCTGCTGGCGGCGTAGTCCTGCAAGGAACGCAAGTCATCGAGGCTGCGGGCCAGCTTCAGATGGCCGCTGCGCTGATACTCGCCGTCGATGCCGATCAATTGCGGCAATTGCCCCCAGATCTCATGCGCCCGTTGCGACAGCGGCAGTTGCGACAACGGACGGCCCTGGCGCCGTACGCCGCCGTAATTCACGCCGCTGGAGTGCGAGCCACAGAAGTCCCGTTCCAGCAGCGCCACACGACGCCCGGCCTTGCTCAAGAACAACGCCGCCGAGGCGCCGACGATGCCGCCACCGATGATCACTGCATCGACCTCGATCATGGCTCGACCTCCAGGCCAAACGGCACGGGCTTGACCGGTGCCTGTGCCCGCAAGCGGCCAATTTCCCCGACGGCGCGGTCGCTTTCATGGGCGATGATTTCTGCTGCCGCGGCACCGCACATCCGCCCTTGGCAGCGGCCCATGCCGACCCGGCAATGGGCCTTGACCCGGTTGATTTCCCAATGGCCTTCCCGGACGACCTGGCGGATATCGCCGACGCTGACTTCTTCGCAGCGGCAAATCATCAGGTCATCGGGAGCGCCGCCGGCCCAGTCCTCGGGGAAGGCAAAGGCGCGCTCCAGGCCTTGGCGGAAGTGGCCGATGCGGACGAGGGACTGTTCCAGCTGGGTGCAACGTTGCGGGTCGACTCGGTAGCCGAGGTCTTCGAGCAGCGCCAGGGCCGCTCGCTCACCCGCCATCTCGGCAGCGTCCGCACCCATGATTCCGGCGCCGTCGCCGGCCAGGTAGACCCCGGCTGAACTGCTGCGCCCGGCACTGTCGCGTTGCGGTAGCCAGGCGCGGTTGAGCGGGCTCCAGGCAAATTCGCAGCCCAGCAGATCGGCCAGTTGGGTTTCGCTGCGCAAGCCATGGGCGAAGGCGACCGCATCGCAATCGAGGGTGTGCTCGATTTTTTTGTTGCGCCATTTCAACGACTGCACCCGGCGCTCGCCCTCAATGCGCGCAAGGCTGGCACCTTGATGCACCGGGATTCCATGAGTCGTCAGCCAGGCGCGGTAATAAAGCCCCTTGGCGAGCGTGGCCGGTTGCGTGAGCAGACCGGGCAGGGCGCGGACCTGCGCGCTCAACGGCGAGCTGTCGAGCACGGCGACGACGTTGGCGCCGGCCTTGGCGTATTGGTAGGCGACCAGATAAAGCAGTGGTCCGCTGCCTGCGAACACCACACGTTCACCTACGGCGCAGCCTTGGAACTTCAGGGCGATCTGCGCCGCGCCCAGGCTGTAGACGCCTGGCAAGGTCCAGCCAGGAACAGGCAGGATCCGGTCGGTGGCCCCTGTTGCGACGATCACGCTGGCGTAATCCAGGCGAGCGGCGCGGCCCTCATGCAAGGTATCCAACTGACCGGCTTCGGCGTTCCAGACCAGCGTGTCGGGACGGTAATCGAGCTGCTTGCGCAATTCATCCAGAGTCTGGTGGATGGCGTTGGCCTTGGCTGCTTCGAAGCCATACAGCGTGTCCGCCGGCCGGGTGAAGTTCGCGGGCTGGCGCCGGTAAATCTGTCCGCCACCGCGCGCGGCTTCGTCCAGCAGGACCGGATAGAGGCCATGGGTGACCAGGGTTTGCGCAGCGCGGATACCAGCGGGGCCGGCGCCGATGATGACGATGGGTTTCATGGCAACCTCACCGGCAGCGGATTTTCGCTGCTGTCGAGGCCGCCTTCGCGAGCAAGCTCGCTCCCACATGGGATCTGTTGCGGATGCCGATTGCGCGTGCGCCACAGTTCCCCTGTGGGAGCGAGCTTGCTCGCGATGGGGCCATACCTGTCAAAGCCATTCATACCTGCCGCCCCGGTTCTCGGATGATCTGCTGGCCAGCTTCGAGCATCGTCGAGCAGGCGCGCACGCGGCGGCCGTCGCCCAGGCGGACCCAGCAATCCTGGCACGCGCCCATCAGGCAAAAGCCGGCACGGGGCTCGGCGCTGAAATCGCTGCCGCGCAAGTGTTCGCTGCAGGTCAGGACGGCGGTGAGCACGGTATCGCCGAGCAATCCCCTGGCGGGTTCGCCGTCGAGCAGGAAGTCCAGGGCCGGGCGGTCGCTTTCGGCCAGTCGTTTCAGCAGAGCCATGGCGCCCTCATTGTTTGCCTACCAGGACCCGATCCAGGCCATACACCCGGTCGAGCAGAATCATGGTCAGCGCGGTGAGCGCAATGACCAGCGCCGACACCGCCGCCATCATCGGGTCGATGGATTCGGTGGCGTAGACGTACATGCGTACCGGCAGGGTTTGCGTGGCCGGCGAGGTGACAAAAATCGACAGCGTGACTTCATCGAAACTGTTGATGAACGCCAGCAGCCAGCCTCCGGCAACGCCGGGCAAAATCATCGGCAAGGTGATCTGCCGGAACAGGGTGAAGCGACCGGCCCCCAATGACTGCGCAGCTTGCTCGGCGCTGCGATCCAGGCCGATGGCCGAGGCCAACACCAGCCGCAGTACATACGGCGTGATCACCAGCACATGGGCGAAGATCAGCCAGCTGAAGTTGCCGTTCACGCCCATCAGCGCGAACAGCCGCAGCAGCGCGACGCCCAGCACGAGGTGCGGAATGATGATCGGCGACAGGAACAGGCCGTTGAAAAAATCCCGGCCAGGAAACTCCAGCCGGGTGATAGCCAACGCCGCCGGCACCGCGATCAGCGTCGCCAGCGAGGCCGCGCTGAACGCCAGGATCAGACTGTTGTAGAACGCATCGACAAAGTCCGCGCGCTCGAACACGGCACGGAACCAGCGCAGGGAGAATTCCGTCGTGGGCAGGCCCAAGGTGTTTTCCGGCGTGAAGGCGACCAGGCAGACCACCACCAGCGGCGCCAGCATGAACACCACTACCAAGGCATGGAACAACAGGGCGAAAGGACCGTTCCTGGACATGAAGAATTACCCCAATGACTTCTTGTAGCGGCCTTCGATCATGCGGTTCCACGACAGCATGATCAGCAGGTTGAGCAGCAACAGCGCGACGGCAATGGCAGCACCCATGGGCCAGTTGAGTTCCGACAGGTATTGGTCGTAGATCAGCGTGGCGACCATTTTCAAGCGCCGGCCGCCGAGCAGGCCGGGGATGGCGAACGAACTGGCGGCGAGGCCGAACACGATCAGCGTGCCGGACAGCACGCCCGGCATGATCTGTGGCAGCACCACCTTACGGATCACCGTGATCTGGCTCGCACCCAGGGAAAGGGCGGCCTGTTCGGCGGCCGGGTCGAGTTTTTGCAGCGAGGTCCACACCGGAATGATCATGAACGGCAGCATCACATGCACCAGGGCGATGACGACCGCGAACGGCGTATAGAGCAGCTTCATCGGTGAGCCGCCGAGGGCTTGCAGCGTCTGGTTGACCAGGCCGTCGGCGCCGAGCAGCAGGCTCCAGCCGAACGCTCGCACCACCACCGAAATCAGCAACGGCGTGAGGATCAGGATCAGGAAGATCGAACGCCACGGCGCGCCCATCCGACTCAGGATGTAGGCCTCGGGTACGCCGATCACCACGCACAGCAGCGTGGTCAGGGCGCTGATCCAGAAGGTGCGCAGGAAGATTTCATAGAAGTACGGATCGCCCAGCAGGCTGGTGTAGTGCTCGAAGGTGTAGGCGTCGCCGTTGATGCCCGAGCCGTAGTCGAAGACGTTGAACGACAGCACCAGCGTCAGGCCGAGGGGAATCACCAGCAGACCCAGGTACAAGGCCAGGGCCGGGGCCGACATCCAATAGCCTTGGCGGCCACGCTTCATGGCGTCGATCAGCTTCATGCCGACACCTCATCCACGCTCAACACCCGCAGCAGCGCCGGGTCCCAGTCGAGGCCGACGACAGTGCCTTCGGCCAGCGGCGCCGAACCGTCGTTGCGCCGTACCACGCTGAGTTCACCCAGGTGGGTGGAGACCCCATACAACCACTGGCTGCCGAGGAAGAAACGGTTGGTGATGGTGCCTTGCAGCCGTCCCGAGCCGGGGGCGCACAGGTCGATTTTTTCCGGGCGCAGGCTCAGGGTCAGTTCGCCTTTACCGGCGCTGCTGGCTTGCACGATTCCGGCGCTGTCACGTTCACCGGGCAGCAGGTTGGCCTTGCCGACGAAGCCGGAAATGAACTCGGTGCGCGGGTGCTCGTAAAGGGTGTAGGGCGCGTCGATCTGGGTGATACGGCCGGCCTGCATGACCACGACCCGATCGCTGATCGACAGCGCCTCGGATTGGTCGTGGGTAACCATCAGCGTGGTGATGCCGACTTCGCGCTGGATGCGACGGATTTCGAACTGCATTTCTTCGCGCAGGTTGGCGTCGAGGTTGGACAGGGGCTCGTCGAGCAGCAGCACCGGCGGCTCGATCACCAGCGCGCGGGCCAACGCGACGCGCTGGCGTTGGCCGCCTGAAAGCTCTCGTGGGTAACGCTCGGCGTGCCGGTCCAGGCGTACCAGCTTGAGCACGCGGTCGACCCGGGACTGCAGCTCGACGTTGGGCACTTTGCGCATGCGCAAGCCGAAGGCGATGTTGTCCTTGACGGTCATGTGGGGAAACAGCGCGTAACTCTGGAACACCACGCCCAAGCCGCGGCTGGCGGGCTTGGCGTGGGTGATGTCGCGCCCGTCCAGCAGGATGCGGCCGCTGCTGGCTTCGACGAAGCCGGCGATCATTTGCAACGTCGTGGTCTTGCCGCAACCGGACGGCCCCAGCAGCGAGACGAACTCACCTTTCTCCACTGAGAGGTTGGTGGCGACCACGGCGTCCAGGTCGCCATAACGTTTGCTCAAGTCTTCAAGTTGCACGAAAGCCATGACTGCGCTCCACCTGAGATTGTTATGCGTCGCCGCGAGGCGCGCTTTTTTGTATGGGCAGATACGAAAGGATGTCGCGGGGTGCGTTGGCGCTCGACTTCAAGTCGGCTGCCGCTGTTGTTCGAATCGCCCCTGTATGGACGCAGAGTAGGACGAAGAATAGGATGGGCTCAATGGACTATTTCACTGAAGCGATGACTATTTTCAGTTTCATTCGGTGAGTAAATAACTGAGTAAAAAATTTTATGCCTGATTCCATTGAGCGGAATATCGAAAAGAACGAAGTGGGGGTTGGCTCGGTCTCCCGGTTGTTTGCCGTGCTGCGCAGCCTGGGCGAGACCGCTGAAGGGGGCGAGCGCGTCACGCAACTGGCCCAGCGTATCGGCCTGTCCCAGCCCACCACGCACCGCTTGCTGCGCAACCTGATGGACGAAGGCATGGTCGAGCAGGATGCGCGCAGCAAACGCTATCGCCTGAGCCTGGATTTCTTCGCCCTGGCCGCTCGCGCTGGCAACACCGGCAACCTGCGGGAACTGGCCAGGCCGGCGATGTTGCGGTTGTCGGCGTCCCTGGGGGATTCGCTATTCTTGCTGGCCCGTTGCGGTTTCGATGCGATCTGCCTGGACCGCAGTGAAGGTCCGTTTCCGATCCGCACCTTCACCGGTGATATCGGCGGTCGAGTGGCCTTGGGCGTGGGGCAGGGCAGCCTGGCGATCCTCGCGTTCCTGCCGGAGGAAGAGCGCGACACGGTGATTCAATACAACTTGCCGCGACTCAAGGATTTCCATCTCTACGATGAAGTCTTCCTGCGCACGGAAGTGGAGAACGTCCGCGCGCTGGGCTATGCCGGGCGCAACACTGGGGTGTTGCAGGGTATGGCCGGGGTGGCGGTGCCCATACTCGATCGTGAAGGACGGGCCGTGGCTGCCCTGAGCGTGGCGACGATCAGCGACCGGCTCGGGCCGGATCGCCTGCCGACCGTGGTGGAAATGCTCAAGCGCGAAGCCGCGGTGATCGGACCGCGGATCAATCCGTTCGACCCGGTTCTGCGCAGGCCTTCGCAGGTGTTCAGGCAGGGGTGAGAAGGCCACATGAATTGGCGCGAACCCCCGTGGGAGCGGGCTTGCTCGCGAAGGCGGTGAGTCAGCTTGCATCAATGTTGAATGTGCCGCCGCGTTCGCGAGCAAGCCCGCTCCCACAGGAGGAATTGCCTTCACAGAAGAGGGGGGGCGTCAGAAATTCAAGGTTTGCTTGAGCTTCTGCGCCGTCGGCGTATCACTGGGGATGACCATCGCATAGTTGTACCCAGGTCCAGACCAGTACTCGGCTTGCAGTTCGCCGTCGCGCCGGCTGCCACGGGGCAGCAGGAAATTCCTTGGACCCGGTGGGCGAATATAGAAGCTGATCTTCTGGCCGCTCGGATCCTGATAGACCACCATCGCCGCCGCGCCTTGTTCAGTGCTGAGCAATCGTCCGCTGACCGGCTTGAAGCCCGCCGCCGAAAGGTCCGGCAAACGGTCGGCCTGGGTGAAGTAACGGTCGAGCCAGCCTTGCATGCTGTGTTCGTCGCCCGTCTGGTAATCGGCCGGGAGCACGCCTTGCTGGGCAATCAGCCGGTACGCCTGCAATGCATCAGCCATGGGCGCTGCAGCGCTGAGCAGGGTTATTTGCCGGGCCTGCCAACCGCCCAATCCACCGACACCGACGGCCAGCATCAAGACCGCTGCGCTGGCGAGATGCCGACGCGAACGATGTTTCATGCGTTGTCGGATGACGGTCGGGTCGAGGCTCGGATTAAGCGGTTGCTGCAAGGTTGCGCTCAAGGTTGCGCGCAAATGCTGCGCATCTTGCTGCCAAGCTCGCACACGCTTGGCGACGGCGGGGTGGCTGGCCAGGTAGGTTTCCACCTGGCGCCGGTCGGCTTCGCTCAGTTGGTGATCGACGTAGGCGTGCAGATCGTTGTCACTGGGGGGCATGCTGATCATTTGAGTATCCGCAGGGCAGGGCGGGCGATTTCGCCTTCGCTGAGTTGGCGCAACGCCTGGCGCGCACGGGACAGGCGCGACATCACGGTTCCGGTCGGCACGTCGAGGATGTCGGCGACTTGCTGGTAGCTCAGGCCTTCCACGGAGACCCACAGCAGCAGCGCGCGCTGTTCGGCAGGCAGTTGATCGAAAGCCTGGAGGGACGATTGGGCAATGACGCTGCGCTCGGCGGACGGGTGTGCATCGTCGCGCCCGGTGAAGAATTCCAACATGCGCGCGTACCGCCGGGAACGGCGATGGGCATCGAGAAATTGCCGGTAAAGGATTGAAAACAGCCAGGCCCGCAGATCGCCTTCCGGGCGTTTGTCGTTCCATTTCGACAAGGCCCGTTCCAGGCAGGCCTGAACCAGGTCATCGGCATTGCTGGGATTGCGCGTCAGCGACACGGCAAAACGTCTAAGCCGCGGGATGAGCAGGCGCAACTGGTCGTCGAGTTCGTTCATGGGGGCATGGCTTCGTGGGTCCGTGGGTCCGTCGCTGCTTGTGACTGGAAAGACGATCCTGGATCGAGATTATTCCAGCGTAGGAAAAATAAATACGACGCGAGGGAATAAACCCATCGTGCTTTCGTCTGACGGGTCCTTTCCACAAATGGCCCTGTGCCTCGGAGTCTCCTATGGTTGACCCTTCTCCTGAACGTCGGCCGCCGCTGAGCGCCGCCAGCCTGACATTGCGCCTGACGGGCATTGCCGTCGTCGTTGCGGCGCTGGCCGGAGCATTTGCCTACGTCAACGGCACCCTCGACCCGCATCGCCTGACGCCCAAGGCGTTGGTCAATGTCCTGGAAACAAACAACGGAGTTCATGCGGGTTTCCGGCGCAATCACTCCAAAGGTGTCTGCGTCGCCGGTTACTTTGAAAGCAGCGGCGAGGCGCGCGCCTATTCCAGCGCGCAGGTGTTCAACGATGCGCGGACTCCGGTGGTCGGGCGTTTTGCGCTGCCCAGCGGCAATCCTTACGCACCGGACGGCAGTGTGCCGATCCGAAGCCTGGCATTGCGGTTCACCCAGGCCAATGGGCAGCAATGGCGCACTGGCATGAACAGCATGCCAGTGTTTCCGGTGGGGACGCCCGAGGCGTTCTATCAGTTGCAACAGGCTCAATCGCCAGATCCGACCACGGGCAAGCCGAACCCTGCAGCGGTGCCGGCATTTTTTGCCGCGCATCCCGAGGCGATGCCGTTCCTGCAATGGATCAAGACGGCCAAGCCATCGGCCAGCTACGCCACCGAAACCTACAACGGGATCAATGCGTTCTATCTGGTCAATCCTGCCGGGCAACGCCAGGCCGTGCGCTGGGGTGTGGTGCCGATGAGCCAGGATGCGGCGGACGCGACACCACCCCAAGGCGCCGATTTTCTTGAACAGGACCTGGGCAAACGCCTGGCGGCCGGTCCCTTGCGCTGGCGGCTGGACATCACCTTGGCCAACCCGGGCGATCCGGTCAACGACGCCAGCAAGGCCTGGCCCAGCGACCGCAAGGTGATCAACGCCGGTACCTTGGTATTGGAGAGCACCCAGGCCCAGGACAACGGCGAATGCCGTGACATCAACTACGACCCGCTGATCCTGCCCAGTGGTATCGAAGGCTCCGATGACCCGCTGCTGGCCGCGCGTTCGGCGGCCTATGCCAGTTCTTATCTGCGGCGTACCAGTGAAGTCAGCCAATTGCCCGCCACCCAGGAGTCTCGCCAATGAACGCGCCTCGACATTTCGCACCGTTGGCTCGGCTGCTGCATTGGCTGATGGCGTTGATGATCATCGCCATGCTGTTCATCGGCGCAGGCATGGTTGCCTCAGTGTCCGAGCGCCATGAATGGTTGCTCCAGTTGCACAAGCCCTTGGGCATTGCGATCCTGCTGTTGGTGATTGTCCGGCTGGTGGTGCGCTTTACCACGCGAACACCGCCATTGCCGGCCGACCTGCCGGGCTGGCAGGCATTGGCGGCCAAAGCTTCGCACGTCTTGCTGTACGCCTTGATGCTGGTCTTGCCGCTGTTGGGCTGGAGCATGATTTCGGCGGCGGGCGACCCGGTGATGCTCAGCGAATCGCTTCGCCTGCCTTCCATCCTGCCGGCGGATGCCCAGGCCTTTGCACTGCTGCGCAAGGCCCATGGCTACCTGGCCTATCTGCTGTTCCTGACCGTGCTGGTGCATCTGGCGGCGGCGCTGTTTCACGGGTGGGTGCGCCGGGATGAGGTGTTGGACAGTATGTTGCGTGGCAAGCGTTGATCCTGTGAACCTGCAACCCGTGGCGAGGGAGCGAGCTCCCTCGCCACAGGGGACGGGTGTTTGAGTGACCTCAGCGCAACTCGTCGACCATCGCCTCAATGGTGCTCAACACATCCTTGCCCAGTTGCATCGAGCGTTTGCCGGACCAGCCCGTGTGTGGGTTAGGGTGGTCGTTGTGGTCCTTGAATGGCATTTCCAGGGTCAGGGACAGGCAGTCGTATTTCTGGCCGACGGCGTTGCAGGCGAGGGTCATGTTGGCCTGGCCTGGTTCGTCACGTGTGTAGCCATAGGTCGTCTGGAAGTCCTTGGTCTGGTGTTTGAGGTGGCTGCGAAAACGCTCTTCGAGATCGGCAATCCGTGGCGTGTATCCCGGATTGCCTTCGCAACCGGCGGTGAAGACGTGGGGGATTTCTTCATCGCCGTGAATGTCGAGGAACAGGTCGACGCCATATTTTTCCATCTGCTGTTGTACGAAAAATACCTCGGGGCTGATTTCCGGGTTGGCATTCTGCCAAGCCCGGTTCAGGTCCTGCCCCATCGCGTTCGTGCGCAGATGCCCGTGGAACGCGCCATCCGGATTCATGTTGGGGACCAGGTACAAATCAGCCTTGGCGAGCAAGCGGTTCAGTTGGGCGTCGTCCTGGTGCTGGAGGCGTTCGATGACCCCCTCCATGAACCATTCGGCCATGTGCTCGCCGGGATGCTGCTGCGCAATGATCCAGATCTTTCGGTGTCCCTCGGCACCGCTGCCCTTGCGCAGCAATGGAATGTCACGGCCTTCGACGCTCTTGCCGGTAGCCAACAGTTCGGTACCGGCCTTGTGCTGCGCTTGCTCGATCAGCCAGTCATGACGGCCCCGGCTGTAGGGTTCGAAATAGGCGAACCAGGCGTGAGGCTGTTCGGCTTCCAGATGAAAGCGCAGGGCATCGCCTTCGAATTGCGTAGGAATACGGAACCAGTTGACGTGGTCGTAGGACGCGACTGCCTGATAGCCGGTCCAGGCCTTGTTATAGGAAGACTGGCTGGCGTTGAGCAGGCGAAAGGAATATTCCTGGCCGACGTGCAAGCCGCTGGCCTTGAAGTGGAACCACTGGAAATGCGCGCTGCGGGTGTCAGGCCGAATCTTCAACAGCGATTGCAAGGGGTTGCTGATGTCTACGACTTCAATGTTGCCACTGTCGAAACTGGCGCTGATATCGAAGGAGGATTTAGCCACGGTCACGGTTCCTGCAGAGGATTTTTGTGCCGTTACTTTACACGCAAGGCGGGGTAAATCGGGACGATTTGCATCGATGACAAGAGGGGGCGCCCTCCCTGGACGCTGAAGCAGAGTAGAGTCTCGCTGGCCGATTCTCAAGTGCTGCCTGTCGCGGGTTTGTCAGCGGGATGGCGCAGGGACTTCTGCAGGCGGATGGGCATTTGCTATCATCGCCAACATTGAGATCAACACCCTCCAAAAGACTTCATTAGCCTGAAGCCATAAGCCGAAAATCGGCAAAAAAAAGACCCGGCAAAAAGCCGGGTCAAAAACCGTGATTAGCCTGATGAGGAGATATGCCAGAAGTCCGACCTAAGGTCTCCTGGCCTATCGACCGATCTCGCGATCAGTTGTTGCAATAATAATCATTATCATTTGCAAGTCAAATGATTTTATCGCATCGGTTGGAAAATTTTTTCCCGTGGCCCGCATTCGTGGCTCCATTCTGCGCGCAACGCTTAGCGAGTGGGGTAGCCGTCAAGGGATCGGTCGAGCATGACCTTGACCAGATCAATCATGTGCACGACAGAAAATGCCAGGTCACGGTTCGAACCGTTCAGTCTATTGGCAGATTCGTGGGCAGTGGCCGCAGCGCAGCGCAGCAGGTCGCAAGCATGGACCAAGGCTTCTTCGCCGCTGATGTTACGGTTCACGTCGAAAAAGCGCTGCTCGGCCTGGGCTGTTGCAACACCTGGTTTCAAGTAGTAATCCAAGGCGCGTTGGGCCGCCGGGCAATCCTGAAACGATGGGAATGCCGGGTCCAGGGAAGTGACGGGTTCGTGTTTGTTGGGCGTGTCCATGTGTCGAGTTACTCCGTGTGAGATGAAATCCTGTGCTCCCAGCTTAGTACGCAGCGTAATTGTGACGACAATTTAAATACTACAATTTGTGTTTTGATGGGCGTGGTCATCCACGTATCGTGCCGCTCATGGATAAATGGATAGAGTTGGTCAAGGCCAAGATGAAGGAGCTGCACATCACGCAAGTGGTGCTTGCAGAGCGTTTGGGGATGTCACAGGGCGGTATCGGCCATTGGCTGACCAAGCGCAGACAGCCCAGTCTTGAAGACATGAACCGGGTGCTGAAGGAACTGGGGCTCGAGTTTCTCGAAGTGGCCATGGTGATCCGCGAGCCGGACACCTCCACGGACGAGGGCATGGTCCTGGCGCAGAAGTACAACCCGTACTTCCGCTACCCGATCAGCGAATGGCACGACATCGGCACTGTTCGTGAAGGCGATCTCGCTGACTACGGACCGTCGCGCTATGAGTTGACGGACTACCACGCCCAGGGAGATGCGTTCTGGCTGGTGGTGGTGGGGGATGCGATGACCGCGCCGAGCGGGCTCAGTATCCCCGAGGGCATGTCGATCCTGGTTGATCCGGCGATCGAGGCGGTGCCCGGTAAGCTGGTGATCGCCCAGTTGCCTGGCAGCAGCGATGCGACCTTTCGCAAACTGATTGAAGAGAGCGGCCAGCTTTACCTGGTTCCGCTCAATCCTACTTACCCGAAAAGCTTGTACACCGAGCAATGCCGAATCATCGGCGTGGTCGTGCAGGCAACCATCAGGTTCTGAACCGGATCGGCCCGGACAACGGGCCGATGCCTATTCTTCCAGCGCCACCAGTACGCTGCCCTCGCTGACCATTTCACCTTCCTGGCAATACAGCGCCGTGACCACGCCGGCCTTGGGCGCACGGATGCTGTGCTCCATTTTCATCGCCTCCAGCACAACGAGCTGTGCTCCGGCTTCCACCGTCTGGCCGGCACTTACCAACACCCGAACAATGCTGCCGTTCATGGGCGCAACCAGGCTGCCATGAGGGTTGTGACTGGCGTCGGCGGCGGCCAACGGGTCGTATGACTCGACGCGATGCAGATCACCCTGCCATTGCAGGTAGAGGCTGTCGCCCTGGCGAATCACGCGGTGGCCGCGACGCACGCCATTACGCTCGATCACCAGGTGCTCGCCCTTGAGCTCGGCACAAAGGGAGGCACTGTCCAACGTCACCGCGCGGTCCTGACCTTCACAGCTCAGATGCAGGGTGATTTCCCGTGGCAGTCCGAGGCGCAGCCCACCGGTGTTGCTCCAGGGAGAATTCGCGTCATCGGCGCGGACGTGCGGCTTGAGGCTCAAGGCGAAGGCCTGGGCGGCCGCGTGCCAGAAGTCGTCATCCAATTCGCCTGGCTCGGGCAGCAGTTGCGCCTGGTAACGTGGGATAAATCCAGTGTCCAGTGCCTCAGCGGCAAACGCCGGGTGACCGACGATGCGCCGAAGGAATCCGATATTGGTCTTCAGGCCGCCGATGGCGAACTCGTCGAGCATCGCCAACAGGCGCAAACGGGCCTGCTCGCGGTTCTCGCCCCAGGCGATCAGCTTGCCAAGCATCGGGTCGTAGAAAGACGAAATCTCGTCACCTTCTTCAACGCCGCTGTCGACCCGCCGCCCTTCGCCTGCAGCGGATTCGCGGTACAACGCCAGGCGCCCGGTGGCGGGGAGAAAATCATTGGCCGGGTCTTCGGCATAGAGCCGTACTTCGATGGCATGTCCCCGCAGCGGTACTTGCTCTTGCGTGATGGGCAGCGGCTCGCCGAGGGCGACGCGGATCTGCCAGGCGACCAGGTCCAGTCCGGTGATCGCTTCAGTGACCGGATGCTCGACCTGCAGCCGGGTGTTCATCTCCATGAAGAAAAACTCACCCCGCGCGTCCAGCAAAAACTCTACCGTGCCCGCGCCGACATAGCCGATCGCCTGGGCCGCACGCACCGCGGCTTCGCCCATCGCCTGGCGCAATTGCGGGCTGAGGCCCGGCGCAGGCGCTTCCTCGACGACCTTCTGGTGCCGACGCTGGATCGAGCAATCCCGCTCGTTGAGGTACAGGCAGTTGCCATGTTGGTCGGCGAACACCTGGATTTCCACGTGGCGTGGCTTTAGCAGGTATTTCTCCACCAGCATGCGCGCATCGCCGAACGACGATTGCGCCTCACGCTGCGCCGAAGCCAAGGCTTCGGCCAGTTGGCTGACGTCTTCCACGACTTTCATGCCTTTGCCGCCGCCGCCCGCGGTTGCCTTGAGCAACACCGGATAGCCAATGCGTTCGGCGGCGGCGCGGAAGGTTTCCAGGTCCTGGGCTTCACCGTGGTAGCCGGGCACCAACGGCACGCCAGCGGTTTCCATCAAGGCCTTGGCGGCGGATTTGCTGCCCATGGCGTCGATGGCCGAGGCGGGAGGGCCCAGGAAGATCAGCCCGGCTTTTTCGATGGCCCTGGCGAACCCTGCGTTCTCGGAAAGGAAACCGTAGCCAGGATGAATCGCCTGGGCACCGCTGGCCTGGGCCGCGGCGATCAATTTGTCGATTTGCAGGTAACTGTCGGCGGCCTTGCTGCCGCCCAGGTCGACGCAGATATCGGCTTCCCGACAATGACGCGCGTTACGGTCCGTGGCGCTGTGCACGGCGACAGTGGCCAGGCCCATGGCCTTGGCGGTGCGCATGACACGGCAAGCGATTTCACCGCGGTTGGCCACCAGTAGAGAGGTGAGGGCAGGGGCGCTCATCGACGCGGCTCCTTGTTATGTGACTCGGCTTGCCAGTTCGGCGGCCGCTTTTGCAGGAAAGCCCGCAAGCCCTCCTGGCCTTCGGGGCTGACGCGTATCCGGGCGATGGCGTTCTCGGTGTAGCGCCGCAACGCCGGGGTGAGTGCACCGTTGCCGACCTCACGGAGCAATTCCTTGCTCGCGCGCATGGCCGCCGGACTGTTGAGCAGCAGGTTGTCGATCCAATGCCCGAGTTGATCGTCCAACGCCTCGGCCGGGTAACTTTCCGACAGCAAACCAATCTCTTTCGCACGTTGTCCGCTGAAACGCTCCGCAGTCAGGGCGTAGCGCCGCGCCGCGCGTTCGCCAATGGCCTGCACCACGAACGGGCTGATCACCGCAGGCGCCAGGCCAATCCGCACTTCCGACAGGCAAAACTGCGCTTCGTCGGCGCCGATGGCCATGTCACAGGCGCTGATCAGGCCCAGTGCACCGCCAAACGCGGCACCTTGGACCACAGCCAATGTAGGAATCTTCAGTTTGGCAAGGTTGTACATCAGCTCCGCCAGTTCCCGGGCGTCGTCGAGGTTGGTGTGGTAGTCGAGCTCGGCGGACTGTTGCATCCAGGCCAGGTCGGCGCCGGCGCTGAAGTGTTTGCCACGGCCACGGAGCAACAGGAAACGCAAGGTCGGATCGCTGCCGACCTCGTCCAGGGCGAGGATCAGCTCGCGGATCATCTCGGCGTTGAACGCGTTGTTCTTTGACTCGCGGCTGAGCCACAACGTGGCAAAGCCGCGTGGGTCAGTGTGCAGTTCGAGGGTGTTGTACTGAGTCATGGGCATTTTCCCGATTACATCCTGAACACGCCGAAGCGGCTCGATTCGATGGGCGCGTTCAGCGACGCGGACAAGGCCAGGCCCAATACGTCGCGGGTCTGCGCCGGGTCGATGACGCCGTCGTCCCACAGCCGCGCGCTGGAATAATAGGGGTGCCCCTGTTCTTCGTACTGGTCGAGAATCGGTTGCTTGATCTCGGCTTCCTGGCTGGCGCTGAACGCCTGTCCGCCGCGTTCGGCCTGTTCGCGCTTGACCTGCACCAACACGCCGGCGGCTTGTTCGGCGCCCATCACGCCGATCCGGGCATTCGGCCACATCCACAGGAACCGTGGATCGTAGGCGCGACCGCACATGCCGTAATTGCCCGCGCCGAAACTGCCTCCGATGATTACGGTGAATTTCGGTACCCGGGCGCAAGCCACGGCGGTCACCAGTTTCGCACCATGCTTGGCGATGCCGCCGGCTTCGTATTTCTGGCCGACCATGAAACCGGTGATGTTTTGCAGGAACAGCAGGGGAATCCCACGCTGGCACGCCAGTTCGATAAAGTGCGCGCCTTTCTGCGCGGCCTCGGCGAACAGGATGCCGTTGTTGGCGAGGATGGCGATCGGGTAACCGTGCAGATGGGCGAAGCCGCACACCAGGGTTGTTCCGAAGAGCGCCTTGAATTCATCGAATACCGAGCCGTCGACGAGGCGTGCGATGACTTCCCGCACATCGAACGGCTGCTTGGCGTCGGCCGAAACCACGCCGTACAGTTCGTCGCCCGCGTACAGCGGGGCGATGGGCGCACGCTGCTGCAGCTCGCCGAGTTTGCGCCAGTTGAGGTTGGCAACGCTGCGGCGGGCCAATGCCAACGCGTGTTCATCGCTGTCGGCGTAATGGTCAGCCACGCCGGAGATCTTGCAGTGCACATCGGCGCCGCCCAGGTCCTCGGCGCTGACCACTTCGCCGGTGGCGGCTTTTACCAACGGCGGGCCGGCGAGGAAGATCGTCGCCTGCTGGCGAACCATGATTGCCTCGTCCGCCATTGCCGGCACATACGCGCCACCGGCGGTGCAGGAGCCCATGACTACGGCAATCTGCGGAATACCCTGGGCACTCATGTTGGCCTGGTTGAAAAAGATCCGGCCAAAGTGCTCACGGTCGGGAAACACTTCGTCCTGGCGTGGCAGGTTGGCGCCACCGGAATCCACCAAGTAGATACACGGAAGGCGGTTCTGTTGGGCGATGGCCTGGGCGCGCAGGTGTTTTTTCACGGTCAGCGGATAATACGAGCCGCCTTTGACCGTCGCGTCGTTGGCGACGATCATGCACTCGATACCTTCCACGCGACCGATGCCGGCGATCACACCGGCTGCCGGGACGTCTTCTCCATAGACTTCGTAAGCCGCCAGCGGACTGATTTCCAAGAACGGCGAGCCTGGGTCCAGCAAGCGATTGATGCGCTCGCGCGGCAACAGTTTGCCTCGCGATGTATGCCGCTCCTGGGCCTTGGGTCCGCCGCCTTGCTGGACATGAGCGAGCAAGGTGCGCAAGGCCTCGACTTGTCCGAGCATCGCGTCGCGGTTGGCGATGAACTCCGGTGAGCGAGCGTTGAGCTGAGTATGCAGAATCATGGCTACTCCGTAGCAGCTGTTAGCTTCAAGCCACAAGCTCCAAGCCAGAGCGCGGTTGTCTTGCCGCTTGGAGCTTGTCGCTTGCAACTGACGAAATTCATTTCGTCTCGTTAAACAGTTCGCGGCCAATCAACATGCGACGGATCTCACTGGTGCCGGCGCCGATTTCGTACAGCTTGGCGTCACGCAAGAGACGGCCAGCCGGGAATTCGTTGATGTAGCCGTTGCCGCCCAGGATCTGTATGGCATCAAGGGCCATTTGCGTGGCGCGCTCGGCGCTGTAGAGGATCACCCCGGCGGCGTCCTTGCGGGTGGTTTCGCCGCGCTCGCACGCCTGCG
>Ga0307408_100001472_pt1 | contig 17464 bp, 16 predicted proteins | sample 322Cmetagenome_FD_202116 | JGI IMG/M metagenome (GOLD analysis project Ga0307408, IMG submission 202116) | Maize rhizosphere microbial communities from greenhouse at UC Davis, California, United States - 322HYB-C-3 | ecosystem: Host-associated > Plants > Roots > Rhizosphere > Soil | place...
CTCTCCCAGCTGAGCTATACCCCCTCTGGCACAGATTTACCACGTTACTGCCTACTACCAAAATCTTGGCGTCCCCACGGGGATTCGAACCCCGGTACTCACCGTGAAAGGGTGATGTCCTAGGCCTCTAGACGATGGGGACCCGGACGGTGCTGCACCTGCTTGTGTCTGCGCGGTTGGTGGAGGTAAGCGGGATCGAACCGCTGACCTCTTGCATGCCATGCAAGCGCTCTCCCAGCTGAGCTATACCCCCGCTGGCGCAGACAAAATAAAAGCCGCCCAGGGCGACTTTGTTCCCACTATTTGATGCATCTCCGCGCAACGCGGAACCACAACAACCAGTACAACAATGCCACTTTGGCGTCCCCACGGGGATTCGAACCCCGGTACTCACCGTGAAAGGGTGATGTCCTAGGCCTCTAGACGATGGGGACCCTGGAACAACTTTTACTACAACTACTGCAATTTCTTCTCAAACTGGTGGAGGTAAGCGGGATCGAACCGCTGACCTCTTGCATGCCATGCAAGCGCTCTCCCAGCTGAGCTATACCCCCGTTTGCGAAGAAGACAGGAGTATAGCAGACGATCTGGAGAATGCAAATACCTGAGTGCAATCTTGGGAAAAAATTACAGGAATCTGGCGATGCGGGCCGCCACGGTGTCGCGCCCGAACAATTGCAGCACGGCATCGATGGCCGGCGTCTGCAACTGGCCGCACACGAACAGGCGCAGCGGCATGGCCAGTTGCGGCATCTTCAGGCCATGGGCCGCCAGCACTTCCTTGATCATGGCGGCAATCGCTTCCTTGCTCCATTCCACCGTGGCGATGCGCTCGGCAAACGCGGCCAGCGCCGGCTTGACGGCATCGGTGACGTGCTGGGTCAGCAGCGCCGCGTCCGGTTGTGGCGCGCGGTAGAACAGCATGGCGGCGGCGGCCAGCTCGTTGAGCGTATTGGCGCGATCTTTCAGCAGCGCCAGCACCGGCGGCAACGCCGGCGCGCCATTAAAGTCGGCGCCGGCCGCCTGCAGGCGCGGCTGGACCAGGCCCGCCAGGCGCTCATTGTCGGCCTGCTTGATCCAGTGGTTGTTCAGCCAGGCCAGCTTTTCCATGTTGAACTGGGCCGGCGACGCGGTCAGGCTTTCCAGGTTGAACCACTCGCACAGCTGCGCCATCGAGAACATCTCGTCGTCGCCGTGCGACCAGCCCAGGCGGGCCAGGTAGTTCAGCATGGCTTCCGGCAGGTAGCCTTTATCAGCGTAGTCAATCACGCTGACCGCGTCGCGGCGCTTGGACAGCTTGGCGCCATCCGCCCCCAGGATCATCGGCAGGTGGCCGTATTCCGGCAACGGCGCGCCGATCGCGCGCAGGATGTTGATCTGGCGCGGCGTGTTGTTGACGTGGTCGTCGCCACGCAGCACATGGGTGATCCGCATGTCCCAGTCATCGACCGCGACGCAGAAGTTATAGGTCGGGGTGCCGTCCGGGCGGGCAATCACCAGGTCGTCCAGTTCCTTGTTGCCGATGGTGATCGGGCCCTTGACGACGTCGTTCCAGGTGACTTCGCCCTCGAGCGGATTCTTGAAGCGCACCACCGGCTGGCGGTCGTTTGGCACCGGCGGCAGCGTTTTGCCCTCTTCCGGGCGCCAGGTGCCGTCGTAGCGGGGTTTTTCGCCGGCCGCGGTGGCGCGGTCGCGCATCGCCTGCACTTCGTCGGGCGACGAATAGCAATGGTAGGCGGTGCCGTCCTTCAACATCTGCGCCACGACTTCGCGGTAGCGGTCCATGCGCCGCATCTGGTAGAACGGGCCTTCGTCATGATCCAGGCCCAGCCATTTCATGCCGTCCAGGATCGCCTGCACGGCTTCCGGCGTCGAACGTTCCAGGTCCGTGTCTTCGATACGCAGCACGAAGGTGCCGCCAAAATGGCGCGCATAGGCCCACGAATACAGGGCGGTGCGGGCGCCGCCCAGGTGCAGGAAGCCGGTCGGGCTGGGAGCGAAACGGGTACGGACAGGAGTTGCGGTGGTCATGGAGTTATTCAGTGCGAATGAGGTAAAGGCGTTATTTTAGGCGATGTCACCGGGCGCGTGGAATGCGCGGGGCGCACGGCACAAGCGTTGATCGTGCTTCAGCTTGCCATTGGCGCGCCGGCGAAACTTATGCCCCGGGCCGCGGGGCGCACGAATCAATCGCGGCTTAATCGTTCTTGATCACGATCGACGGGAACTTGCTGGTCATGTCCTTGGCTTTTTCCGCCACCTTGATGGCCACCTTGCGGGCGATTTCCTTATAGATCCCCGCCGTCGCCCCATCCGGCTCGGCCACCACGGTCGGCTTGCCGGAATCGGTCTGTTCGCGGATCGCCAGTTGCAGCGGCAGCGCGCCCAGGTAATCGACCCCGAAGTCGCCGCACATTTTCGCGCCGCCGCCCTGGCCAAAGATATGCTCCTGGTGGCCGCAATTGCCGCAGATGTGCAGGCTCATGTTTTCCACCACGCCGAGGATCGGGATTCCGACTTTTTCAAACATCTTCAGGCCTTTGCGGGCGTCGAGCAGGGCGATGTCCTGCGGCGTGGTGACAATCACGGCGCCCGTGACCGGCACTTTTTGCGACAGGGTCAACTGGATGTCGCCGGTGCCCGGCGGCATGTCGACAATCAGGTAATCCAGGTCGCGCCAGTTGGTCTGTTCCAGCAATTGCTGCAGCGCTTGCGTCACCATCGGGCCGCGCCACACCATCGGCTCGTCCGGGTCGATCAGGAAGCCGATCGACGACACTTGCACGCCGTAATTTTCCAGCGGCTCCATGGTCTTGCCATCCTTCGTCTCCGGACGGCCGGAGACGCCCAGCATCATCGGCTGCGACGGGCCATAAATATCGGCGTCGAGGATGCCGACCGCGGCGCCTTCGGCCGCCAGCGCCAGCGCCAGGTTGACCGCCGTGGTGGATTTGCCCACGCCGCCCTTGCCGGACGCCACGGCAATGATGTTCTTCACGTTCGGCATCAGTTTCAAGCCGCGCTGCACCGAGTGCGAAATAATCTTGCTGTATACATTAGCGGACACCGCGCCCGCGCCCGGCAGCGCCTGCACCGCTTTGGAGACCAGCGCGCGGATGGTGTCGATCTGGCTTTTTGCCGGATAGCCCAGCTCGATATCGAAAGTAACGTCCGCGCCCTCGACTTTCAGGTTCCGCACGGTTTTCGACGCGCAGAAATCCTTGCCGGTATTCGGGTCCACCACGTTGGACAGGGCGGCTTTGACGTCGTCAATTGTAATGCTCATAAGTTCTCCGGAAGTGATGCGGAAGTCTAGCGCAAAATAGCCGCTGTATGTCCCTGTGATGCGGCCGTGAATACCCGCCATGGTGCGCATCCGCCGCCAGCACTGGTAAAATGGCCGTTTTTCCACCAATAAAGCGCATTACTATGACCCGCAAGCTGTTCGTCACTACTGCCCTGCCCTACGCAAACGCTGCCTTCCACATCGGCCACATGATGGAATACATCCAGGCTGACATCTGGGTCCGTTTCCAGCGAATGCAGCGCGAAGGCAATGGCTTGCGCGAAGTGCACTTCGTGGGCGCCGATGACACGCACGGCACGCCGATCATGATCGCCGCCGAAAAAGAAGGCATCACGCCGCAGGAATTCGTGGCGAAGATCGCCGCCGGCCGCGCGCAATACCTGGACGGTTTCCATATCGCCTTTGACAACTGGTATTCGACCGATTCGCCGGAAAACGTCGAATTGTCGCAAGGCATCTACCGCAAGCTGCGCGATGCCGGCCTGATCCAGACGAAAACCGTGGACCGCTTCTATGATCCGGTCAAAGGCATGTTCCTGGCCGACCGCAACATCAAGGGCGAGTGCCCGAAATGCGGCGCGAAAGACCAGTATGGCGACAACTGCGAAGTGTGCGGCGCCGCTTACCAGCCAACCGAACTGGTGAACCCGTTCTCCGTGTTCACCAACGCCACGCCGGTCCTGAAGCCGTCGGAACAATATTTCTTCAAGCTGTCCGATCCGCGCTGCTACACCTTCCTGCGCGACTGGCTGAACACGCCGGGCCGTTTGCAGCCTGAAATGGTCAATAAAGTGTCGGAATGGCTGGGCGAAGCCGGTGAAAAGCTGGCCGACTGGGATATTTCCCGCGACGCGCCCTACTTCGGCATCCCGATTCCCGATGCGCCGGGCAAATATTTCTACGTCTGGCTGGACGCGCCGGTCGGCTACCTGGCCAGCCTGAAGAATTACTGCGGCAAGCAAGGCATTGATTACGACGCGCTGCTGGCCGATCCGGGCACCGAACAAATCCATTTCATCGGCAAGGATATCGTGTCGTTCCACCTGCTGTTCTGGCCGGCCATGCTGCAGTTTGCCCAGCATCCGACCATCGAACGCATGCGCGTGGCGGTGCACGGCCACCTGACCGTCAACAATGAAAAAATGTCGAAGTCGCGCGGCACCGGTATTTCGCCGCTGCGCTACCTGAACCTGGGCATGAACCCGGAATGGCTGCGCTACTACATCGCGTTTAAATTGAACTCCCGCGTGGAAGACCTGGATTTCACCGGCGACGATTTCGTGGCGCGCGTCAATTCCGACCTGATTGGCAAATACGTCAACATTGCCAGCCGCTGCGCCGGCTTCATTGCGAAAAAATTCGACGGCAAACTGGCCGCCACCCTGTCCGACAACGCCATGGGCTGGATCAGGCGCGCCCTGACGGCGGACAGCGGCGCCGAGCGCCAGGCCAATATCGGCGCCAACTTCGACCAGCGCGAGTTCGGCAAGGCCCTGCGCGAAATCATGGAAGTGGCGGACATCATCAACCAGTACGTCGATGAAAACAAGCCATGGATCCTGGCCAAGGACGAGTCCAGGACCGCCGAACTGCACGACGTGTGCACCACCGCGCTGATCCTGTTCCGCCAGCTGACCGTGCTGCTGTCGCCGGTGTTGCCGGGCGTGGCCGCCAGCGTGGCGAAATTCCTCAACGACGAGCGCTACACCTGGGCCGATACGGAATTGTCGACCGGCGCCGTGTACCAGTCGATGCTGGGCCGCACCATCGGCGCCTATACGCATTTGATGACGCGCGTCGATGCCAAGATGATTGAAGACTTGTTTGACGCCCCGAACCAGATTGCCGCCGCCGGCGCCGCCCCCGCGGCCAAGGCGGAAAAACCGGCCAAGGCGGAAAAGCCGGTGCCATTGGCGCCATTGGCGCCGAATGACGGGATTGAGCCACTGGATGCGGAAATCAAAATCGACGACTTTATGAAAGTCGATTTGCGGATCGCAAAAATCGTCCATTGCGAACACGTGGAAGGTTCCGATAAATTGCTGCGTTTAACCTTGGATGCCGGTGAAAACCGCCACCGCAATGTTTTCTCCGGGATTAAATCCATGTACCAGCCGGAAGACCTGATTGGCAAATTGACGGTCCTGGTGGCGAACCTGGCGCCCCGTAAAATGAAATTCGGCATTTCCGAGGGCATGGTGATGGCCGCGTCCAGCGCCGATGAAAGCAAAAATCCGGGTATTTATATCCTGAATCCCTGGCCGGGTGCGGAACCTGGTATGCGTATCCGTTAATCCAATAATGAAGATCGTTGTTCGGCAAGCCGCGGATACCGATGCCAGATTAATTGCCGAGCTCACGCGCGCCGCGTGGGCCGGCAAAGTCAGCGTCACTTCCAGTGGTCACCGGGAAACCGCCGTTCTCGTTGCGCAGCATTTGCGCGACGGCGGCGGTTTTGTGTTATTGGTCGATCATATTCCCGTCGGCTCGATCCGCTGGCTGCCATTGGAAGGTGAAACCGATGTGTGGGAAATCCTGCGCATGGGCGTATTACCCGCGCACCGCGGCATGCATCTCTCGCAGCATTTAATTGAAGCAGTGATCCACCACGGTCTGGAAACCGGTATCAGTGAATTGCGATTGGCCGTGCGCAGCGACCAGCCGGCACTGATCGGGTTGTATACGGCCTTTGAATTTGAATTGGACGCGGCGCTGGAATATACACACGCCAATCCCCTCGAACCGGCGCCCTTTGTCATGCGGCGCCTGCTCCGCGATTAATCCCGCATTTCAACCTGCTTCTTCCCTTACAGCATCGCCATCATGGCGACCTTGGGTTTTAAGGGGTCGATTGGTTTATCCTGGCAGCCGGCCGCCAATACCGCCATGGCGGCCAGCGCAATCATGAATCGGCGCATGGCATTCTCCTTCACGGCTACCCCAGCATAACAAACCCGGCCCCATCGCAGCGCACGGCTGGCGCCCGGCCTTGACGCCTTTTATGCCACATTCTGGCTTAATCAAGCCAATTTTTGGCATAAAGAGGCCGAAAACAGCCGTGAAAATGCAAAAAACCGGGAAATCAGCCGCGCCGCGACGACACGACAATACCGCCGACGATCAGCAGGAATGCCGCGCCGTGATAAAGATGGGGTAATTCACCGAGGAATGCGGAGGACAGCAAGGCCGCAAACAGCGGCGTCAAATTACTGAAAAAAGCCGCCACGCTGGGCCCGGCCCGTTCCACGCCGGCGCCCCAGCAACGGAAGGCGATCACGGCCGGGCCTATCGCCACATAGAATAACGCGGCGATTAATGGCCAGCCCCAGCTGATTTGCCGCGGCGCCAGCAGCCATTCACCGCCGGCAAATAGCCCGGACCAGGCGGCGCCAAATACCACTTGCGCCAATAAAAAGCTGGCCCAGTTCGCGCGCAAATCTTTTGGCTCGGAAGTGCGCGTCAATAACCAGCTATATAAGGACCAGGCGATCGTGGCCAAAATCATGAACAGGTCCCCCGCCACCAGCCGCAACTCCAGCAAGTGATTGAATTCACCGCGCGCCAGCACCAATAAAACACCGGTGATCGAGAACAGCGCACCGATAATCTGCCGGCGCGAAATTACCGCGCCAAAAAACATCCAGCCGGTCAGCATCATCCAGACCGGCATACCCGCCGCCACCAGCGTGACATTAATCGGCGAGGAACTTTGCAACGCCAGATATTGCAGCGCGTTATACATGCCTATACCCAATAATCCCAGCACGGCAAAACGGCGCCAATGGCGCCATAGCCCACTGTCCCGTTTAAAAACGGGACCGGCCAATGGCAATAAAATCACCAAGGCAATGGCCCAACGCAGGAAATTGAGGGTAATCGGCGGCACCAGTTCGTGCACCATGCGGCCGACAATGGCATTACCAGCCCACAGCAATGGCGCCAGGGTCAACAGGAATATGGTGGTGGGATGGGAGGCGGGATTCATGCGCAACGATTTTACGCAATGTGGTAAATCCCTGCAGGCAAGCAAAAAAAATGGCGCCTCCGTGGAGGCGCCCAAGAAAGACAGGCTGAAGATTCCCGTCCTTGGAGAAAGTCATTGTGTATCAATGAAAGGGCTCTTTGCACGCCGCACCACCAGCATTGCTCAAGCGTTCTTTCCGATACCCGCGACCGAGACAAAGAATAAGGGACCACGCGGGCGGAATGATCAGCCTGCGCGTATAGCTGGGCTAGCCCCCGCGATAGCTCAGGGCCGGATGTGGATTTATGACAACGGCATGACCAGCAGATCGATTCCGTTACATTGCATAAAGAAACACCGGGCGTACAATAAGCCGAAGCCTTGTCCTGTATACAATTCAAACATTGAAAAGGGATCACCTCATGCAGCGAACTGTTCGTACCCTGGCGCTGGCCGCCATCCTGTCCTCCCTCGGCTCCACGGCGCTGGCGCAAGCGACCAACGTGCAGATCTATGGCCTGGTCGATATGTACGTGGCCCGCTCGCAATTGAGCGGCACGCCCACCACCACCGTCGCCAACAGCGGCGGCATGACGACGTCGTTCTGGGGTCTGGGCGGGACCGAAAACCTGGGCGGCGGCACCTCGGCCGTGTTTGCCATCGAGGGCTTCCTGCGCGCCGACACCGGCGAAGCGGGCCGCTCCCCGGGCGAAGCGCAATTTACCCGGGCCGCTTACGTGGGCCTGAACGGCCACATGGGCCAGGTCAAGATCGGCCGCCTGCCGACGCCGCTGTTCCAGCTGACCGGCAATTTGAACCCGTTCGGCTTTTCCACCCGCTTTTCCCCGCTGATGACGCAAATGTGGATTGCCGGCTATGGCGTGGCGATCATGGGCGACTCGGGCTGGAACAATGCGCTGCACTACACGTCGCCCACCTTTGGCGGCGGCTTCAGCGTGGTGGGCCAGGTCAACCTGGGCGAGCGCACGGGCACCTCGACCGGCAACAATTCCACGGCCGTGCTGCGCTATCAATCCGAACCGCTGATGCTGGCCGTCGCGGCGCAGGACGTCAAAAACGGCTTGAACCAGTCCGCCACCGCGCCCAACCAGCGCACCTATTTTGCCGGCGGCTCCTATGACTTCAAGGCGGCCAAGGTGTTTGCCACCTATGACCACAGCAAGACCGCGTTGACCGGCCGCCGCACGCGCATGGTGCACGCCGGCGTTGCGGTGCCGCATGGGGCCGGCAAGTGGATGCTGGGCTGGGCCCGCGCCAACGAACGCACCAATGTGCGCGCGCCGTACCACCGCGACACCATCAGCGCCGGCTATGACTACAACCTGTCGGTGCGCACCGATGTGTACGCGATGAGCGTGTACGACAAGATCAGCACCTCGACCAGCGGCACCACGCTGGCCACCGGTATCCGCCACAAGTTTTAACCTGCCCCTCCCCGCATGGCCGCAAAACGCGGCCATGCATCTTTTAGATCGCATCCCCCATACCCTTGCTTGCTGCGGCGCGGTAAAATAGCTGTTGCACATTTTATTGCACTCTCACGATATGAAATTCTCCAAACAGTTCAGCATGTACGAGTCGGACCATACCCAGTTCATCAACTCGCTGCGCCAGAAAACGCCAGGCCTGGAAGAGCGCCAGCGCCAGGGCCGTTCCCTGTTGTGGGACAAGGAACCGACCCCGCTGTCCGAACAGGACCGTGTCAAGGCGTCGACGGTCAAGCAACAGGCTTACGTTTACCAGAACAAGCTGTAAGCCGGAACCAGGCATGTCGCAGTCCGGCCAGGCGGAGCACGGCGCCGCCGTTGCCGAAGGCGCCCCTTTACAGGATGCCAACGCGGTGCGGGATGCGGACGGCGACGTGGCGGTCGCGGCCACGGCGGCCGATGGCGCGGACAGCGCCGTGGCGGCTGCCGTCGTCGGCCACGCGCGCCTGTACGGCGAGCCGCTGCTGAAACTGCCGACGGATTTATACATCCCGCCCGATGCGCTGGAAATCTTCCTGGACGCCTTCGAAGGCCCGCTGGATTTGCTGCTGTACCTGATCCGCAAGCAAAACTTCAATATCCTCGACATCCCGATGGCGCAAGTCACGCTGCAATACCTGCAGTATGTCGAGCAAATCCGCCTGTCGAACCTGGAATTGGCGGCGGAATACCTGTTGATGGCGGCCATGCTGATAGAAATTAAGTCGCGCATGCTATTGCCGCAGCGGGCGCCGGACCTGGAAGCCGAGCTGGAAGATCCGCGCGCGGAGCTGGTGCGGCGGCTGCTGGAATATGAACAAATCAAGCTGGCGGCCTGGGATATCAATGCGCTGCCACAGGTGGGACGCGATTTTGTCCGCACCCAGGTGTTGATCGAGCAGAGCTTGCAGCCGGTGTTCCCGGACGTGTCGCCCGCCGACCTGCAAGCCGCCTGGGCCGGCCTAATGCGCAAGGCGCGGCTGGTGCAGCACCACAAGATCAGCCGCGAGGAATTGTCGGTGCGCGAGCACATGACCATTATCCTGCGCAAGCTGCAGTCGGCCCGCTTCGTTGAATTCGCCGACTTGTTCGATGTCGCGGGCGGGCCGCCCGTCGTTGTCGTGAATTTTGTCGCCATGCTGGAACTGGCAAAAGAAACGCTGATTGAAATTACCCAGGCAGAGCCGTTTGCGCCTATTTATGTACGGCTGGCGTATTCGCCGGCCTGACCACGAGAGCTACTTATGAAAATCATTTCCTCCATCGATGAATTGCGCGACCAGCTCAGCGGCCAGTTGCGCACGGCCTTCGTGCCGACCATGGGTAACCTGCACGAAGGCCACCTGTCGCTGATGCGCCTGGCGCGCAAGCATGGCGACCCGGTGGTGGCGTCGATCTTCGTGAACCGCCTGCAATTCGGCCCGAACGAAGACTTCGACAAGTATCCGCGCACCTTCCAGGCCGACGTGGAAAAGCTGGAAAAAGAAGGCGTGTACGTGCTGTTCGCGCCGACGGAAAAAGACATGTACCCGGAACCGCAGGAATACCGCGTGACGCCGCCGGACGGCCTGGGCAATGCGCTGGAAGGCGAATTCCGCCCCGGCTTCTTCACCGGCGTGTGCACGGTGGTGGCCAAGCTGTTCAACTGCGTGCAGCCGAAAGTGGCCGTGTTCGGCAAGAAGGATTACCAGCAGCTGATGATCGTGCGCAACATGGCGCGCCAGATGGGCATGCCGACCAATATCGTGGCCGCCGAGACCTACCGCGCCGACGATGGCCTGGCCCTGTCGTCGCGCAATATGTACCTGTCCGCGACGGAACGGGCGGAAGCGCCGGCGCTGTACCAGACCCTGAACTACGTGGCCGAGGAAATGCGCGCCGGCCACCTGGATATCTTCCAGCTCGAACACAAGGCCATGGACGACCTGGCCCAGCGCGGCTGGAAACCGGACTACATTTCCATCCGCAAGCGCATGGACTTGCAGGTGCCGTCGGCCGGCGACCTGGCGCAGGGCACACCACTGGTGGTGCTGGCGGCGGCCAAGCTGGGAACCACGCGCCTGATCGACAACCTGGAAATCTGAGGCCACTGCGTCGAACTTACCTTCGGCGCGAAATCCGTAGGGCGGCATTTACAATGCCGCCGTGCGTGCATTGCCGCAAAGTGTGGGGCCGCCAGTCACGCCGGCATGGCGGCTTCCGCCAAGGCGGAAACCACCCTACACATTACTGGCCAGCGTCCATCGATACGCCGTTGGGCCGCTTACGACGCCGTCACCGACTGCGTCCACGCCAGCGCCTCCAGGTGCGCCTTGTTGACCTCCGCCGGACTCAGGTGCAGAGTCGACGCCAGCGACGCCACCAGGCTGCTGTTCAGCTCGCACGCTTCGGCCAGCGCCAGGTAGGGTCCGTATTTGCCGGAGCGCGTCATCAGCGCCGCCACCACGTCGTCCGACAGCTGGATCCCCGCCAGCACTTCTTCCATCGGCATGCCCAGTAAGCGGTCCAGCAGCGAAAACATGCCGGCCACGAAAATATTTTCCGCATCGGCCTTGCCCAGCGCCTTCAGCCCCAACAACTCGGCCAGGCGGCCGCGGATCACGGCCGTTTCCAGCAGCACCGGCGAATAGGCATTGGTGCTGGCCGTCGCCAGCAGCAAGGTCAGCCAGCGGTACAGCGGTTCATAGCCCAGCATGGTGATGGCCTGGCGCAGCGAGGTGATTTCGCGTCCCGCGCCAAAGCCGGCCGAGTTAATGTAGCGCATCAGCTGGTACGACAGCGCGGCGTCGCGCCGCAGCACATCTTCGAGGTTCTTGACATCGGCATTGGCGCTGACCATCTGCATCAATTGCATGATCAGGGTTTGCGCGGGATTCATGCCGGTCACCGCCGTACCGGGCCGCGGCGTCAAATGCAGCTTGCCGACAAAGGCATCGAGCCCCAGCGCGGCGCAGGCGTCGAAATCGTTCCAGGTCGCGACCGGACGGCCCACCATGCGCAGGTTCGACGCTTTCAGCGCCGCATAGGAACGCGCCTGCGACGCCACGTCGGCGCCGGTGAACTTGACTTCCACAAAGGAGGCGATGGTGCCCAGGCGGCTGCCGACCCGCGCCAGGTCGGCGTCGCGCAACAGGATGCCGACGCCGCCGGCGCGCAAGCCTTGCACGGCGGCCAGGGTATCGGCGTTGGCCAGCATCGGCGCCCGGATCGACAACACCGTGTGTTCCGGCGGCATGTTGTACAGCGCGTCGGTCGACAGCATTTCCGGCACGGCTTGCAGGAACAGGGTCTTGTCCCGCAACAGCCAGCCCTGCTCGTCGTTGTTGACCAGGCCGGCAACGAAGCCCACCAGGTCTTCCAGTTCGGCGCGGGTCGCCGCGGCGCTGTCCTGCTGCTGCCAGGTCAGTTCGTAGCCGACCACTTTCTGCTTCGGGTCCAGCAATGGCTCACGAACGAGAAAATTGGTTTGATGCATAGTGTGGCCGCCGTGATGACGTACCCGACACCAGGGTATCAGGCACTTGGAAAACTTGGATAAAACAAAGGCCGGCACAAGGCCGGCCCGGGTAATACTGGGACGCAGGCTGGGCGTATCACCGCCAGCAACGCTGCACCCGCCGCGGCCGTGGCCCTGGGGTGGTGCGCCTGGTGCGCCGCGTTTCCGCCCAGGCGCGCTGCGCCACCGCCGCGGCGCCGCCAGGCCCCGGTCAGGCGCCCAGCTTTTCGAAAATCTTGTTCAGCTTTTCATCGAGGGTGGCGGCCGTGAACGGCTTGACCACATAACCATTGGCGCCGGCCTGGGCCGCCGCGATGATGTTTTCCTTCTTGGCTTCCGCCGTCACCATCAGCACCGGCAGCTTGGCCAGCGCGGGATCGGCACGAATGTTTTGCAGCATGGTCAGGCCGTCCATGTTCGGCATGTTCCAGTCCGACACGACGAAATCGAACGGTTCCGCGCGCAGCTTGGCCAGCGCCATGACACCGTCTTCGGCCTCGTCCACATTGGCATAACCCAGTTCTTTCAACAGATTCCGGACGATGCGGCGCATCGTCGAAAAATCGTCAACAACTAAAAATTTCATCTTTGGATCAGCCATGAATTACTCCGTTGATTCTCTTACGCGGTTGTTAATAGTGTTTATAAGCACCACCTCTTTGTAGGATAGCATTTTCATTGCATTAAGGCGAACAAAGTGGCGGTAATACGTCACAGCGGCGGCGGCCTGGTACAACAAGCAGCATACCGCATGCGGCATTTCTTAAACGCGCAATGCGCGCGAACCGTGCTTGGCCAGGTGGTCCAGCACCATGCCCGGCAAATCCTGCAGCGTACCGACCTCATGCGTACCGCCCACGGCAATGGCTTCACGCGGCATGCCGAACACGACGCAACTGGCTTCATCTTGCGCAAAATTATAGGCGCCGGCATTTTTCATTTCCAGCATGCCGGCCGCGCCGTCCTTGCCCATCCCGGTCAGGATCACGCCGACCGCGTTCTTGCCGGCGAATTGCGCGGCGGAGCGAAACAGCACGTCCACCGACGGGCGGTGGCGGTTGACCGGTTCGCCCTGGTCGATCTTGGTCATGTAGTTGGCGCCGGAACGGGTCAGCGTCAGGTGCGAATGGCCCGGCGCGATATACGCGTGGCCAGGCAGTACCCGCTCGTTGCCCTGCGATTCGATCACGGCGATCTTGCACAGCGAATCGAGGCGCTTGGCGAACGAACGCGTAAAGCCTTCCGGCATGTGCTGCGTGATCAGGATGCCCGGGCAGTCGGACGGCATTTGCATCAGGAATTCGCGGATCGCCTCGGTGCCGCCGGTGGAGGCGCCGATGATGATCAGTTTTTCCGACGACATCAAAGGGTTGCGCAATTGCGGCAACGGCGCCGAGCCCGGCGCGCCGGCCTGCGGCAACGTGCGGGCACGCACCCGGGCGCGCGACGCGGCGCGGATTTTTTCAGCAATCAGTTCAGCGTATTCGCGCATGCCGGCCTGGATCGAGATTTTCGGTTTGGTGACGAAATCCACCGCGCCCAGTTCCAGTGCGCGCATGGTGATTTCCGAGCCGCGTTCCGTCAGCGACGACACCATCACGACCGGCATCGGCCGCAGGCGCATCAGTTTTTCCAGGAAGTCGAGGCCATCCATTTTCGGCATCTCGACGTCCAGGGTCAGCACATCCGGGTTGGTTTGCTTGATCATTTCGCGCGCGACCAGCGGGTCGGGCGCCGCGCCCACCACTTCCATGTCGGGCTGGCTGTTGATAATTTCTGTCATGACGCTGCGGATCAACGCGGAGTCGTCGACGATCAGGACTTTGATCTTCATGATGTGATATCTCTTCTCGTACTGGGTGCGCCGGTGTTGCGGGGTCAGAACAGCTCGACCTCACCCGCCACTGGCTGTTTCTTGAGCCGGCTCGCATATTCGTTTTCACGTTTGGCCAGCGTGTCGTTATGGGTTTGCATCAATTTCTTGACCAGCACTTTACCGGTGCGGGGGAAGAAATAGACTTTGCGGGGATAAATATCGTTCAAGTCTTCCGCAACAATGCGGATCCGTTCATTTTTCAGGAAAGTCTGGACAAAGGCGGCATTGCGTTCGCCCACGTTAATCGCGGTAAACCCTTTTAAGACGGCGCCGCCGCCAAACACCTTCGCTTCCATGTTGTCGCGCTTGGCGCCGGCCTTCAGCAAGTCATTGATGAGGATTTCCATCGCGTAGGTGCCATAGCGGGCCGAGGCCGACACCGGGCTGTTGTCGCCGCCGTCGGGCAGCATGAAATGGTTCATGCCGCCCAGGCCCGTGACGCGGTCGCGGATACAGGCCGAGACGCACGACCCCAGTACCGTGACGATCAACATGTCTTTGCTGGTGAAGTAATACTCACCGGGCAGGATCTTTGCTGCTTGGCAGTCGAACGTCCTGTCGTAGTAGACGTTCGTGGCAAATTGTTCCAAGTCCATAGTGTTCCCGCCTTCCGTTTATGACGACACTTTGGCGCTTGCGCCACGGCGATCGTCCAGCTCGTACACGGTCTTGCCGCGTAATTTCAATTGATCGGACACATACAGGAAATTCTCCGAATGGCCGGCAAACAGCAGTGCGTCCGGCTTCATCAATGGGACAAAGCGCGACAGTATTTTACGCTGAGTCGCCTTGTCGAAATAAATCATCACATTGCGGCAGAAAATCACGTCGAACGGCCCGGTCACGGGCCACTGGTCACCCAGCAAGTTCAGCTGCTTGAACGTGATCAGGTTGCGCAGCTCGGGGCGCACCCGCACATAGCCTTCCTTGTCGCCCTTCCCTTTCAGGAAAAAGCGGCGCTGGCGCTCCGGCGACATCTTGTCGAGCCGGTCCAGCGTGTACACGCCGTTGGCACCATGCGCCAGCACATTGGTGTCGATGTCGGTGGCGATGATGGTGGCCGGGGGGGTCAGCGTATTGAACGCTTCGCACAGGGTCATGGCGATGGAATACGGTTCCTCGCCGGTGGACGAGGCCGAACACCAGACCGTGATGTCGCGTTTGTTCTTGACGTGCTCGGCCAACAGGGGAAAGTGATGCGCTTCGCGGAAGAATGACGTCAGGTTGGTGGTCAGGGCATTGGTGAACGATTCCCACTCATCGCCCAGGCGGCCCGCCTCCAGGTCATCGAGGTATTTGACGAACGAACTGATGCCACAGGCGCGCAAACGGCGCGCCAGGCGGCTGTACACCATCTCTTGCTTGCTGTCGGCCAGCGAAATACCGGCCTTTTTGTAGATCAGTGCGCGCACCCGCTCAAAATCGCGCGCATTGAAATCAAACTCTTTGACGGTGTCTTTGGATTGCGGCATGTATCGACCTTCTTAAAACGTGTTGCCAGCGCGTGGCGCGCGGAACACTGCTTCCGCGCGCCACGCTTGCGCCGCCTGGTCCAGGACCGTGATCAGCGCATCAGAACTCTTCCCACTCGCCATCCGGCGTATTGCTGGTGGCCAGCTTCTTCGGTGGCGCCTTCGGCGTGGCGGGAGAAGCCGGGCGCGCCGCCAGGGCGGTGCGCGGGGCCGGACGGGCTGGCGCTTTCGGCGCTTTCGGCGCTTTCGGCGCTGGCGCGCGCTGCGCGGTATACGCGTCGCCGGCCAGCTTGAAGATGGCGACCGCGGCCGCCAGTTTCTGCGCCTGTTCCTGCATGCTTTCCGCCGCCGCCGCCGCTTCCTCCACCAGCGCGGCATTTTGCTGCGTCATCTCGTCCATCTGCGTGATGGCCTGGTTGACTTCCTCGATGCCGGTGCTTTGTTCCTGGGTCGCGGCCGTGATCTCGCCCATGATGTCGGCCACCTGCTTGATCGACGTGACGATCAGGCCCATGGTCTGGCCCGCCTCATCGACCAGGCGCGAACCGGCGTCCACCCGCTCCACCGAATCGCCGATCAATTCCTTGATTTCCTTGGCCGCCGCCGCCGAACGCTGCGCCAGGCTACGCACCTCGGACGCCACCACGGCAAAGCCGCGGCCCTGCTCGCCGGCACGGGCCGCCTCCACGGCCGCGTTCAGCGCCAGGATGTTGGTCTGGAACGCGATACCGTCGATCACGCCAATGATGTCCACCACCTTGGACGACGACGCCTTGATCGAGCCCATGGTTTCCACCACTTGCGACACCACGGTGCCGCCCTTTTCCGCCACCGACGAGGCCGACACCGCCAGCTGGTTGGCCTGGCGTGCATTGTCGGCATTTTGCTTCACGGTGGACGTCAGCTGTTCCATCGAGCTGGCGGTTTCCTCCAGCGAGCTGGCCTGCGTTTCGGTGCGCGACGACAGGTCGGCATTGCCGGAAGCGATTTCCTGCGACGCCACCGTGATGGTTTCCGTCGACGAACGCACTTCACTGACGGTGCGCACCAGGCTGTCGTTCATTTCACGCAGCGCCTGCAGCAATTCACTGGTTTCATCCTGGCCTTCCACCGTCACCTGCGACGTCAGTTCGCCGCCCGCCACGCGCTTGGCCACTTCGACCGCGCCGGACAATGGCCCGGTGATCGAACGGGTGATGATCAGCGCCGCCACCACGCCCAGCGCAATGGCGATGGCGCCGAGGCCGAACAGGATCATCATCAGGCGGCTGTCGGCCTTGATCGAGCCTTCCAGCACCGCGTTGGCCGCTTTTTGCTGCATGTCGACCAGCGTGTTCAACGCCGCCAGGGTCTGCTGGTTCAGCGGATCGATGCGGCTGGCGATAACCTTGGCCGCGCCTTCCGAGTTAAACGCCAGCACCTGGCCAATGGCTTCCTTGAACGCGGCATCGACGTCCTTGTCCAGCGCCGCGATATCGCCCAGCACTTTCTTTTCCGCGTCGTTCAGGCCCAGGCTTTGCAACTTGTCGCGCGCGGTGTCGTAGCGCTTGCGCTGCTCCTTGACCTTGCCCTCTTCCTTCTGCATCAGGCTGACGTCCGATTGCAGGCCGATATTGCGCATGGCAATCCCGGTTTCCAGCATCGCGCTCTTCATGGCCGACGCTTGCAGGTTCTTCGCCGTGGACGTTTCCAGCCCCGTGCGCAGTTCGGCTTTATTGCGGTAGTTCAGCACGTTGGTCAGCAAGACCATTGCGGCGAGGATCAGCAGAATAATGCCAAACCCCATGCTCAACCTGGTGCCGATTTTAAAGTCGCGTAAATTCATCATGGTCTCCCTTCTCTGCTGTCTTTCCGGCCGCGGC
>Ga0307408_100001473_pt1 | contig 17464 bp, 20 predicted proteins | sample 322Cmetagenome_FD_202116 | JGI IMG/M metagenome (GOLD analysis project Ga0307408, IMG submission 202116) | Maize rhizosphere microbial communities from greenhouse at UC Davis, California, United States - 322HYB-C-3 | ecosystem: Host-associated > Plants > Roots > Rhizosphere > Soil | place...
CATTCCATTCAAAATGAAAATCGCCCGAAAACCCGCACCAGCACTACGTTTCAGCATTTTCCAAAAACCGCCCTAATCCTTTCTCAATCCTCTTTTAATCCGCGCCAGTTCTCGTCCCCAACGCCACCAGCAACGCGGCATGCTGGCTCTGCAGCGCTTCGACCTGGCCGCGCAGGCGCGCCGCCTCTTCGCGCGCAATGATCGCGTCCACTCGCGCCACATCGATCTCGCCCTGCAAACGGTCATGCTCGGCCCGCGCCTGCGCCAGTTGGTCTTCCAGTGCGTCCACCGTCTGCGCCGCGTCGGCCAGTTCGCGCTCGGCCTGCGTGCGCTGTTCGCCGGCGCCGCGCACCACCTCGGCCACGCGGCGCTCGGCCGCCCGCACCGCCTTGTCGTTGAGTTCCACCGCCAGCGTGGCGAGGCGCTCGCCCAGCGCCGTGCTGATGGCCGTGACGTGCTCCGCCACCTCGCCCGGCAATTCCGCCACCGGCGCGGCCGGCGCGGCGCCATGGCCGTTGCAATGCTCGTCCCACACCTGTTTTAAGCGCGCCGGATTGCCGCCACCCACCCGCTGGCGCAAGGCAAATCCAGTCACGTTGCGGCCAGCCAGCTGCAAGTCGGCACCAGCCTGAATAATGGTTTCCGGGGCAAATTCAACGGGGCGCATGGCATTCTCCAGTCAGTTGAGATGTCCAGCTTAGGAAACAAACAAACTAACAAATAAACTAACTAACAAACTTATGATCTGGGCCAATTCCGTGACGCGTCACGCGAATGCCGCAGGCCCAGCCGTTCAAGACAAGCGGTCACTTGTGTTCAACATTTCTTTGATTTTTATCTGAACGCTATGTGTTCAAATCAAGTCCAATACTGAACACTTGGGGAGATTGAACATGGCCTTGTTCGCTTACTTGCGGGTGTCGACCGACATCCAGGACGTCAACACGCAAAAACTCGGGGTGCTGGAATACTGCGCGGCGCAGAAGCTGGGCGTGCCGGAACTGGTGGAAGACACCGTCAGCGGCAAAACCGACTGGAAAGAACGGGAAATCGGCCGGCTGCTGGGCAGCTGCCTGGCCGGCGACGTGATCGTGGTGAGCGAGATCTCCCGCCTGGCGCGTTCCACCCTGCAGGTGCTGGAAATCATGCAGGCGGCCGCCGGCGCCCAGGTGGCGATCCACGTGGTCAAGAACGCCATGGTCATGGACGGCTCGCTGCAGTCGAAGATTTACGCCACCATTTTCGGCCTGGCGGCGGAGATCGAGCGGGATTTCATCGTGCAGCGGACCAAGGAAGGATTGGCGCGGGTCCGCGCCGAGGGCATCGTGCTGGGGCGGCCTCCGGGTGAAGCGAAAACCCTGGCGCTCGATGCGCACGCCAAGAAGATCGACCACTACCTCGAACTCAAGCTCAACAAGCGAGCCATGGCCAAGCTGCTCGATGTATCACCGAACACCTTGTACCAGTGGCTCAGACGGCGCCGGCCGGAGATCCTCGGAGTCGAGAGCGAAGCAAATATGTAATCAGCTGCGCAGGGCGAGCCCATGCGCCAACCGCTTTGGCTACCATGACCACCGCCGCGGCACCGAAACCCGAGCACGCCAACTGGACAAACAAACGGGCACCGATAGGGTAGCTGTCAAAAAGAATCACCACTTCAGTGATCCCGCCGATGATGTGTCCTGCCATTTCCAACTGTACGTCCGTCAAATCAAACTCCTTATGAAAGTGGTTAGCGAAAAATTGTCCGCAGGCGCTATTGAGCCACGGAACTCGCCACATACTTGGAATTTGCTTGTGTACCCACAGCGGGTACACAAGCTCACGCCATAAGGGGAGTGTGATGCTGGGGCAGCAATTCGACTTTTTGAAGGCGCGGGCCGGACGCGCAGACCTTCGGCGGGCTACGGGGTGCCGCTACGCGGCAGGCCTACCGGCCCGGCCCCTACCGCCTCACCCCGGCTACGCCGGGGCTACGGGCCCTGCGCGCCGTGGCGCCGGCCGAAACCCCGCGCCCTCTCGGGACGCGGCGGCCGCCTGCGCTGCGGGAAAGTCGCTAACCGTCAACCCCGTCTGCAAGGCTACGGTGTGGCAAGCCCTGGGCGCAGTCGCCCGCCAGCCTGGCGACTGCGTTACGCCACGTCCGTGCCCTCGTCGATGATGCGTAAAAACGCCTCATAGGCATACACCCGGCCACGCCGCTTGCCGGTCACTTCGTGCACCAGCCCCAGTTTCTCCAGGCCGGCCAGTGCACTATTGACGGTCGGCATGCTCAAGCCGGTCTTGTCACACACCTGGGCCGCATTCACAAACGGCTGATTTTGCAGCAGCTCGTGCACCCGCAACATGGAGTTGGCCTGTTCGCCAGCGGCGATGATGCGCGCCCGGTCGGCGCTGAACAAGGCCACGATGCGCAACGCGCTGTCGTGCGCGTTGTTGGCTGTGGCGGCCACCCCGGTCAGGAAAAATTCCAGCCAGGCTTCCCATGTGCCGCGCTGACGGACTTCCTGCAGCAGCCGGTAATAGTCAGTCCGGTGCGTCTTCAAATACAAGCTCAAGTACAGCAGCGGTTCGCGCAGCACCTGCTGCTCGACCAGGAACAGCGCGATCAGCAAGCGTCCGAGCCGGCCATTCCCGTCCAGGAACGGGTGAATCGATTCAAACTGCACGTGCAGCAGCCCGGCTTTGATCAGCGGCGGCAGGCTGTTGTCCTCATGCAGGAATTTTTCCAGTTCGTTCAGGCAGGTGTGCATTTCCTGCACCGGCGGCGGCACATAGATCGCGTTGCCTGGCCGCGTACCGCCCAGCCAGTTTTGCGAGCGGCGGAAGGCGCCCGGATCTTTGGCGCTGCCGCGCCCGTCCTGCAGCAGCAGCCCATGCATCTCGCGCAGCAGGCGCAGGCAGAGCGGCAAGCCCTGCGGACTGGGGTCGCGCATGCGGTCCAGGCCGTGCATCATGGCCTTGACGTAGTTCGACACCTCGCTCACGTCATCGATCGGTTGGCCGGCGCTGGCGGCATTTTCAAAGCGCAGCAAGTCATCCAGCGTCGACTGGGTTCCTTCGATCTGGGACGACAGCACGGCTTCCTTGCGGACATACATGTACAGGAACAGTGATTTATCCGGCAGCATCATCGTGATGCCATCCAGGCGGCCGATCGCACGATCGGCTTCGCTCAGCTTTTGCAGCAGTATGGCGGACATTTCCAATGCCGGCACCGGCGGTAACGGCGGCGGCACGAAGGCCTGGACCGTCTCGTCAAACGCCACGGTCGTGACATAGCGGCCGAGCCGGCTGGCATCTGGTGCGTTCACGGGAGCTCCTTTAATAACGGCTTACGTTAATTAGGCTAGTTTAATTAAACGCCAGCGCTATTTAAATTTTTACGATTAATTTTAATAGCAATGCCATTTGCGGTCAAACGGCACGCGCAAACCTGCGGTGGGCGACAGGATTGGTGGTGTCTTCAGGGATGCCACGGAGACGCAGGCAGGCGCTGTTTGTGATGGCATGAATGGTAACGGTAGCCTAATGGGCTAAAAACGCCACCAGACGGCTGTAAACCCGTTTCAGCGCTATTCCCCCATCCATGCCAACTCCCCAGGCATTGATAGACGGGTTTTGTGAGGGATGCGGTTCCGCGCCGAGCCCGCCGCCGCGTCCCGGGAGGGCGCGGGGTTGCGGCGGGCGTGACACGGGCCGCAGGTGCCCTTGCCCCGGCAACGCCGGGGTGCGCCGGTAGGAGCCGGCCCGGTAGGGCTGCCGCGCAGCGGCACTCCGTAGCCCGGCGCAGGCCTGCGGAACCGTTCCGCGGCGGTGGCCTGCCGGGGTTGTGTTCACTTTTGCGCGCAGGGCGCGCCTGGATGGCCAGCCGGAGGGGGAGCCGGCTAGTCCGGGGGAACCCGGCACGGGTGCCCCGGCCGTCAGGCCGCCAGGTTTTTTTGCGTTAAAGATGTATACGTTAAAAATCGCGCGCGCGCGTTACGGTTGTGGATATCGATTTTTTTTCATTGTGAATCAATGGCTTGTAAACATGGTCGGTGTCTGATATGCCGATAGGCCGGTGTCTGATATGCCGTGGCTATCCACAGATTTGGTGTCTGATATGCCGTGACTATCCACAGCGGTGTCTGATATGCCGTGTGTATGCTTATACAGTAGACGGTGTGTGATATGCCGATAGCCCATTGGGCGCAGGTGGGTGATACACAGGTACCAGCTTAAAGTAACTTTCAGAGAGTTTTTGTTATTTTATTTGCAATTTTTAAGCTAAAAATTGTCTTCAGAAAAAGAAAATGCTGTGTTTTTTATGTCAAATAAGCAATGTATTTTGACATTTGTCATGACATCGGTGTCTGATATGCCGATAGTTTTGCCGCTTATTTGCGAGGTGCAGGAGTGCGCTTGGCGATGCCTTTGACCAGCTTTTTTGTGTCTCGCACGTAAAACAGCACCTGATCCTTATCCGCATCGTAGGACAGGCGATAATCGGGTAGGGTGTCCGCCTGGGCGATCGCCTTCACCGCTCGGCGGAAGGCTTTTTCCTCCATTTGCGAGCCGCACTTCTCCAGCAGCAACGGCAGGCCAACCGCCCACATGGCCTGATGACCACAATGCTTGCGGGCCAGCTCGTACAGGCGTCGCTCCAGCGGCTTGCGCAGGCGGAAGTAATCACGGTTGATGGTCAGCACCTCGTGCGCCTGCACCGCGTTGTACAGCCATTTCGACAGCGTCACTTCGATCGCGTACATGCGGTCGTCGCCGGGAGCTTCTTCGATGATGGACCAGCTGTCGATCAGGCCAAAACCTTCGGCAACGCGCTGGCCACCGGTCTTGATGTCGGTCGTGATGCGGGTGCCTGCCAACCGCTCCATGGCGGCCCGCAATTGCTTGTATTGGCTGCCGCCGACTTCCCGATTGGTCGCCACCAGGTAGTCGTACACCATGAAGCGCACCACCCGCGATTTGGCATCCCCACGTCCCTGGTTGAGTGCTTCGGTCAGCTGGCTGATCACATAAATCAGGATGTCCTTGTCAAGTTGCGTGGCCCGGCCCTTGATGCTGGGGTAGACCTCGACGCTGCGCGTGCCGTCCTGGCTCTGCCACGTCCAGCTGGATAAATCTGGCTTGGTCGCCAACGTAAAAATCGGTGCTTCCATGCTGGCGCCGTCGTCTTTGAGCGCGTAGTCGAACATATCGCACAGGAAGAAATCGCGGTTCGGGTGGCGCATGGGGGCCAGGCGAGTGCGCTTTTCTGGTTTCGCCGGCTGGTCCGGCACGGCGCCAGCCAGTTCCGCGGCCGAAGGCGCCGTCTTGTCGTCCGCCGCGAACAAGTCACTCTGCTCGGCCAGCTGCTGGGCGGCTCTCTTCTGGCGCGTGCTGTGCAAGCGCGCCACGGCGTCATTCAAAGCCTTGTTCGTCTTCACGGTGGTTCCTCTGCAACGGCGCCGCCGTGCCGGCCGCGCATCGAGCGCAGATTGTACGCGCAACATGGAAACATGGGGAACTTATACTCATAAACTCATATGAGTACAAACTCAGATGCTCACATGATTATGCGGCCTGCTCTCACTGGGCGGCTGGCAACCCCAAGCTTTCTTCCTGCTGACCCGGATTACCATCCTCACCTGAGTATTTACTCATTTCTTTGAGGATCAATTCCGTCAGCGTGAGCTTCTGCTGCAGCGCCGCCATCTTCCAGTGATGGCGCACCGATTCCGGCACATTCAGGTTGATCCGCACCATCGCTTCCTGCGTCAGCACCGTCACCGCCGGCAGCGGGCGCACCTGGTCCAGGGGTTTGCTTTTCAAAGACATGATTTCTCCTCCAGTTCCGCCACCAGGGCGTCAATTTCCTGCTTGCCGGTCCGGTCCCGGCTCTCATAAATGCTCAGGCCATCCGTCATCGATTGCGCGAACGCGACCCGGTTGCCGATCGTCGCGTCCAGCTGGGCGATGCCGTATTCATTCCATTCTCCGCTCAGCACCTCGCGCGACAGGTTCGATGCGCCGGCCACCCGGTTGGTGACGAAGGCGGCGAAGATCTGGCCGCCCAGTTCGATCTTTTGCTGCACCAGCTGCACTGCCGCCGCCGAGGCCCAGATGTCGGCGCCGCTGGGCTGGATCACGATCAGGGCCGAATTTGCGTGACGGATCACGGCCGCCGTCATTTTCTCGGCCTTGGCCGGGGTGTCGATGATGACGACATCGGCCTCGATGTTTTTCAACGAGGCCAGCATTTCCGGCCGGTCCAGTGCAATCACGTTCGGCAGGTCCGCGCCTTCCGGGCTGGCCGAGCGCCAGTCTCGCGTGGTGCCCTGGGGATCGGCATCGACCAGGATCACCTTCTTGCCCTGGCGGTGCAGGCAGACCGCGATGTTCTGGCTCAGGGTCGACTTCCCGGTGCCGCCCTTCTCATTCACCAACGCCACGATTTTCATACTCATGTACTCATAGGAAGATTTGAGATCATGAGTATATGGCAGTCTGCCAGCGTTTTCAAATGCAACTTTGCCTAAGAACAAACCTCCTGCCAGCTGGGCCTGCCGGCGGTGTGGATTGAGAATTGCCAATTCGAAAATTTATTGTTGGAACAACAATGATTCATTGCACGTATTGTGGCCATTCAAAGAAGGGAGTCCCCCATGGCAATCGATGTTTACCTGCAAATCGACGGCATCCGAGATGAATCGGCCGATACCGCCCACCCGGGCTGGATTGAAGTCACGTCCGCCTACTGGGGCGTCACGCAGCCCAAGAGCGCGACTGCCTCCACCGGCGGCGGCCATACCGCCGAACGCTGCGAACACCGCAGCCTGGCGCTGACCAAACTGGCGGACATGGCCTCGCCGCTGCTGATGCAAACCTGTTCCGCCGGCCGCACGATTCCGAAAGCCAAGCTGGAATTCATGCGTGCCGACGGCGACGGCAAGGCCGTGAAATATTACGAAGTGGAACTGGAAAATGTGCTGGTCAGCAGCATGGACCAGCAGATCAGCGAGGGCAACATCCTGCACGATTCGGTCGGGCTGCGCTTTTCCCGGGTGCGCTGGAAATACACCCAGCAAAAGATCAGCGGTGGCGTCGGCGGCAACACGGCCGGCGGCTGGGACTTGTCGTGCAACCGCTGCGTGTGAAGGAGCTGCGCCATGTTGGAATTGCAACCGCAGGATGGCCGCCGTTACTTCATGCTGCCGCAAGCGCCGGCGGACGCCGGGTACTACGTGTACGGCAAGCTTGATGGCAAGCCCAGCCTGGGCGCGTTTCAATACGCGCACCCGGCCTTGATGACCGCGATTCTGCGGGTGGAACGGGAATGGCAGGCGATCGACGGGCGCAAATTTGGCGTCGGCGATATCAGCCTGGCGGGCGGCACGCCGCACAAGGACCACAAAACGCACAAGAGCGGCCTGGAAGTGGACGTGCGACCGCTGCGCAAGGACGGCCGCCAGTTGCCGGTGACGTGGGGCGATCCCGCCTATGACCGGGACGGCACGGCGCAGCTGATCGCCCTGTTCCGGGCCTGCGCGCCGGTGATCCTGATTTACTTTAACGGGCCCGATATTCCCTTCGTGACCAAGATGGCCAAGCACGACGACCATTTTCATGTGCAATTGAAAGGATAACTATGCGCCGAATCGCCGCAGTGCTGGTGGGTGTCAGTACCTTATCGGCCGGCTGGGCGGCCGCGTGGTCCGGCGCGTGGCAGCCGCTGCGGGCCAGCTACATCATTTATTCCGGCGAACTGGCCGAGCGTTCCGCCCCCACAGCCAGCGACCGCACGATGACGATTAACGTGGAAGGACGCGCCGCGAAGGAGATGTTTGAGTCGATCGGCCCGGACCTGGCGCAGACCTGCAGCCAGGAGAAGGGCGACCGGGAACGCGGCAAACAGGGCGTCAGTTGCCAGTACAGCGCACAAGACAAGGTATATCGCTGCTGGATCGGGCTGAACCTGCGCACCGGGGCGAGCGTGCCGACCGTCAGCTGTTAGCGTCCAGGCCTTGCTTAACTGAACTCATAAGCTCATATACTCACATACTCATAATAGTCAGCGGTGCGGCCAAGTCCGGCGCCTGCTGTCTTCCAGCTACTGCGGCGGGCACAAAATCAGTTGCTGGCTACGTACCAATGCCACCACCAGGCGCACTTCGCCTTGTTCCGATCGAGCCGGCGGCACGCCGGTACACCGCGTAAATTCATGCTGGATCAGCGGCCAGAGCACTGCCGGGGCTTGTCCTGGCCGGGTGGCCTGCAACTCCGCTGCCAGCGTTGCATAGGCAGCATTCTTACCCAACTCCCGGTAGACCTCTGCTGTACTCCAGGACACCAAGGGACGTTGGCCGTCACGCAGCCGGCCAAGTAGCCACAGCCCACGAGCCGCCGCGCGCGGACAGCCTTTGTTGCCACTGTCCTGACTCTGCCCGCCCAGGGCGGTGTAGGCGTCATACCAGCAGTCATTCCAGGTCTGGGCATCGGTGCGGCCGGTACGTAATACCCGTGCCACCGTGCCCGTGACCCATGGCGTGACAGGGATACGGTTCAGGAGGTCTGCGGTCATGGTGTCCTCTGGGTTGTGCTCGTCTGCAGCACATTTAATTTAGTCCATGCAACACCGCATTTCAAATACTCACATACTCATATACTTAAATGATCATTAAATAAAATCAAACCGGTGCTGCTTCCACTCCGCCCCATCAATCAGGCCTTGCTTGTACAGCTCGTCGTAGCGGTAAAAGAACGGAATAAACGTCCCCGGCACATCACGCCGGGTATAAATGACGACCGCGCACAGCACGACGATGGACACCGTGATCACCAGTTCCGCCATGCTGCCGGTTTTTACGCGCCCGCCAAACAGCGTCATGCGGCGGTCCGACCACCAGCCCACCGGCGCGCCGCTGACGGTCAGCGCGTCGCACACCCAGTGCACCACGTTGCCCATGGCGAACCAGAACAGCCAGCTGCGCCAGTCCCAGATAAAAGCCGCAAACAGGGCCAGCAGCACCCAGGTCGTCAGGTAGTGCGTCACGCCCCGGTGCGCCACCCTGCGCCCTGTAACGGCCCGTAAAATCCATTCCGACCAGTCGGGGAAGGTGGAGCCCAGCACCGCCGCCGGCACGGCGCCGGGGTTGCACGCGGCGCAGATACTGCCGGCAATAACGATGTGGCTAAGCCAGCGCATGTCACTTCTTCCCTTCATGGAAGGTGTCGAGGTAGGCATCGATGCGGGCCATATTGGTCTCGTCGCACATGCCGAGAATGTGCAGCCTGGCCTTGATCTCATCGCCCTGCAGGGCGTGGATTTTCGTTTCCAGCGCAGCTACTTGCTCCAGGTAGCGCACTTGCTCCGCGGTTTCCGCCACGCCCATGCGCACCCGTTCCTGGGCGCGCTTTTCCAGCGCCTGCAGCAAGCTCAACTGGCGGGTGTGCATGACGCGCTCGCTATAAGAACTGACCAGGTTGCCGACCGCTTCGGCGATTTTTCCCCGCCGTTCGGCTTCGCGGCTGCGTTCCTTGTCGAGTTCCGAAGCGGAGAGCAGGGGGATGCGCGCCACCAGGGCAATGTAACGGTCATCGCGGGTCGTGATGGTGCCGGTGGCCGGGTCCACGGCCGCGCTGGTGGTGGCGTTGCGCTTATTGGCCAGGCGGCCTTCGACGTGCAATTCGCCACGGAACCATGATTTCGCGGGCCAGCACGCCACCGTCAGATTGAACAGGTGGCGGTAATCCGGTTCCTGCGGGCGTTTTAACGGGTCCTGCGGCGGCTGGATGGTGCGCTGCGCGCCGTCGAACAGGGGCACGGTCATGGGCGGCTTTTCCAGGTCATTGCCGGCCGACGGCATGACCATGGCCGCCAGCAGGCACGCCGCCAGGGCCACGGCGTTAGTTTTGGCGCGCGGCACGCGGCCCCCGTCCCAGGAACTTCATGCCGCCCAGGATGGCCGCCAGCTGCCAGGCGCCCGCCCCCAGGGCGGCCAGAATCAGCATCCACAACACAATCGAAGTGGCGTCATAGGCCGCTTCGGACTTCAACGCCTCGATGGCGGGATCGCGCGCCAGTAAGGTCATGCGCAGGTTGATCGGGATGCGGCTTTCCTGGCTCGCGCCGCTGACAATACGGCCCGCCACCTGCGCCAGGCGTTTCGCCACATCGAGCTTGCGCCCGGCCAGCAGGTGGGCGTCGTCCAGCAGCAGCACCGCGTGCGTGTGCTCCACCCAGCGGATCAGCCACTCGCTTCTCTCCCAGCACTTGGCCTGATTCCATTTCTGGCCGCTGGTCGCTTCCATATACGCCATCACACGCGGGTCCGCCGACCAGGCGCCGATCGGATCCACCGCGCGCAGCAGCAGCGCCGGCTTGTCTTTCCAGATGCCGGCGGCTTGGCTGTGCAAGCGCAGCAGCCAGCGGGTTTTGCCGGCGGCGTTGGCGCCGATGATCATCAGGTCTCTCTTGGTGGACAGCCAGTGCTCATCGAGCACGGCACCGTATTTGCGGGTCTTGGTGCGCACGATGGGCACGCAGGCGCGTTGATGGTGCCGGGCGTGGCCGGCGCGCAGGATCAGCATTTTCATGGCGCAACTCCGGTGGGGGGCAGGGGGGCGGCCCTTGGCGGATTGTCCGGCCGGGGCCGGCGCGAAATGTTGAGAAAAACCAGATTTCGCCGCAGGCGGCTGAGGGTGTTAAAAACCGCACCACATTCACGACCATCCAGGCAAAGAGGGCGTCCGGGTTAAGGGTTCCTTATCAACTGACGAGCTAATCCATTGAGGTGGCGCTAATCCAGCCCTATTTGAAACCGCACCATTTACAAAAGATCAATTTCAAAAGAGACAACAGCGCTAGGATCGGGCACCGCACCACACCGGATCAGCAACCCGGCGCACGGTGCATCACACTGCCGCTGGGAGGGGGACCATGGCCAAATCGGATGAAGATCGCTGGATCGGCATACTCGCCGTCGTGTTCACCGCCATCGGCGTGGTATTGGCGTTTTCGAAGTTCTTCGGCCTCGACCCGGCAATCGGCGGCGCAGTTCTGCTGAAATTGCTGCTGCTGACGGCGGTGACCGTCGGCTGCTGGAAGTTCGGTGACGACGTTCCCTTCATCCGCCCCGGCAAGAGCTGGCCCCTGCTGCTGGTGTTCTTCTTCATGTGCTGGTGGCCGGCGCTGGACGTGTGGGCCCGTCACCAGTCCCCGCGCCTGTGGGCCGACGAAGAAGTCACGCTGTGGTGGAATGCCTGGTACACCAAGCTGGCCGTGGTCCTGGCTGGCCTGGCCGGGTATGTGGTGAACCTGCGGCGGGGAGAGTAACGCGCGTGGTCCGAAAAACCGCGCCCCTCGGGAAGAATAGGGATACGCCACCCGCGCCACGTCGTCACCGCTATCGGCCGCACATCCGGCAAGCGGCCGCCCAGCGCCTCGTCGCCGGCTACTGGAGCCAGCACGAGATCAACCTGCGCGGGTCTTCCGTCCTGGGGTGCGGCCGTTGGCGCGTGTTTGGCGAAGATCCGCACCAGGCGCAAATCGAGGTCGACAACGACGGCGCGCGCCTGCGCGGCCACTTTACTTGCGGCTGCAACTGGACCTGTGAATGCTGCGCCGCCACCAGCGTGGCGAGAAACCGCGGCTGGCTACGTGGCGCCTTGTTCCCAGCTTTGGCGCAGCACGGCAAGAGCGGCAGCCTGGTCACGTTAACTTTGTCGCACCGCTACGATGACGACTGGGCGGACGTGGTGGCGACACTGAAATCGGCCTATGCGCGGATGGACCGGCGGCTGCACAAGGTTTATAAGAAGGCGGGCTCGGCGGGAAAGTTCAAGGCCTTCGAGGTGACCGTCGGCGCCAACGGCCTGCATCCGCACCTGCACATCCTCATCACGCACGATGCGGATACCGACACCGCAGCATTGGCGCAGACCATGGAAGCCGCGTGGCGCCAGGCGTTGACGGAGGTCGGTGGACATTGCACCCAGCACGGGTTTGATTTCCAGGCGCACCGGCTGGACGATTACGCGGCCAAGATGGGGGCGGCGCACGAGCTGGCGGCGCAAAGCACCAAGTCCGGCCGCCGCAAGGGTTTTACGCTGTCCCAGCTGCTGGACGCGGCCAGCCATGGCGACCTGTGCGCCGGCGCCGAGTGGCAACGGGCAATCGCCGCGCTGAAAGCGACCAACCGGTTTCACGCGGGGAGCCTGGCGCAGCGGCTCGGCATTCCGACGCCGTCCGAGTGGGAGGAGCAGCCGGCGGAAGCCGCGCCGCCCGCCCAGGCGGAACTGCCGCTTGAGCAGGACGACGCCACCGGCGCGGATACGGACCAGGCGGCGGAGCCGGCGCCGCCGGCCATCATCAGCTATCCCCTGGTCGACCATTTGAAGGCGACGCATCCGGCGCTGGGGCGGCCTGGACTGGCCATGATCCTGCGCGCGGCGCGGCGTGGCGGGACAACGGCGGTGCTGCGGATGGTGGACGCGCTGTGCCGGGACAGTGAGCGCAAGCAGTACGAGGCCTTGCTCGCGGCGCCACCAATCGACAGCCAGATCATCACCATTGCGGCCCAGCGTCCACTGAACAAGGACGAGATCGCGGAGTATTTGCGGTACAAACGGCAGGCGCTGAGGGGACAACCACCGCATGCGGCGGCCGTTGCTTGATACGGTCCGACTCCGGGACGTCGACGGTGTTCCGCCACTGGCGATGGCCGCACGGTGCGCGGCCCCTCGGGGGGCACTCAGGCCGCTGGCGGCGCATCCTTCCCGGCGTGCTCGGCGATATAGCGCTCGATGTACTGCACCACCTGCGCTGCGCCATCCTCCGTGTCGATCAAATCGATCGGCGCCTGGTTGGCCAGATACGGGTTCGCTTCCTGCATCCATTTGAAAGCCTTACCACGGCTGCCAACGACCGGCGTCGCCAGGGTCAGGACACGCGCCAATAAATCGGGCCGCGCATACCAGGACTCTGGTTTGATGGTCGGCTTACGCGGCCCCGGGATCACGCGCGGCAGTTGCGACGCCGCCAGTTCCGCCGGCGTGATGTGGCTACGCGTCCAATGCGCCAGCTGGCTCAGTTCCGTATTGGGCTGCCGGACTTGCTGGCGGGCCGGGATCACCAGGCCGATCGTGACCGGCGTATGGGCGCGGATCAACTTCAAAGCCGGCGCGATATCCGTGTCGTTGGTGACAATCACCACCTGGTCGACCGCCCCGGTGATGGCATCGTGGTACGCCTGCAGCGCCAGATTCACATCCGACTGCTTTTCTTCCAGCTTCCACACCAGCACTTCCTGACAATCGCGCGGCCACGTATCCGGCGCGGCGGCATCGACCAGTTTGGCCTTGATTTGGGTCTGCGAGTAGTAGCCCCGGATCAGTTCGATGCGGCCATCGTACAGTCGTGCCAAGGCTTGATGGTATCGGTCCTGGGACGAGACGGAATCGGTGGCCCGGGCGGCGGACTCAATGATGGTGGCGGTAAAGTATTTGATGCTCACCGGCAGCAATTCGCTGCGGGTGCCGCGTAATCCGCTGGACGGCAAAATGTGCTGTTCGAACAGGCTGTGCAAATCCAGCCACTTGTACGGCGTGCCTTTCAGACAACCATAATACAAATTGTAGCCATCGATATACACCCGCGTGCGCAGCGGCGTCGGCGCCGTTGCAGCGACCATTTGCTCTCCCCGGAAATGAAAAAACCGGCTTGCGCCGGCTTCTTCCCCCGCCCCCCAGGTGGTCAAGCCACACCGACAAGCGGATTAGTTGTTGGGAACATTATATAACAAAACGTAGTTATATCTTAGGGTAAGGACATTTTTACAGCATCCAAATTACACGCCTCTGTCACTTCATAACAAAACCAGCTCTTGGGCTGCGCCCGTCCGAGGTTTGTATCAGGCACCCCGCGCGAGGGGTAAAGCCGCGCCTGGTGCAAGGTGATACGCCCGCGCGCGCCCGTCGCGCTTGCTCCGCCGCCCTCCGGCGGCAAAGCAAGAGAGCAACCGGCTAACGCCGGAGTCAACCATCAGAGGAAAACGGCGCGCTTGAATCGTAAGCAGACTCAGAAATTTGGATAGTGGACTTTCCAAAAGGAAATGAGTTATATTTATATCATTAAAAGTACAGGAAAAATATGGACATAATTGTAATATTAATTATTTTAGGATTCTTCATTGGTCTTGTTATTAAGATTAGTGATTATATTAAAGATGGAAATGCTAAAGTTAAACTAGAGCAAATGGAAAAATTAAGGAATGCTATCAGACCCCACGCAGGAGAATTGTCGCGAAAAAAAACACAGCTGACTCGTTCAGCTGGATATGGACTAGAAGATAGCACGTCATGGATTAAAGAGCAGGAAAGATTCGTAAATTTAATACTTCTTCCTCTCGTGTACGGAAGATTTCTCGTTACATTTCATGAGCTCTCTGCAATCATTGAGATTGAAATAGATTTATATAGGGAGCAGCATGCTGGACAATTCGAAGTAGTAGACGAAAGCTGGGATGGGGTACGATATGAAACTTATTGCGCAGAGCTGTTACGCCAGCAAGGTTTTTCGGCCCATTTAACTAAGATGTCAGGGGATCAAGGCGCGGATATTGTCGCTAAAATCGAAGGCATAACAATCGTAATACAATGCAAACGCTATGGTAAGCCAGTCGGTAATAATGCTGTTCAAGAAGTCGCAGCAGCTAAAGCTCACTATGGAGCCAACTATGCTTCCGTAATCGCATCATCTAGTTTTACACCTTCGGCGATAGAACTGGCTGCAAGCAACAATGTTATATTGTTGCACCATGAACAAATTCTCGATTTACGCTCGATCATTGGGACCTCTTCCCACTTCGCGTAAATATAAATGTATCTTGTTAATCGGTCATGGTAGGGGCAGAAAGACTTCTATCCCTACCGTGCCGAACAAAACCAGCTCCCGGGCTGCGCCCGTCCGAGGTTTGGATCAGGCACCCCGCGCGAGGGATGAAGCCGCGCCGGGTGCAAAGTGATACGCCCGCGCGCGCCCGTCGCGCTTGCTCCGCCGCCGTCCGGCGGCAAAGTGAGAGATCGGCCGGCAGACGCCGGACTCAACCACCAAGGGAAAACGGCACGCTTGAATCATAGCCAGAGGTACGGCGTTCGCGCCCGTCGCGCTCACAGCCGCGCTTCGCCGTCAGTCAGAAAAGGGCAACGCAATCGCCTGGTCAGTGAGCCAGGCAACCCCAACGATTCCCACCCGCCCACCCCACCGGGGCGCCCTTCGGGCGCCCCGGTACCGCGCCGGCAATCATTCCAGCAGTTCCGTGGTGTACCGCGGGCGGTGGCCGGCTTGGCAAGTCGCGTCCTGTGCTGGCGGGATAGCGTGGGCGTGGTGGTGCTACGTGCGGTACTGGCTATCAGTACTCTTCCTGCGCGGGTGCCTGATTTGGCTCGCCCCGGCATTCAGCCGCCGGCCGGGCTCGGCAGTGCGGGCCGGGTACGCGCTCGGCGTGCTGCGCATCGAGCCGCTACGCGTCTCGCCCCTGCGGGCTTGATCGCTCTCGGCCCTCCGATTGATGACTGTGGGAAATGGCGGCCGCCAACCCTGTCCAGGCGCTGCGCGCCAAGTTGAAATACAGCAACATCCACACTGCTATCGTGCTCCTGGCTCCGCCAGTGCGAGGGGGGACAGCGCAGCGGGATGCTGGCAGGCCGGGAGTCAGGGGCGCGCCCCGCTGCGAGGGTACGGCCGCCCGCGCCCGTCGCGCTTGGCTAAGCCGCCGTCCGGCGGCAAGCATGAGAAATTGGCCGGCTGACGCCGGTACAACCACCAGAGGAAAACGGCGTAGCGTGAATCATAGCCAGAGGTACGGCGCGCGCGCCCGTCGCGCTTGCGGCCGCGCTTCGCCGGTAGTCAGAAAACGGCAACGTGCCCATCCCGCCCGCCCCAACAGCACAGGGCCGGCTGCGCCGGCCCTGTGCTGTTCTTGTGTTCAACCCTGGTGATGCAGGCACTTGCGCGTGTAGCACAGCGCCAGGGGATGCACCGCGATGCTGGAGGCGCTGCCGCATCAGGCAACACGCGTGAGCTTAATCATGGATGCTGCGTGCGATCTCCAGCAATTTTTCTTTGACATCATGACCGACCGGTTTGGCCCGCAAGCGGTAACGCTTGTTGAGCGTCACCCAGGTGACCGTCGTCATCGTTCGGTTGCCACGGGTCCGCAGGCTAACGGCGGTCGCCGGGTTGCCATTGACATCCGCATTCAGCATTTCCTTGGTGAGGGCAAAGCCCGAACCGGACGCGACATAGTCCAGTTCATCCAGAACGATTTTACCCAGTGCCGGGGCGGCAATCACCCGCGTCAATCCGGTCCACCCGGTTGGCAGTTTGGTGCCCCCTTCATGCGCGCCAATCACCTTGGCGCCGCTCAAGCTGCTGCGCTCCAAATTGGCGGGACGAATGTGCAGCAGGGTATCAACCAACGTGGCGTCAAATGGCCGCAATTTTTTGCCGACGTCGGCCACCACCGCCTCAAAGTCCGGGACTTCATTGTCTTCGGCATCCAGCACATCCTTGGTTTGCATGGCCAACGCTTTTTTCTTAACCCGTGCCTTGAATGCGTCCGGCACCGCTTGATGATCGATCGAGACGATTTGCACACCTTGCGGCGGGGTCGGCAGTGGTCCGTGCGCTGGCTGGGCATAACATGCCGATGCGCCAGCGACGAAGGTGACCAACACGATGCCGGCAATGGAATTTCTGCTCATGATTTTTGCTCCTCACCAAGCACTGAAATTGCAATCCACTGCGGCGGTACTACCAAGATAGCTGAAGCCCCAGTAATCATCCCACGTGTAGTGGTAACCTTCGACGTACCAGCCGCCGGATGTGCCTTCACCAGGATGCCCGGCGAACGAGCGCCATGTGTATTCCCAGCCTTTGCTCACCTGGTGCGCGCCAGCGCTGTGATAGTGGTTGGAAAATGTCAGCAGCCAGTAATAGTCGTTCCATATCCAATCCCAAGAAATCGACTCATTGTTGAAGCAGTTGGCCCGGCTAAACCAAGTCAACTCGGCCTGCGCTGCCGGAGCGGCCACCATGCCACTGGTCGTGAGCAGCAACGGCATGAGGACCTTGACGAGCAGTTTTTTCACGTTCATGCGTTGCTTCTCCTCTCAAAAAAACGGTTGGACCCCGGCTATGGTTGATAAGAATGTAATTTTTACAATACTCGAGTATTGGCCATTGGGGCCCATTAAAATAGCGCCAGGATTGATGGAGATCTGCCCGCCATGCTTTCCATGCTGACCTGCCGCAATCGCCAGGCGGCAGGCAAACCGCCCCCTGTTTCAACCGATCACCATTCCATTCAAAATGAAAATCGCCCGAAAACCCGCACCAGCACTACGTTTCAGCATTTTCCAAAAACCGCCCTAATCCTTTCTCAATCCTCTTTTAATCCGCGCCAGTTCTCGTCCCCAACGCCAC